>TARA_R110002167_G_scaffold1441_38_pt1 | contig 10060 bp, 6 predicted proteins | sample TARA_R110002167 | Tara Oceans TARA_R110002167 (sample SAMEA4398238) | marine metagenome | biome: Polar Biome; feature: [MES] marine water layer (ENVO:01000295) within the mesopelagic zone...; material: water (ENVO:00002006), including particulate matter (ENVO:01000060) such as...... | reverse complement strand
GACTTTCTATTAAATGATTGTCAGCCACGCCTCAACTTTTTAGATGGCTTTGGATGCCCATATCCCGATTTTAGTGATGAATTGGCCCTCACAAATGACATCAGTCAATTATTATCAAGACTTAGCTTATTAATGCTAGCCGGCGATATGAGCGATATTACTAAAGATGCATTGAGCATTTTAGCCCAGCAACAAACTGAACCGCGTTTTGTTGTCGCTGAAGTCGTTCATCTTATTTATCTGTCACCCGAATTTGCAGTGCAACGTTAGCGAGAAATGCATGAATCACTTCAACAAGAAAAATAACAGTCTATCTCGCCGAGATTTCCTAAAAAAAGCGGCATTGACAACCCTGGGGAGTTCGAGTCTTTTTTCGCTGATCAGTCAATTTAATTTAGCGCAAGCGCAAACCAGTACTTTTAACGATTACCGAGCGTTAGTTTGTGTATTTTTGTACGGCGGTAATGATGCTTACAGTATGCTGATCCCTCATTCGCTAAGTGAATATAACAGCTATGCAAATACGCGTCGAAATTTAGCGATACCACGCGGTAATATCATTCCTATTACACCCAGTAATAGTCAACCCGCCGATTATCGACTGCATCCTGAATTAAGCGATGTGGCAAATTTGTTTGCTAACAACAAGCTCACTTTTGTGAACAATATTGGAACCTTAGTCGAACCTACCAGCAAAGCCGACTATCTAAACAATCGAGTTGCCTTACCACCACAGTTGTTTTCACATAATGACCAGCAAAACTATATGATGAGCTTGCAGGCAACAAAGCCGCAACAGGGATGGGCAAGCCGAATGGCAGAGCTTATGCTGGATGCCAATGGCAGCAACCAGTTATCTATGAATATTTCACTGTCGGGGGCAAATACTTTTCAAATGGGTGGCGCACAAGCACCTTATACAGTTTCTGCCGCAGGCGTCAGCGATTACTGGAGTATTCGTCCACAAAGTAGTGAAATATGGGACATTAATCGTGTAGAGGCATATCGTAAAATTCTTGGACAAAGCCAATCTCACTTATTTGCTCAAGCCTTTGCTGATACGCAAAATCGTTCGCTATCGCTGGGTCAGCAAGTGTCTGCGGCACTCAGTACCATTTCACCAATAAGTACGGAGTTTGTGCAAGGTAGTCACTTGTCTGCAAGTTTGCGTATGGTGGCCAACTTAATTGCTGCTCGCTCTCAGCTCAACATGAAACGACAAATATTTTTTATTGGTATAGGTGACTACGATACCCATGGCGATCAAGCGAACCGTTATCCATTACTTATGCGTGAACTCAACCATTCTTTGAACTCCTTTTACAACGCTACAGTCGAGCTAGGTGTGTCCGATAAAGTCACTACATTTACGGCAAGTGATTTTGGTCGAACCCTCACTAGCAACGGTGACGGCACTGACCATGGCTGGGGAAGTCATCAAATGGTAATGGGCGACGCCATAGACGGTGGTAAGTTTATTGGCACAATGCCAGAGTTAGTCATTGGCAGCAATGACGACATCGGCGAGGGAAGAATCATCCCTACTACCTCGGTCGACCAATATGCAGCGAGTTTGGCAGGATGGTACGGATTATCTGGCTCACAGCTAAGCGAAACATTTCCTAATTTAGCTAATTTTAACGAGCAATCACTCGCTCTTTTTTCCTAAACATCAACTCTTTTCTTATTTTCATAAGGAGCAGGTGACTGTCGATATATCATTATACTGTGTGCGAAAACACACATCACAGATATAAACTCTTTTATTGCCGATTTGTCTTAATGACATCGGCGGTTTAATACAATAAAGGTATTTTTAAGATAATTGGATGCAATAAACTGGTGCCTATTGTTATCTTTTTAAAGGGGGTGTTGCAGGGGCTCGAAGCATTAGGTCGATAAGCACTAGCCAAGTTAGCCGCTTTTTAATAGAAGCCCCCTTTTGGATCTGATTAAAGATATGGTGTATACATAAAAGTTTTTCAACAAACTCGGTTCAGTAGCATCAACGAAAGTTCTCTTGGGCGAAGCTTAATTTCGCTCATAGAATTAGTCAGGTGCGAGCCACTTTTTTCCTGATAACTTAAGGCAACCTCACGGCTTTAAGTGTCGTTAGGACAGTCGTTTATTTCGTTGCTTTTTGCCACACGGCACTGTCAAGTTACTCAAATTGGATGAATAAAGTGCCAATATCCTCATACTTACTTAGCTTTCTAAATCAAAAATGGCTTCATATTTAAGGGAAGATCATTATTTTCCCCATAGTAATCGGCACAGAATGAAAAGTACCCGTATTGAAATTAATATTGCCAGAAAAAAACTAAAGGATCCTGTCGGGGTCACCCTGACTTTAACGAGAATTTTGTCGCTTCATTTTAAAAATCACCTGCCTTATATTTTCTATAGTTAAATTAATAACCTATTGTTTTAATTCAATATTCCAACTACTCCACCCCTGTAAATCCTTTTATTTGACAGGGTCTAGTCTTACTCTTACTTCGTGATTGCTGAGTTCGTTTGCCGATAAGTTGCTTTTTAAACAAGGCTGGATTAAGTTTAAAAGCAATAATGTTTTAATGATTAGTCAAGGGAATTTGCTCGTGCTGGATTGGTCAAAAATAACCGCTGAGGTAGAACATGCCCTGACATTAAATCACAACGCCCTAACATCGTTTGTCGAATCATTGCCGGTCACTCAAGAGGCAAGCGAAATATCACGCTTACTAAAATATTTACGACCAGACACCGGTTTTTTAGCAACATCCGCTAGCGATGAGTTACGCAAGGAAGGTATTCTGCCAGATGGAACATTAATAGGTGCATGGCAAATAGATCAACATATTGGCCATGGTGGTATGGGAGACGTTTACCGGGCTCATCGTGCTGACGGTTTGTATCAACAGACGGTAGCTTTAAAACTAATTCAAAGCCTCTCTGTAAGCCGCTCAGAATTGTTCGAAATTGAACGACAGCGCTTGGCTCTAATGGATCACCATAGCATTGCGCGTATTATTGATGGCGGCAATTGCGCAGATGGTCGACCTTATATGGTAATGGAATATATCGACGGCGAGCCCATTGTTCAGCATGTGAACAATTACAAACTCAACCTTAAGCAACGGCTCAAGCTCTTCATCGCGGTTTGTGAAGCAGTTGCTCATGCGCATAGCAAACTGATTCTGCATCGTGATATTAAATCACAAAACGTATTGATTGCTGGTGATGGTTCACCGCGGTTAATTGATTTTGGTATTGCGAGTAATATTAGCGTTGTGCAAGGAATTACTGTAGCGCTTACGCTCGCTTCGGCCGCACCAGAACAATTGAAAGGTGAATCAGTATCAATGCAAACCGACATCTTTGCGATGGGGGCGTTATTACATGAAATGCTCACTGGCACACGCCCTCGCAGGTTGAGTAATGGTGGAATGCTATCGGATGAATCCGCAATTTCTGAAATAGACTTACGCGCTATAATTACTTGCGCGCTAGCATTTGAGCCTGCGCAGCGATACTCATCTTGTATTTCAATGCTAGAAGATGTCAGAGCATTTCTAGAAAAACGACCGGTAACGGCAAGGAATGGTCGTTGGGCTTATAGGGCAGGACGATTCATACAACGATACCCAACTGCAAACACACTTGCAGCTATTGCTATCTTTGCCTTGCTAGGCGGAATGGCCACAAGTCTTAAGTTTGCGAATGACGCAAATCAACAAACAAGACTTGCAGAACTTGCACTTCAAAAGGCGAATTGGCAATTCGAAAGAACCGAAGCGACACTGGCTGCGCAACAAGCATACTCCGATGTATTACAACGGGCATTTGGTGGCGAAGAGGACGTTGAAAGATTGAGTCAACTGTTAAAAACGCGTTGGCAAGAGGCATTTTCGAGAAGGCAACAAGACCCTACAACCGCGGCCGCGTTAAGCTATGCAATTGGGCGTAATTTTTATTTTCGTGGCGATACCGCCTCAGCGCTTGAAATTTTTGACCTGTGGATGGCACAAAAAATTGGCTCAAACTCACTCCTTGCGCTTGGAGAAGAGGTCTATGCCATGATGTTATCAGATGCCGGACGCTATGATGAGTCAACCAACATTTTAAGACGACTGGTTACATTTTTCGGTGACGGCAGTCAAACAAGTGAGGGAGACGCGTCAAATTATGCCAATCGATTAGCTAGAGCCACCCGCGCACCTGAAGATATTGAGCAATCGGTAAAATTATTAGAAAAACGCTTGCAGAGTTTAGACACTCCGTTTGAACGTCTGTTTAGTTTTAGCCAACTCGCTGGCATGCGAACCTTGCAAGGCAGTTTCGACGATGCGTTAGTAGCTTACGAACAAACCTTACGTATATTTGAGGAAAATCCGGGATTTGCAGCCTACGGTCGCGATATTGCCCGCTTTAATCTTGCTAGCATCCTATTAGCGTGGGAAGGCGATACTCAGCGCGCTAATGAACTTGTCAATGCCATATTAAATGAAGACGTACCATTGAAAGGTGAAAGCCTTCAACAAGCCAAGGCGGTCATGCTTAAAGCTATAATAGAGGTGCAGCAAGGTAATCAACAAAATGCACTCACTTTGATTGCCGAGTCGGTAGAGTTATTCAAACGCTTTTCCGGCGAAGGTAGTGCTTCGCACCTGTTGGCAGAAGGAATGCAGGCCTATGTGTTATTACACGCTGAACAGGCTGAACGCGCCGAGTTAAAAATGAATGAAACGCTCAGCCAAGCTGTAAAATTTGAGGTTAATGATCGCACTCACAAGCAATTAAGATTAATTAAAATTTACTTGAATTCGTTAAGGCAAAATCTAGAACAGGACGATCTCAATTGGCTAAAAGAGTCGGCTGTTCATACCGAGGTAAGTAGTCAATTGACCATGCTCTATTTGTATAAGCAGCTAGTTGATAAACAATTAGCTCCAGCGTTCTGGCGCCTGTAACAATCGCTTAGCTGGCTTTTGTCATTTTGTTGGCAAGCCATGTTTTAGCTAACTGCCAGTCTCTTCTTACGGTGCGTTCAGATAATCCAAGGGCTGAGGCAGTTTCGGTTTCTGACATTGCTGCGAAGTAACGTGCATTTACAACCATTGAAAGTCTCGGTTGTTTTTGTTCCAAGCGAGCAAGTAAATCATTTAGAACAAGTATTTGCTCAGGGGTTTCATTATATTCCGGCAACACCCCGTCACCTTCTTGATACACTTCATCGACTTGCGATCCCCCGCGTTTTTGAGCAATTTTATGCCTTGCGTGATCAACAATAACCTGACGTATGGCAAGACTCGCGGTTCTAAAGTATTGCTCCTGGGACTGCCAGACAGTTTTTCCACTAAGCTTTAAGTAGGCTTCATGCAGTATATCGTCTGTCATCATCGTATCGTGAAATCGAGAGCGACGACGACGATCACGCGCTACAGACAACAGCGCCTGATACGAATATTTTGCCATCTCGCAGGCAATGGCCTTTTCATCTTCCGTATAGCCTTGGTCTTTTAAACAGTCGAGTTTGTAATGTTCCATAGCTTTATAAATTCATTTTTTAAAAATAAATGTCCGCATTTCTGCCTATTTTTCGTTTATTCAGTATAGGGATCAAACGTAAAGACAACTATCAATTTTTTATTTGCTAGGTTTTTGGTCCAGGATCTTAATAATTTCACGCTTTAAAAAGGATTTAAAAATGAAAAACATGATCAAAAAAACGACTTATCTAGCTTTGTTATTCAGCAGCTTAGTATCGGTGTCGCACGCATCTTTGCTGATAACAGCAAATCAAAGTGTAAACGTAAGTGGTAAATATCTTCCAGCACAACCGGCAAACATACCAGACCCACGCATCGATATTTCAACATCATCATACAATGGTAATAGCAGTAGCGGCATTAGCCAATTTGATTTTGAACTCGGTGCCCAAGGCATTGATGAAGGCTTAGTAAGTTGGGATATCGGTATTGAAAATGCGAGATTAAGCAGCAACACAGAACTTAGAATTAAACATGACTTTATCAGTGGCCCGTCATTTACCGACTTACAGGTCGATGTAAGCAACAAGATTTCCTATGGTGACACCATTACCGTGCGCGATTTAAGCCCAGGCCAAAATCCTGTGCCTACTAATCTGTATGTTCGTTTTCAAGTCGATTTAACTGGTGATCTTTTGAACAATGTTAATTATGACAACCCAAGCGATGGAGGCGCATCATTGGCTGATTATTATACTAATGCGACATTTTTTTCTCAAATTGCTAATTCAGGGGGGGACGCCAATGAAGATTGGCAGGTAGAGGAAACCTCTAACACACATTCAAACGGACGTTTTGGCACTAATGTGAACGAAACGGCTACTATGAATTCAAGCGTTATTTTTGAAGATTTATTATGGCGCGGACAGGCGATATTTTTTGATTGGGCTTTCAGTGAAATGTTTAACATCGATATAGATAATATTGATGTGGGTTCAATTGACATACATCTGCAAAATGATCTAAGCCATACCATCATCACTCGAGCAAGTGTATTTGACGCTAACGGTAACTGGATGCCCAACTATGTTATTGAGTCATCTGATGGTTTCGATTATGCGCAAATTTCTTCTGTCAATCCAACCCCCCCTGTTAATGCACCTTCTTTAGCAGGATTATTATTGTGTTCTTTTATAGGGATGTTACTAAAAAACGGTCGACGAACTTATAAGAAGTGAGTTGTCTATTGATTAAGAGCGTTCATATAAAATAAGCAAAATAAACTGCTCATATACCATGTTCGAGATGTATGCCCACTCCTGCTGTGAGCATCACCTCCCTTTTGTGATGAGTGGAAAGAGAAGCTGTTTGGCGCCCCCACTCATCAGGGATATATTCAGAAAACGTCGTCAACTGAGCAATATTAAAGGGAGCTTCTAAGAAGTCCAAAAGTGCCATTTCAATAGACATTTATTGAATTTGAAGTATCCAAGTCTAAATAGGGCATTAACAATCCATTTAAAATCCTCCAATAGCAAAACCCGCGTTAAAAGCGGGTTTTATATTTGATAGCAACTTACGAACAACTAAACGCCTCAGCAGTCCCAAACTTAATTACGATACGCTTGATATGACCGTAAACTACTTTTGATAGGCTGTTGGAATAGATTGATTCTGCAAAATATTTCCCAATTCCAAGTAATGCCTGCTTTTGTAGTGCCATTTGTCTTTTAAAAACTCAATTGGGTGTGAGATATTTACCAATCAAACGTTTTCATTAGCTTCGGCAAATTTTACCTGAGCTTTCCAAACCGCTTCTATGAAAGGCAACACATGTTCAGCCTTTTTTTGACCAGAATTTTTAATCCGCCCGAGTACAATTGGTAATTTCTCACTGATAGCTTTATTTTCTTACTTTTACACAGCATATTTTTCAGGCAGATTAGCTGCTAAACTTGGCGCAATCAGAGGAACAGACTGAATTTACATCATTATTTTCAATTATTTGCACTTAAGTCCTTATTTTTTCTGTTTGTAATACGATAACCTAATGGACTAAAGGAAAATTGGCTATTAATGAATTCACAACTCGCTAAAGATACTAAAGTACTGATTGTTGACGACCAAGTACTTGCTAAAGGCTATATGAAGTACTCCCTAGAAGAATTAGGTTTTGGGGATATCACTTATGTTGATAAAATTAGCTTGGCACTTACGACTATCCGTAATCAGCGTTACGATCTTATTATTTGCTCTTACAATCTCAAACGAGAGCAAGACGGCTATTATTTCTATGATGAAATAAAAACCAATGGTGAGTTACCTTCCAGTACCGCCTTTGTTTTTATTAGTGCCGATACCAACTCTGATTTAGTGCAAAGCATTATTGAGCTGCAACCAGACGATTTTTTAGCTAAGCCTTTTACGGTTAAAGAGTTAGATCGGCGTTTAAGTCGTGTTTTGGCTCGAAAAAAAGCCTTGCACGCAGTTTATGTCTGCATTGAAAAGAGCCTTTTTCAACGTGCTCTGTCTGAAGTTGAATTATTTCTAGGCAATCCAAAAAACTCAGAGTTTTTCCCACTTGCTTTAAAAATTAAAGGTGAAATGTTGTGTGCTTGCGGGCATTTTACCCAAGCAAAAGACTTTTACTTAGCTATTTTAAAAGTACAAAGCTTTACCTGGGCGCAGTTAGGACTCATTAACGCCTATCTTCGTCTAGATGAGGATGAGTCAGCAGAAAAGTTAGTTTTAAGACTGGCGTTTAAACCCGAGTCCCAACTGGCTGCTTATGATTTGCTCACTGCCCTGCAAATAAAACAAAATGATTTTGAGACTGCTCTAGAATGTGTATTGATGGCCAGCGAAATTTCGCCTCGTAATATTCGTAGGCACAAAACAGCCTTGGATTTATCTCGAATTACTCATGACTATGAAACACAATTCGAAGCGGCAAAAAAAATAGTACGCTTTGCTAAGAACTCTATTCACGATAAACCTGAAAACTACTTAAACGTTGCCAGAGCCGGTATTGACTATGCTATGACGGCCGATGAGGGCGACACAGATAAATTAATAAAACAAGCCAATGAGTACGTTCGTCAACTTAAAGTCGCCTTTCCCAAAGCTGAATTACAAGAACAAATGAAGGTGATTAACGTTCGATTGCTGTACTTGGAAAATGAAAAGGAAAAAGCTCGCGCATTAGTTGAGCAATTAGATGAAGAAAATTGGGAAAATGAAGGGGTTGATGCCCTACTCGACAAAGCTAAAGCCTTCCATGAAGTAGGTCTAAATGAACGCGCTCAAGCCATTCTGGAGCAGATAGAATTTCGCTGCAAAAGCCACTCTGATCAAGGTGAGATCTTTCTGCATTATATTCATCAAGAGATACAAGAAAAATCGACCATTAAGTGCAGCTCTCGCGAACTAAATAACACAGCCGTTAATTACTACCGTAAAGGCGATATTGAAAATGCTTTAACAAGCTTTACCCAAGCATTCACCATCATGCCTAAAAATGCGTCTATTGCCCTTAATCTATTGCAACTTATTGCCGCTAAATCCACCAGCCTCGGTGCGACTAAAATGAGTAATCAACTGGTTAAAAAGTGCATAAAAACAGTCGAAAACAGCGTACTGAGCGAAGAACAGCAAAAACGCTATCACAAAGTGCGTAGCGTTTTAGATGGCATGGCATAGTTAGCTGTAGTAACGACTAATTTTCTGACTGTGCCTTAACATCATAGATAACTGACTCATCAACCGTTTTAAAAAACCTCATTATTGATTGTCGAAAAACAGCCCATTGAATAGATATGAGTAATCAATATTCTTTTGCAATATGCAAAGCGAACTAAATAAAACTATTGAGAATTTTGCAAATTACATGGCTCGGGCCCAGTTTTGTTGACTTAAGCAACGTGGAGCGAATTTTGCTTTACATCAACATGATGTGACAACCAGCGGGTCTGTAATGAAAAATAAATCTACCTTGATCTTTAGTATTGCCTTAAATGGTTATCAGTGGCTTTACCACAAAGAATTAGACTCTCACCATCAATATGCCAGTAAACAAGGTTATGATTATCAAGCCGTGACTCGCCCTTACTTTTCAAAATTAGGTGTAGAGTGCTGCTGGTTAAAACTAACCTTAATGCAACAAGCGTTTGCTACAGGATATGAGGTTGTGGTGTTTTTAGATGCTGACGCCTTTGTACAAGTATCGTGTCCGCCAATTGAAACCGTATTTAAGCCACATAAATATTTTTTTATGGCAAAAGGTTATACAGAACGATTTAACTCTGGAGTATTGATCGCAAAAAACGAGAGCAAAGTGAGAGAATGGTTAAACTTTCTGATCAATCATCGTAATCACCAAGTCGCTGAGCAATGTAATGTAGGCTGGGGTGAAAATGGCCATATTATTGAGTTCAGTCAAAACTGCTCATTTATTCAAGAGTTGAACAATAAATGGAACAACACCTTTGACAGTGAGTTAGATGATTATATTCGTCATGAAAACTTTGGGCCCCTGCGCACTAATTTTCTGTATAACCTCATTCATAAAGTCATATATCGAACATCAAGAC
>TARA_R110002167_G_scaffold18537_4_pt1 | contig 10071 bp, 12 predicted proteins | sample TARA_R110002167 | Tara Oceans TARA_R110002167 (sample SAMEA4398238) | marine metagenome | biome: Polar Biome; feature: [MES] marine water layer (ENVO:01000295) within the mesopelagic zone...; material: water (ENVO:00002006), including particulate matter (ENVO:01000060) such as...... | reverse complement strand
TTCTTCTGATTTTTTCTTGCCCTTTTTGGCTTCACTCATCTTTCGCCTGTGTTCTTCAGTGCGTTTCTTTCCCCTATTGGCTTCACCGATCTTTCGCTTGGTTTCCTCAGTGTGTTTCATGCCCATCGATGTCGGCCAGAAGGTCGTTCCCCTCATCAACATCCATGCAGATTTATCACCATCTCGACCATGAATCTTCCACAGCAACCAATGTGCCGCGATATGTTCTCGGTGAGTGAGATAAGAGAAGTTGTCTTCCTCATCTGTCCCACCGGCGTGTCTGGGGATGATATGATGGCGATCAAGACCAGAGCCAATGGGTCTCCATTGTTCTTTAAGGCATTTGCGGGATTCCACGAGATTATCGTAGAGGGTGTTATAGATAGTCATTGATCAGGCACCGGCAGTGAATCTGCGCCAATCGATAATGTTGCGGATATTTTGATGACGCCATTTCAAGTTATCCATTATATCAGTCAGAGTATCAATCAGAACTTTCTGATAATCCATCTGCTGCTGCAATCGAGTGAGGTCAGGATCTGCCTTGTAATAGTAATCCATGTTACTCTTCATTGGCTTGACCCCGCCATTAAATGGATCATACGCCCACCCGCGTTCATCCATTTGTGTCTTTGTCATTTTTCCCTCGAAGTACAACCATTTGGCTTTCTTGAGGGAATCGAATTCCATTTCCTTTTTCTTGAGCCGCAACTTAGAGATACTCAGAAGTTCTAGGTATTTTGAATGAAGTTTCGCTGTCTGGATTGATGTTTTATCAAGATTCAGTTCGTCAATAACAGAATCTTTTTCCCACATGTTCAACGCATCTTCCAGAGTCATATATTATCTATAGAATCGCAAACCGATCATACCGAAACGTGACATCAGCTTGTGCGTATTCAACATCCGTTGCCTGTGTACTGAATTCCACACCAGACACGGATGTCGGGAAGGCGGATTGGAACTGGAACTGCTTGTTCGCATTGTTATGACTAGTCAAGACCGATAGGATCATATCGGTTTTAGTGATGGTTTTCTTCGTGACGTTATCTTGAATCCAGTCATGGATCTCCATATAATTCTTCATGTCCTCATCGATCAAGAAGCGCATACTCAGAGCACCATATTCTGGTCTATCCCCTGGCACATACCCAATGCTCCCTCGGTATGACACTGCGACCTCTCCTAGATTAAGCTCCGGGATTGAAAAGGTCGTGACGAAATACTCGATATTTGCGTATTTGGTCTTATCGATCACCAACTTAAACCCAGTCGGTGAAAGTGCATTGAAATTTGTCGTTAGTGTACTGCTTGCCATACTAGTATTTATCTTTCCAGATGTGTACTAAAAAAGGGATCTCCCGTAGGAGACCCCTGTGATTTCTTAGTTCAGCTATTAGCTGTCCAAGTTGATAGACGTCACACCGAAGCGAACGAAGTAAGGATTCGCACCAGCGGTCAGAAGACCGTTGCTCGCACCCGTATCGAACGCAGCGGCTTCAGCAGCGGCATCAGAACCATCACGATAAGGCTTGAGAATCTGATCCTTGATGATCGGATTGTGAGCAACACCGTAGCGAGTCTTGAACGCGATCTTAGGCTGGAAGTCACTTTCACCAACGGCTCTGACCATAGTCAGAGGAACGTATGGGCAGTAGAAGAAACCAGCATCGAATGGGCTCTGGCCACGATAACCAATAAGCACATCACCAGAAGAAGCGAAGGGATCAACATAAACCTTCATGCCGCCGATGGAACCGATAAGGGTATTTCCAGCGTAATCAGAGTTAATGTTGGAACCAACACCCGTGGAGTCGAGCTTGCCAGTAGCAGCAAGAGCAGAAGCAACATCGGAATGAACAACAGCCCAGTTACCTTTGCCGCGGCGAGTGTTCGTGAAGATCTGATTGGCTTCAAGGTCAACCTGGAACAAGAGAGATTGGAATCTCTCCAGTGCCCATCGGCCATCAGCATCAGCAACCAAATCGAATGCACCCTTCGTGGAAACACCGGTCTGATCTGCACCAAGAACAGCGTTCTGTCGGATGTTATAAAGAACTTCGCGATTGATTTCACTCAAGATTTCCTGAGAGAGGATATTCGACAGTTCACTCTCGGCATCCATACCATGAATGGCCTTAAGATCCTGGGAGAGTTCCATCGAGTATTCGGCCTTCAGTGCGCGGGTGTGAGCCGTGACTGTGGTCTTTTCGATAGTGAAACCCATGTTGGCCGTGACATCACCTTCACCAGTAGCACTGGTATTACCAGTACCGGCAGGAGATGTTCCAGTACCACTGAAACCGTTATCAGCAACATCAAAGAGGGCTTCTGCATCACCATCCGAGACATTATCAGAAACAGAGACACCGTTGTACCGCGACTTCATCGCGAAGATGAGCCCAGTAGGACCATTCATTGGCTGAACACCACAGATATCATAAGCGATAAGCTGGGGCATTGCACGACGAACGAGGGAAACGAGGACAGGATCACTGTAGGTCGCGGACGCCTGAGCGGTACCACCAACAGCTTCGCCCATCATCTGAGCTTGTTCCCGGAGCGCGTTCTCCGTGTTTTCGAGTAGTTTGGCGGTAACAGCCGTACGATATGCGTCCTTGATAGGAGCTGCATCGGTGTGTTCGAGGATCGGCTGCCATTTCTTAATAGCGTTTTCTGCGTTAAACATAATAGTTGTTTTTTTCTAGTTAGTGTGTGTTAGGTTAATTACTTTTTCCGAGGCGAGAGAGTGCATCAGAATATTTCTGCATTGCTGGCGAAAGATCTGACGCAAGGTCAGTGTCCTCTTCAACAATCTCAGTAGTTTCGATGATACCCTTTTCTTCTTCGGTACTTTCTTCAATTTGCTTCGTAGAGAAGACCGAATCTTTGATGGTCTCGACCTTTCGTGTGAAAGTATCGACGTCAACAAATTCAATGCCCTCGACCAACGAAGCGAGTTTGACAGCTTGAGTAGTCGTGAGATCTTCAGAAGCTTCGGTCAAAACCTTTTCACGGTTCAGAGTTTCGATTTCTTCTTTTAGAGTCTCAGCTTCACTCTTGCTCTCTTGGAGTTCATCATTCAACCTGGATGATTCTTTTTCGAGAGTATCGAAAAGGTCAACCTTGCTTTCAGGAACTTCAATATAGTGTTCAGTGAATAGAGTTTTCAAAGCACCCATGAAGTCTTCAGTGATTTCAGTCCGAAGACCGCCATCAATGGCAACTTCATTATCTTTGACCCATTCATTCACGGCATAATCAAGATAAGAATCGACTTTCTCAACGAGGTCGGTGCGAATTGCATCAGTTTCTTCGACCAATTGAACCTGGTATTTTTCTTCCAGTTTCTCAGTGGTTTCATGAATCTTAGATGTGAAGGCGGCTTCGAAGATTGTAGCAGCTTTGTTCTGGAAGTCTTCTGTAAGACCCTCAGTCGAGTTGATAAGAAGGTCAAGATCTTCTTTATAAGAACCCTTGAGCTGTTTCTTCTTTCCCTCTTTCTTTACCGCTTTCTTTTCTTCGACGTCATCTTCTTTCTCGTCTTCGTCTTCGTCTTCGTCTTCTTTTTCGACTTCGACTTCGACTTCTTCTTCTTCAGCTTCTTCGCCGTCTTCGTCTTCTTCGCCGTCTTCGTCTTCTTTTTTGACTTCAACGGCGGGTTTCTTACCTTCTTCAACAACCTCGGCTTCCTCAGAAAGCTCAAGATCATTTTGAAGTTCTTCTTCGGGATTATTTTTTAGTTCCATAGTAGTTCTTCTTTCTGATTAGAGTTTTGAGAGGAAATCTTGAAAGACTCTTGTCTGAACCTTTGCAAGATCAGTTGTTGAAGCTTCTTTGATTTCAGTCTCGTATTTTTCAATTTGCCGAGCAGTTAAGATACCATTGTCCCAGATCCAATCCACACCTTCCATGATGCCATTAACAAATGCACCAGGAGCAGAGGGATCTTGAACGATATCAATAGTAGAGAGCGCGAAATCGTTGTTAACACGACTTACACCGCCCTTCATCTCGACTGTTCCCATACCACGACTAGAGACACCCAATTTCACTCCACCTTCAACGAGTCCTTTTACAATTTTGCCCATCGGTGTATCGAGTATGAGTGCCTTTCCAACAACATCATCACCTTTCCATTTCAGTTCAGTGATGCGATGTGAAACTTTATCAAGGTTAATCGTAGGACCGTCTGGGTGATTCAACTCACCAACAGCACGACCCGTACTAACCTGTTCAAGAACATACTTGCTGACTGCGCCCTCAAGTATACTCTTTTCGTAAATTCTGTTATTGCGATTCTTCTTGTTCGCTTGCATGAACACACCTTCAATGAAGACCTTCTTTGCTGCTCCATTCTTGCCTTCCGTGATGGTGTATCCAAGATCCTGTTCGATGTGTTCTGAAATTAGTTTCATTTTACGATTTGTCTATTACTTATTGCTCTTTTCCTCGTAAGGCAGAGGAGACTTTTAAGATATTGGGGGGAGCCATTCCAACATGCATGAGTGCCTTATTAATGTCTTCCCATTTAAACATCGCGTGATTCCGGGCCCGGCTCTTATGGTCCAGACCCACGACAGCCTCTGAAGCATCTTGACTGAGATCTTTTGCGGTTTCAATTAAGTTTTTCATTTTTTTATTCTTTATTGATTACCCAATCGGCACTTACATATTGAACACTTTCGAAAACCGTAATCTCCTTATACCCTGTTCGGGCGGTGTCGAGAAGCTCTTTGACTTCAGCGGGAGAAACCTGGGTAGCTATTTTATCACTATACCACCAGACCCGAGTTTTTCCTTTCTTGGCTTCGTCTAAGTTTAAATCCTTTGCGGTCTCTATTAAGTTTTTCATTTAATCCTTTGCAGTTTCGATTAAGTTTTTCATCTGGGTTTATGCACTTGGAAATTTCTTTAATACACTGAGTAAGATATCTTCTGTCATTTTTGGGTGACCTTTTTTAAGGTGCAGCAGTGCTTCTTCACACGCTTCCCGGAGTTCTTCCTCGGCAGATTTTTCCTCTTCAGTGAGTTCGAAATTCTTTGCTGCTTCCCAGAGTGTTTTGTGTTCACCAGGAACCTTCTCTGTATCTGTTACAGCAGCGAAATCTTTGGCAGTTTCAATTAGTTCTTTCATGACTCAGTGGATTCCCTCAATTTATGATCTGCTATGGTTTCGATAAACTTACCGTGTTCAGTCACGGTCTTACCTTTATCAGAACCAGTTCCTTTGACTTTGACCTGATCTCTTCCCTCGAAGCCAGCAATAACACCTTCGAAGTTTACGTCACCACCGGAATCTATGATGTAGACCTTATCATCTTTCTTGAAATGAGCAGGGGCATCATACATGTTCTTCGCTTCTTCGATCTTCTCGGATTCATTGAATCTCTTCTGGACAAGAGCCGCCTTCCGAACATCGAGCGCCTGTGCCACTTTATCACCAATGATCCCGCGGAAAACAGGTTGGGCTCCTTGTTGATTGTCTGATTTAATCTCAGAAAAAAGTTTTTCGAATGTGTTCATATGATTATCTATATTTATACAATTTAAGTTTTCGAGGTTACATTTACACTTCTTCTTCTGCATCAATCTCACCTGCTTTGGTCTCATCATCAATCTGTTGCTGCATCTGTTTGATTGTCTCATCATCTAGCCGTAGGATATTTCGACGAACCCATTCATTAGAGAAATACTTACCGATGTATTCATCCACCTGAGAAAGCATTTCCATACGTTCCCGCAGAATCTCCATTTCCTTAAGTTCCGCGAAGTAATTGTCTTCCACGAAATCAAGTGAGATATCCTCGCGAATCACTTTCCAATCTTCATCCGTCATCACTCCCTTGAGGATCAATTGCACTCGGAGCATATCCAAGATAAGACTCGAGAATTTATTACGAATCTTATCGATAAATTTCTGGAATTTAACCTCATCACGATTGATCTCAGTCGACCGACCCATTGAAAAGGCATTATCCTGTTCCAATCGACCAATCGGTACATTCAGTGCCCGGTAGAGTTTTTTCTGGAAGAACAAAACATCCTCGATTTGACCAAGGTTCTCTCCACCCGGGAGTGTGGTGATTTCTGTTCCACGCCCACCTTCTCGGCGCGGCAACCAAAAATCTTCGAGCATGGACATTGATTTTCGATCATCTCGTATATCGCCGGTCTCGACATCATAGACCAACTTATTTCGATACTTGGACATGATGCCCTCGACATATTGTTCTGCCTTACCTTTTGGTAGGTTACCGACATCAATATAGAAGATCCGACGTTCTGGTGCACGAGAGATTCGGTAGATCACCAATGCGTCTTCCAGCATTCTCAATTGATTGATCAATTTAAGTGACTTGTGGATGTAAGATACAGCATTATTACCGGTTTCATCATGCAGTCCCGATGGGCAATATACCACGGAATTGACATCAACCTTCACACCACTGGATGTTGTACCACCATCTTCAATCTCACCATACACATAATATTCTGCCGAGATCTCTTGAGTGGAAATCATGGTCTTTGGATCAGTCTTAGTCGTGATCTCTTTGATTTTACGAATATTCGTGGGATCAACTTTTCGGACTTCTTTAATACCAACTTTTGGATTTTTCGGATCGATCATCAAATGATAATACAATCGACCATCGACATACCAATCTCGGAAAATGTCAGTTGCGTTGTGGTTGAAACCCAGCAGTTTAATGACATGATTAAACTGATCGATGATCTCTTCTTTAACCCGATCGGGTTGGTCGAGATCCGACATGATCAGTGCAATAGGCGCGCTTGTATCACCACTGGCAATTGCTTGGTCGATGATATCATTAATTGCCATATCGATCTCTGGCTGGGATGCAGCCCATCGATATTTACGAATCAAATCATTTTGATTTTTTATATCTCCGCCACTTACATCAACATACTGACCATAATGGCCACCTGCTGCGGTTGAGATAATTGCTCCATCATCCTTTTCAGGTACTAGAGCGGGGATGGATTGTCCCTTCTTAGAAGAATCCTTAATTCTGCGAGATATTTGCCAACCAAATAGTTCCATAATATTATATATAGGGTGCTAGGTGCATCTCTACACCTAGCACCCTCGATTAACTTGATTAATTATACTCTCAATTATTAAGATGTGGTATTGGACGTCCAGTACTGATATTGAAGCTCGACCGTATACTCTTCGATAGTATCATTGGTCTCATAGTTCAATTCAATCTGCGAGAGATTTGTTGGGAAAACACCCTTCAAATCAACTTTCTTCAGGATAGTGTCATCTTTACCGAGTTGATGAACCTCCATGTCTGTCTGATAATCATTTGGATTAAGCAGACCAATATTGCCGATATGTTCGTTAATGGAATTCATCCATTTTTCGAATGCATTACGAATCACGAAACCCTCATCATTAATGACAGTGATTGTCCATGGTTCGAATGTTCTATCACCTGCAACTTTGAGTTTACGTCCACGATAGGGGACCTCAATTGGGGCGATAACACTTGCCGGAAGACCGGCACCTTTGATCAAGAATGAAGCAAGTTCTGCATCTCCACCAACGTCCGCTGGGAAGTTACAGATAACCTTAAAGAGGTTTGGTCTTGCACCACCGCCTGTTAATTTAGCTTTGAAATTATCGATATTAGCCATTTTATTTTCCTTTATCTAATTGTTATTAGGCAGCAGATGCACCAGCAATCTCATTGAATTCAACACCAGTTCTTGTAGCAATGAAATTCAAAGTAATGAAGTTAATGCTACGAGCAGGTTTGATATAGATATCTGCAACGAATCTATTAGTATCTATAACCTGACCGGTATTATTTGTTTCATCACAGACAACTAAGAAGTCCGTGATACCTCTTCTTCCCTTGACATCTCTCAGGAATGGTTCAACCATATTGCGGAACATCGCACGAGTGAATTCATCATTCAGTTCGAACAATTGATATTTCGCGGCCGTGGAGATTGCTTTCTCAAGGACAATAAACAATCTGCGAACATTGATACGATCAAAGGCAGATGCTTTTGTCTGAGCAGTCTTATCACCAAACAAAACAATACCTTCGCCAGGGAAAGAAACAATTGGATTGATTCTTGCCTTGTAGAGAAGATCTCTGTCCGCCTGTTTGGGATTGTATTTGACCTTCGTGACACCCAGGAGTTGACCACGATTTAAGCCCGCGGGCGAAAACCAAGGATCATTTGTATCATCGGTTCTGGCACAAAGACCTGCCATGTGACCACAAGCTGGGATGTATACATTCTCATCTGCGTATCTGTTATACACATACAAGGGAGAAGAATCCAAGACAAGATAACTAGAAGAAGATACCTCGGCATCAAAGAATGTTTTAACACTCGTTGCACCAGCAGTCACACCAGTATTTGGCGAGATAAATCCGATACAATCTTTTCTGGCTTCACAGATCGCTTGAATCTCATCTGCAATAGTCCCTTGGTCCGATGTAGCGGTTGCAGCCTGCGCGAAGAGGAGGTTAATGTCGAGCTTCTCTGGATCTCTGAACAATTGAAGTGCGGCGAGGATCTCAGCTGCCGATGCAGTACTTGATGTTGAATCAATGCCACCCGACAGGGAAAGTCGGATCTCCGAATCTGCTGCGGCGGTTGTACGAATATCAACCTCACTGTTAGCTTCTGAGTCGGATTCTGATTCTTCAAGAATCTGTGCGAGTGTCTGACCAAATGCACCCAGTGTGGTTGAATCAAATGTACCATCTGAATCACCTTCGATATCAAAAACACTACCAAAAGCATTTTCTGGAATGCGAATGTAACTGGAATTTCGGTTGATTACATCACAGATAAAGTTACTTGTGCCATCTGACTTCTTGGCATCCTTGATGACCGAAACACCTTCGTATGTTTCAAGAATTGTATTCTTGATACCACTGACATCACCATCTTCATCAATCACAACAACATTGACTTCATCATATTGGACACCTCTGGCGTCGGCCCAGGTAGAAGTACCAGGATCATTTGTGAAGACACTGAAGGCAGTAGATGAGAATGTTGTATTATCACGATGCGTCAATTCAACTTTCAGGCTATTGCCCAGAAGTCCAGAATCAGCAGCATAGACATCATCAGTCAGAGTAGAAGTCGTCTGATCGAAATCTGTATCGTCTGAATCATCGGATGCATAGAAAGCGGTAACACCACTCCCAGAAGTTGCATTCTTCAATCCAGCTGGTTTGCATCTTGATACCCAAAGGGCATTCCCGTATTTGAGGAACGATGCGGCCGTGAGGAATGACGCAGCAGATGCATCTCCTCTTTTTGAAGGTGATCCGAATGTATCAGCAAGTTCTTTCTCCGTAGAGATTAGAGTTGCAGTTCCAACGGAACCCTTTGTGAATTGCCCTGCGTATGCTCCAATAGAGGTAGAAACAGCAGGGATAACATTTGTGAGGTCGATCTCGTTAATGTCGACTCCGGGTGAAACTAAAAATCCCATAATAGTTTTGTTCTTTCTTGATTAATTATAAGTGTTTGCATTACAAGGAAATCAATGATTCTATACTATTTATACAAGTCAGTATTTAGAGACCATTCCACTCTTTCTTGGCATGTATCAATTCATCGAAATCTGTCATACCTGAACCACCAGAGAAAAACCCCGGTGGCACAAGATCATCTTCAATCTCCTGAGAACGATCACCATACAGAAGTGATTTCAGATCTAGTTCCTCGACCATATCACCAAATGCCTGATCTGATACAAACCATGCGAAGAGTACGAGATTCATCACCAGATCATCATGATTACCGTCTTCTGCCTGGTATGAAGAACCTTTGCCTATAAAAGTCGTCAATTCATGTATTGTCTCTCGGTCACGAATCTGGAGCTTATTCATCTCCAGTAGGTCTTTCATGTTACTACACCCAACCCGCTTGACCTTTTTTGTCATCGTGACACCAATGCCGCCTTTCTTGAGTGCTGATTCCACGAACATATTCTCATATTCGTGTTCATAATATACCGTATTGCACACGACCTGACCGACATCATTACTCTCAATTAGAAGCAGG
>TARA_R110002167_G_scaffold283078_1_pt1 | contig 10072 bp, 10 predicted proteins | sample TARA_R110002167 | Tara Oceans TARA_R110002167 (sample SAMEA4398238) | marine metagenome | biome: Polar Biome; feature: [MES] marine water layer (ENVO:01000295) within the mesopelagic zone...; material: water (ENVO:00002006), including particulate matter (ENVO:01000060) such... | reverse complement strand
GCAGCGGACTGGCGGACGCGGGTTCAATTCCCGCCGGCTCCACCAAAAATTCTTCCAAGGGATACCGAGGAAGGCCTGAAACCCCAGTAAATCTGGGGTTTTTTGTGCCTTAACGGTCTGTAGACGTCCTAGGGGATCTATTGCAATCCGGCCTGAAATGGGGGTATAACTGGGGGTATATCGACACCACCAATAGTTGATACCCCCAAACTCAGGTAGCCAATGAAGCTTTCAGCCACTGCAGTTAAAGAAGCTAAACCGAAGGTCAGCCCTTACAAGCTAAGCGACGGGGGTGGACTGTTTCTAATGGTTAACCCCAATGGGAAAAAGTATTGGCGCTTCAAATACCGATACTTCACCAAGGAAAAGCTATTGGCTCTGGGGGTGTATCCAGACCTATCCCTAAAATCAGCACGAGCAAAGCACCGAGAAGCTAAAGACCTATTAAGTAACGGTATCGATCCTGCAGCGCAACGCAAAGCAAGCAAGCTATCAGGAAGCACCGCCGCCGCAAATAGCTTCAAGCTTGTCGCCTTAGAATGGTTCACCAAGCAAAAGCCTATTTGGGCCGAAAATCACTGGTCTAAAGTCGAGCGGATGATGACCCGAGACCTATTCCCCCACCTTGGCATCCGACCGCTGAATGAGATCACCCCTCCCGAGCTACTAGCGGTATTACGAAAGATTGAAGATCGTGGCGCCCTAGAGTCAGCAAAACGCACAAAACAGATTGCCGGCCAAATATTCCGCTACGGTGTGGCAACAGGCCGATGTGAACGTGACCCATCACAAGATTTATCCGGCGCCCTAGCTAATCCAATCAAGAAGCATCGTGCAGCGGTCACTGACCCAAAAGAAGTAGGCCCCCTATTGAACGCCCTAGATGGCTACAAGGGAACCGCCGTCGTAAACGCGGCCCTACGCCTTGCCCCACTCACCTTTGTTCGTCCCGGCGAATTACGCAACGCCAAATGGGCTGAAATCGATTTCGATAAGGCTGAATGGCGCTACTACGTCACCAAAACCAAATCAGAGCATATTGTGCCTTTGTGCAAACAAGCGGTAGACATACTGCAGGAACTGCGACCACTCACCTGTAAAAGTGAATACGTATTCCCCAGCGCTAGGACACTTAGCCGCCCGATGAGCGACAACGCCGTACTCTCAGCCATGCGCCGAATGGGGATCGAAAAAGAGGAAATGTGCGGCCACGGCTTTCGCGCTATGGCACGAACGATACTAGATGAAGAGCTACATTTCAGGCCAGATTGGATAGAGCATCAACTAGCTCACGCTGTTAAGGATGTTCACGGCCGAGCCTATAACCGCACCGCCCACCTACCCGAACGGAAAAAGATGATGCAGGCTTGGGCTGACTATTTAGAAAGCCTCAAAATCCAAGCACTTAGGGGCAATGTAGTGCCCGTGAGGTTTGGTTAATGTCTCAGTGGCGCGGGATAGATTTCAAATTTAGTTCAGCACAGAGGCGCGGGCTTTCAAGCGTTGTGCAGGATGACGACAAATTACTGGCTATTGAGGCGATGTTGGTTGAGGCCACTAAACGGCAAAAGTATTGCGACACATTGGAGCCTGCAAAAATTTCCAAGGTAAACAAGGACTGGGCAGCGCTTACAAAAAAGTTAAGTCAAATCCTGTCATTTATGAAGAGAATGGATTCCGCAACTCTTGGCGTGCTCAAGGGGAACCCCGCCCTACTTGATGTAGATTCGCTGGACAAATATATCGTTTCCGCCAAAAACTTGCAGGAGGGGTTACCGAAGGAAGGAAGAGGGAGCACAACTTCCACGCAGTATAAATTTGCACTGACCTATATAGCAGTGAGGTTTACTGAGATTTATTATCCGGGGGATAAAGTCTCCTATTCGTCGACCTCAAAATTCTATTCGATAGTAGCGTACTGGTTGAACGCTATTCTTGAGCAGCACCTAGATTCGCCCGACAGACAGATTAAGGGTGTAATGGAAGATTTAGCCAAAATAAAGGCTGAAGCCACAGAAAGAACAATGCGACCTAAACCTAGGACACTCAGACTGCCGAAAAAACCGAGAGCGAGTCCAAGATTAAGCATTAGTAGACGTCAAATACATAAGAGGTGAAAAACGGTCTTCTTACGTCTTATCTTTAAAATTTGCAGATAATTAGTATTCCGCTGGAGTTCACAAACCAACGAGGAATACCAGTATGTCACAATCAAACCCAACAAATCTTCTAAGACTTCCGCAGGTAATAAGCCGCACCGGCCTTGCTCGCAGCACCATTTACGACTTGATCCAGTCATCCGATTTCCCAGCCCCAATTCCCTTAGCGGGACGCACTGTGGCATGGGTTGAGTCGAGTATTGATAAATGGATCGATGATCGTATTACTGCCGCACGACACGGAGGTGGTGAGCAATGAGCGCAATAGTAGAACGACTAGAAAAAAACACACCCAAAGAGATGAAGGAAGCAAAGCGCTGGCTCTTATGGAGGAGTGAAGGAGACAAAGGGAAAAAACCGAGAAAGGTTCCCTATTATGCAAATGGGAACCGTCGCGCTGGCTCCTTGGATAGCGATTTAGATATATCGTTAATGGCATCATTTCCTGATGCCATTGCAGCCTTGAAAACGAACCCTAGCAAATATAGTGGCTTGGGCTTCGCCTTAGGCCATGATGGTGATATGTGCTGGCAAGGGATTGATCTGGATAATGTCAGCGCAAATCCCGACCTTGCCCTGCTGGCTAAAAGCATGCCGGGCTATATTGAAAAATCTCCTTCTGGGGATGGATTTCACGCTATAGGCTTAGGGAAATCATTTTTAACCTTAGGGAGTAACAAGTCAGGAATTGAGGCTTATTGCCAAGGCCGATTTTTCACCTTTACAGGGCAAAAAGTTAGCGGTGAAGTATCAGATCTATCAGGTTATGTAGAAAATGCTCTTCGACCAAAACATTCCCTAAACATCAACCCAGATAACGATATTTCGATTGACGATGCATGGGATGGTACAAACTGGCCAATCACGGATGAGCAAAAACAACACCTGAAATCTCCGCTACAGCATATTCCAGCAGATGAGTACAACTCATGGATAAAGATGGGCTTAGCCTTGGCTTCAATCCCTGAAAGCGGTAGAGAAATCTGGATTGAATGGTCTAAAGATGACGAACGTTACGACGAAAAGCAGGCTTCCGAAATATGGGCAGGCTTTAAACCTACACGAACCGGCTATGAAGCAGTTTTTGCAGAAGCACAACGCAAGGGCTGGATAAACCCTTTGAGCAGGAAGGCCGAAACACCACTAAATAATAGCAAAACTCGGGACTTTCGTTTCAGCCCTGTATCTGAGCTATTACTTAAGCCTAAGCCTTTGCGCTGGCTGATCAAGAGCTGGTTGATGCCAGAGTCAATAGTTTTCATGATCGGCGCTCCCAGCTCTGGAAAATCACTACTTGCAATTGATTGGTGTTGCGCTGTCGCGACAGGGGGCGATTGGTGTGGCAACCGGGTCGATCCGGGCGCTGTCGTAATTATCGCTGGAGAGGGTCATCACGGGATAAAACGAAGGCTGAAGGCATGGTCGATCGACCGTGAAGCCGATCTAAGCAATGCCCCATTAGTCGTTTCGAATACCGGTGCAGACATGCTTGATCCAACCATGTTTAGCGATGTGATTGCAGCACTAGATGATGTTGAAAAAGGACATGGAAAAATTGCACTGGTAGTAATTGATACACTGAATAGAAACTTTGGAAGCGGTGATGAGAACTCTGCGAAAGATATGGGCCAATATTTTCAGAACGTCGATATGCTAAGGGAAAAGTTTAAATCGACTGTTCTAACTGTCCACCACTCCGGCCACGCAGAAGTTGGGCGTGCACGGGGGTCAAGTGCCATTAAAGGTGGTGTCGATATCCAATATATTGTGAACAATACAAAAACCGGTGGCAGACTAGTCTTTTGTGAAAAAATGAAAGATGCCCCTAAACCTGAACCCCTTTCCTTCGACGTAAAGGAGGTGGAATTGGATTGGCATGACGACGACGGTGAGCTGGAAACGTCAATCGTGTTTGATGCAGTTGGGTTTAGCGTGGAATCTAATGAGAATACGCCCAGGCTAACGGGCCATCTATTAGCAACGCTAAAGGCTCTCGTTTCATGGCCGCTGACGATTGGTAAATATGAGCCTATGACCGAAAAAGCGTGGCGGACGGAGTTTTACATCGAATCCAATAGCTGTGACGGGTCACGTCAAAAGGCTTTCCGTCGCAATGTGGATATATTACTTAACAGGGGATGCATTGATTGCTTTGACGACAAATATTGGCCTAACGCCGAGAAGCTAGCACGGGTATGGCCTTCTGACATGTTAGTCAAAGACATTGTCGGGCTTAAAGGCATAGATAGCGGACAAGCGGACATTTAGCCATATTTGTCCTGTCTGGTCGCTCGGCCTAGAAGACAGACAGGACACCCCCCTATAGGGGTGCCCGGTTGTCTGGCCCAAAAGAGGGAGGGGGGAGTAAATCTCTACAACCTTAGCTATACAAGACCGGCGCGGCAGACTTTTTCACATGAGAATGATTATCAAATATTGATAATAGTCAAACAGGCCATCGCTTGCACTTCTCGACAGGAATGCTGTTAACTGTTACGTTCGAAATTGGAATTTCGGGTCACTACGCGCAAATTGTGCACGGGATATTTATGCTAAAAGGGAATTGGATCATTTTTTTCTGTGTAAGTTTCGCGGCATGTGGCGGTGGCGGTAGTGGCGTAAGCGCCCCCGTAGATAGCCCTGTTATTGAGGTGACCCCTAGCATAAAAGGTTTTCAGGTCACCTGGAGCAGTGTCCAAGCGGCGACAAGTTACAACCTCTACTCCGCCTCAGATCCAGCACTAACGCCTGATAATTGGGCCGCCATGACTGACACCTCCATGCAAATTGATGCAACCACTCCGTTTACTAAGACAGTCGACAACCTATTTGAGGAGTATTTCATTGTTGCTACTGCCGTGAACGATGGCGGTGAGAGCCCTGCATCAAATAAGGTTAGCTTCTTCCCTCGGTATGAAATTACGGGAGTTTCAAATCAATATGTACGTGACCACGCGACAGGCCTTGAATGGCACAGATGCAGCAATGGGCAAAATTGGAATGATACGCAGAATCGTTGCGATGGTGAGGTAAAAAGACAGAGTGCTACCAAAAACTATAGCGATGTTCCCAGTGGCTGGCGATTACCGAGCGTGAATGAGGCTATGTCGATTGCTTACTGCGACAGCAGAGATCCTAAGGTATTTCCAGGAACGGCCGCCAACCCTGCCTGTCGTTTTTCTTCTGCGCCTGTAGTCGTTACAAGTGTCTTCACTGACATCTCCATTGCTTCTGCATATCAAACGAGAGAACTATTCACCCCTACCTACGATTCACAACCATACGTCAGAACGGTCACATACAGAGACGGCCGGCATGGAGTTAGTGCTCCCTACAATCACCCTGACGTTAGAATTGCGGCTTTGTGGGTTAGAGATTTCAAGTAACTAAGTGTTTTACGTGTTTTTAGCATCTCAATAAAAAGCCACGTACGACACTAATACGACGAAGCCATGCAACCTCAAAAAACCTAAACAACTTAACGGGTAAGGCTTATTTTATCCTTTAAAGATTAAACACAAAAGACAATCGTCAGATAGAAATTTTTATCGGGTTTTGAATGCTAGTAGCGACAATTGGCCTTGAATTTTTCCGCAAAGCCTTGCTGCTTTTGAAGCTTTAGCATCGTCACTTTCCCGTCCATGAGACTCAAAATCACCGCTTGTAACAAGATCATACAGCTCCGATAGCATATCTTTGACAGAGCTCACCACCTTTTCATGAGCCGAGCCGGAAACTTTATCTTCAATAAGGGCTAGATGTCTTACCATTGTAGGAAAACAAGTCTTTATTTTTATTGAGCATAATTTCATTTCTTTAAGATTCGATGCATCAGTTTTATCAATCCAATAGCTGATGGCCTCTATTTCTAAGGCGGCCACCTGTTCCCTCAAACTATTTACAACAGCAGACCGATTATCTAACTCTCGCGTATATCGCCAATGAAAAATATTAAAAACATATGCCGCAAATGCACCCACCACCGCTCCAACCAGCGGCAAAAGCATATCAGACAATGAAAAGCTATTAATTGTAAGTAAAGCCCCGGAAATAGAATCAAGACTTTTATGAATGCCCTCCAATTCAGCCAACGTACTATCCGATAAAACAAGATTAGCTGAATCGCTGACACAGTTATTAAAATTATTAAAAAATATATCTCGCGGGCACGTCAAGTCATTGATCGGCGCCGGAATTTCAGCCTTATCGATCATTTTCTTGTCGAAACATATTTTTTTGAATCGTACTTGGCTTCATGAATGTATTGAATAATCTTATCTCGGTAGTACTCGAAATCCATGTCATTCTTAACAATCAGATTTATTTTTTCAACAAGTTCATCAGCCCTCATATAGCCGTACTTCACGACACCAGCAAACCCCTCCGTCAAAAATGAAGAACCATATGACTCTACATTTTCATCCAAGACAATATCTAATTTCTCGCCCGCATTTAGGTTTCGAAGCCTAGGAAGTAGAGCCTCCTCGCGAAACTGCTCTCCACTACTCTTAGTATTATCTGAATAATACCGTCCACATGGATCAGTAGAAAAATCTTTGCCTACATTAAGCTCTTCCATAACACTAATCTCTAACCTTCATTCAGGACAACTTTCCAAATAATGAGCGTACCCTTAATTGGATCTACGAACCGCTCAGATTTTACGCGCCCGCCACCTTCCGCTGCATTCAAGGTGTACTTATACAATGCATGACCGCTAAGAATCGACAAATACCCCCCTCCTCGCTGCTTAATGAATTGTAGCAAATCAGGCAACCCCTTTCCCCTATCCACATCTCCAGTACTTGTTCTATTCAACTCAACTGCAGCTTTCAGCATTACTTCATCTTGAAATCTAGTCCCTAAGGGCAACTTATCCAAAACCTTCGCCACAACCTCCCAAAATTCCGAGGCCGGAAGCGATTTAGGGATTCCGATCCCTTGATCATAAAATATTATCTTTAATTCGTTATTACCCTTATTGTAACCACCAGTTAAGTACCAGTTCTTATCGTCATCCTGAAAACCATATTTTTCTGGGTACGCATGATGCGTAACGTTCGTAATCGCTTCAGACAACCCCGAATCAAGGAAAGTCCACTTACCGACTGCGTCGCCGACTATTCCTGCAATACCAGCCTTTAACACTTTAACCTTATCCTTATCTCCACACCGGCCTTTTATATACTTAACAACATCGATCCCGCCATTTTTCACGCTCGGTAGTGCATAAGTAGGCTTTTTATCAAAAAGTTCAAAGAAACCTAGCTGTGTAAACCGCTTAAGGATCTCGGAATCCCAGTCCTGAATTGATGGAACCAAGGTATTTCTAATCGCATCATCCCATTTAGATAGCTCAGCAGTTAGCACCAAAGCAGCAGAAGTAGAAATTTTCTTAAGTTTCGAAAACGCAACCCGAGTCAATCTATACTTATAGATGGAACGAGGCTCTGACGTGAGCTTTCTGATGAAGTTTATATATCTAGCCGTTTCTTCATAATCTGTTGAAAAATTCATCACACTTGGAAGTATCAGCACCAGCCTATTATTTTTCTTAATCTCTGCATTTATACCTGCCTCAATGAGGCTGACGATCTCTCTATTGAAAGTATTTGGCTGACTAGCTGCAGCCGATCTGTTCCCAGCCCTTCGCCCAGATCTACCCTGCCTGTGAGCTAGAGCCATCCTGACTATCACTTGCCGTGCCTTCCGTGTCATTTTTTTCAATTCAAGAAACTCCTAGCTTCTGCTAACTACTGATTATAAGCCGATTTTGATTAGGCTTTAGCCATAATTGAAAGCCCTCCATCAAAACTAGAACACTTCGCAACACTCACCTCAATGATAACGCGAAACAACCGCATAACAGCAGCAATTGGCCGTAACCTCTACGACACATCCCAGCTGTTTCATTCTGCAACTAAACCTCACCACTTACTGGAACACGCAACAAAGTACTCCACGTAACTTTGAGCTATTTCACTCAGTAATACGAAAGAAAAAGCATGCGATCAGAGCAATGCAAGCGATCCCGAAGTGGGGGTACTTTTGGGGGTATTAATGCGGATTAATAATAAAATATTACTTATTAATCAAAACGTTACTATCGCTATTAAAGTGACGCCGGCCCACCAAAAATACTTCCAAGGGAGACCGAGGAAGGCCTGAAACCCCAGTAAATCTGGGTTTTTTTGTGTCTGAAGCATCCATACTGTTCCAAGCGATACCATTGCAATCTGCTGCAAAGCGGTGGGTATAAATGGGGGTACATAGTCCCCACCGAAATTTATACCCCCAACCTAGGTGTCCCCGCAATGCTCTCAGCGACCGCAGTAAAAAATGCACGGCATGTATCTAGACGTCACCCTCAGCGGCAAAATTACTGGCGCATGAAGTACCGCATCGGCAAACAAGAGAAGCGGCTTTCCATTGGTGTGCACCCTACAGTCTCACTCAAAAGAGCTCTCCAGATTCGCGAGCAAGCACGGTAGCAGCCCCTAGGCAACATCGACCCCTCAGCCCTCAAACAAGCGAAGAAGCTAACTAGCGAAACTGCCTCCGAGAACAACTTTAAAGTTGTCGCGCTTGAATGGTTCGCTAGACAGAAGCCAATCCGGTTGATCTTTAACAAGTTAATGACCGCAGATAGTTGACCCAAGCAAAATTAAGTCAGCTGCCAGCATTCGCCAATAAGGCAAGCAAGACTCTGAATACCTGCATTTTTCATCCTTGAAAAGTAGTCATTCCCCAATACTATATTATGACCGCGTGGTGTTTTCCAAACGTTCAGCCAACCATACTTTGATGATAGATTGACGAGTCACTCCCAGCCGCGCCGCCTCCATATCCAAAGAGTTGATCATCCATTCAGGGAAATCAACATTCACGCGACGGGATGCCTGATTAGGACGTTTAACGGTCGACAAGTCCAAATCATCCAGAATATCTGACTCGTTATCATCAAACTTTTTATCAAAACTTTTAGCTTTCATACAATTCCACCTCTGCTTGCCGTGAACGTCGAACCGAAATAATCCGTACCCGCCCATCACGATAAGTTATTACTGCCGACCAGTGCTTATCTTTGATTCTGCCAATCACTACAAAACGAGGCTCATCACCTGAGCGCGCTTGCACTTCAAGAAAATTAAAATCGCTCCACAAAGCCTGAGCCTGTACGAAATCGATACCGTGCTTATTCAGGTTAGTCAGACTCTTCCCTGTATCGAACTCAAATTCTATCATGGTATATAAATTATACCTTTATGGCACAACAAACAAGAGAGGCCACCCCAAGTTACACCTGCGGGTAATAGCCCTGGAGTATTTATCCATCTGAAGAATTTCTACTTATTCATTGCGGACATTACCTATTAGACCAGACTAGAGCAGATGGTATCTTTCTGACGCGCTGCTGCTTAGGCGCGTATTAAATAGCCAAGGAGATGGACCTTAATGATCTACAAAAATCTAATTCCAACGATGGGAGTATGTGCACTCGCCTTAGCTGGCGCGGCGGTGCAAGCTGGAACGCCTACGGTTTACTACGGCGGTAATCTCGCGGCCTTAAAATACACCGAGGCGGGGCTTCATGATGACGCAATCATAAAATCGTTTTATGGCCGCATTGGCTTACAAATAAATAGTAATTTTTCTGGTGAATTGCGCGCCGGCATGGGGCTACGTGATGAAGCCATCGACGTATTTGGTACTGATGTTGATTTAGAGCTGGATCATTTCTATGGCGCTTACCTTCGCGGTGGCTTTCAGGCCAGTGATGAGGTCTCCCCCTATGTCATCATTGGTTATACCGAAGGTGAATTAACGGGTTCTGCACCGGGAGCTGAAAGCGCAACTGTATCTGAGTCTGATATGTCACTTGGTTTTGGCGTTGATTTTCTGGTAGACAATTC
>TARA_R110002167_G_scaffold55302_1_pt1 | contig 10075 bp, 9 predicted proteins | sample TARA_R110002167 | Tara Oceans TARA_R110002167 (sample SAMEA4398238) | marine metagenome | biome: Polar Biome; feature: [MES] marine water layer (ENVO:01000295) within the mesopelagic zone...; material: water (ENVO:00002006), including particulate matter (ENVO:01000060) such as...... | reverse complement strand
TCACCGCATCCACCTTCATACATTTCGCCATCACCGCATCCACCTTCGTCCATTTCGTGTGGGTGTCCGTGAGAACCTTGTTCTATACTATAATCTTCACCCATTTCCCAATCTTCCATATTTTGATTTGATGCTGATTGGTCCATATAATTTACATTATACGTATTACTAGTATTATCGTCTTCATACATTTCTTGGTATTTGTCAGAAGGTTTAGACACCCCTAGACTTAAACCACCCATATTACCAAAACCTAACATAGCTGCTTGTTCTTTTACTATTCTATCTATAGAGTTGATTAATTGTGATTCACTAACTGCTATTGTTTTCTTTTTAGATTTGGAACCACCATTACTAGGCCCTATCTTTCCAGATTCTCTATCTTTTTTTATCGCACAACATCGAGCATGTCCCCATTCGGTACAACATTTGTCAACCCAATCTTCATTTAACATTCTTTTTCCCATAATTTTATATTTTTTTTATAATTGATTAACGACTTGGAACTTCGTTACTCTTTTATAAATATTAACTTTTTGATTAGAAGTTGCCTTAATATCTATAAAGTATTCGTTTGGAATCATGTCGTCTGTATTTAGAAGAAAATAGTTATGATTGTATGTTCTATTTACCTTAGACCAGGAATGGGTTTCTACTTCGGTATTACCTTGTCTGACATATAATCTATATTTTAACTCATCAATAACTACAGTTTGACTTACGGTGTAAGGCACTCTTACTGACACAAATACTTTACGTGTCTCACCAGCAGTAATTTTTTCATCCATTTTTATACCATCTACCGAATACGCATAATCTTTTGGTGTTTGGTCCTCGGGACCCAACTGATAATAATCATCAGCATTTAATAAAGTAAATTCATTTGTAATATTACCCAATTGGTTACCACCTATAGTTAAACTACTCCATATGTCTGTAAAAATTGAAGGTGTTCCGTAGGTACTACCAGTTACAGCAAATTCTACATAATAAACCCCACACGTTAAATTTGTAGCGGTCATTGAACTAAACACAGCATCATCACAATCATAGGCTGTAACTTGTGGTAACGAGTCTAGGTTAGTTGGTATTCCTAAGGTGTTAGTATATAAGAATAGTCTATTTGTTTTATTTAGATAAAATCTTTCTCTATCGTCACTTATATAATCGTCGTACTTAGTTTCCAAATAAGGTTCGTAGAATGTCTGGGTGTGTCTAGTAAAAAAACCAACACTATAGGATTCTGATAACCCACTAAGGTTCTCAAGAACTCCAGTGTAAGCTATACCGTATGTTATACCAGTATTAGGGGTTCCACCACTTAATCTGTCATTAATCTCATTAGTCATATCCATACTAATATTCTCATCACCTTGGTCAAAGGTTTGACTATTCACAACAGTAAAGGTCGAGTTATTCGTGTTAGTATAAACCCCCTCATTAACCCAGGGGGTTAATGTGGTTGCAGAATACCAGTTAGATGGTCTTTGACCATAAGTTTCATCAAACTCAGGTTCAAAAGTACCACCATGTTGTTGATAGTCGTACCCAACCCCTTCATCCCAAGACGAACCACTAATCTTAAATAATAATAAGGTAAAAGAACTAGCACGTCTTGTACCATCTACCAACTTATCATTCAATAAAGCTTTATCAAAGAAAGAAGTATTGGTCATTTTTAGGGTGTGTGTTGTACCAGTTCCACCAGATAAATTAATACAACCACTATTCACTTTAGATAGAGTATCGTCAAGATTTAAATCAAATATAAATCTAGAAAACCTACCCATATTATGTGCGGTATGGCCAGTTCTCCCGCCACATGTATCGTCACTAATACCAGTATACCTACAACTTCGTATAGGTTCTTTACCGTAAGATATTTCTGTTATTGGGTTCCTTCCCGTGTTTACAGCATCTTTAGCAACAATAGTGTTGTTCTTAGAAAAGTAGGATTTGAAAGTTGACATATAATAATCTTTATATTATAAATATCAATTAATTCTTATATTTTTATTTAATACCTCTTCATGAGCTTTTAAAAGTTTATTTAGGATTTCTTGGGTCGTACTTCCTCCGTGTGAGGTCGGTACTGGAGCTAGTCCAGGGAACGCGTGGGTATGACTAACAGTAAAATCCACTATTAGTTCTAATAGTTCAATAAGTTTTTCACCACGAACTAAAGAATTTGTTTTACCATCTATATCATCTACATATTGTAGTTGACTAATACCATAATTATTTTTTAATTTTATAGTACCCAATTCTGAAGAATTGTGAGATAAAAGATATATTTTTTCACTACCCACACTAATAACACCTTCCTGAGTGTTTTCAAAACTAACTTCTCTTTGGATTATTTCAGTAGTTTCTGTTGGGATGTCCCTTTGGTCTGGTTTTTTGGTAAATGCTATACCATACCCTTGTTTAGGTTCTACCCCTTCTAGAAATATTTTACTACAGAATTTTACTATAGCGTCCCTAACACTGGTAAAATTACCACTATTTAAACTCATAAAAGGTGTGTTAGCTATAAACCAATCTACATCATTTTTATTTATAAAGTTAACCAAATTAGGTCCAGGTCTAAAATATAACGGATGCCCTTTCAACCCAGAGGTATTCAATTTTTTCAACAAAGTAGTTTTATTAACTGGGGAAAACCCGTAATGTGGGTTATTTGTACCAGTAGTACCACTAGGTATTTTACACACCTCAACCATTTCGTGTTGGTCAAATGAAGTTAAATAATGATTAATTTGGGATATAGCGTCATCTTTATTTAATGTAAAGTTAGAAATCATTATAGCGTCTGAAAATAAAAAGTTAGTATCTAAATCAACTTTTGAGGCCATGTATGATTGGGTTTCACCTTGTCTGTTCATATTAGGTAATATTGAAATACCCATGGTGAAGTCAATATCGGGAAGTGGGATTGTGGTGTTTGTAAAACTTATAGGGTCCACACCGGGAGATATGTCATACTCAAAAAGTACCTGAACTTTTTCATCTTTTAATTTTTTAGATTCACCTTTAGGTTCATCTTTAACTATCATAGTTTTTGGGAAAGTATTTGCCTGAATAAAAGTCATTTTTTTATTCCATTTTGGTGTAGACTCAAGTTTTGGTGCGTTGGTTTTAATAAATTTACCAGACCTTATTAATATTTGTGGGTGGTCATCAATTTCAGGTGGGTTTTCTATACCTTCATTAGAATATAAAGCTATTGGTTTACTATCTCTATAATCTTCTTTTCTTCTAGGTAATCTTTCTTCCATACCTAGAATAATATCTGTGTTGTTCCGTCCTTGTATTGCAACATCTCTAGGGTTTGGGAAGGTACCAGCAGAATCAACACTTGTCATAACTCCGACTGGTGGGTTTTCCCATCCTTTACTTTGTGAAGTATGATATCTAGAAGTAGCAGCAGCTTCATCAGCCATCAAATGAGGGTATGAATGGTCAGGTCCTATATATAATTTATTTTGTCCCTGATTACTACCATTATAATACATGATTTTAATGGACTCACCAGGTTTAGGTATTGTAGTTAAATTTAAAGGTAAAAGAGGTATGTGTATATCTGGGTCCTGGTTTTCTGGGTCAGAACTCCAAGCTTTAAATTCACCAGCTTCAATAGATGCCGCTCTTTCTTCCTTCTTTTCTGTTAAATCTTTAGCCGCGTCCTGTGCTCCAAATGAAACATCATCAAACGCTAGTATCCTACCAGCTCTTAGTGGGTCAGCACTATCAATACATAACCCAAAATAGACAACTGAATCTAGTTGTTGACCACCACCTCTATTACTACTTACTGGACTCATTTATTTCGTTTTTTTATCTCCTCATTTAGTTTATTATATGAGTTTTCTATTTCATCTAAATGGTGGGTAAGATTAATGAGTAAGGCTTTGGTCTTATCAAACTCCTCCTTTAATAATGACATTTCATTTAGAATAGACTTATTTGGTTTATCTTTTGGGTTTGTAATATTTTCTTTCATGTTAGCATTTTAAACCTACAACTTTAGTTGGTCTAACCAATACAGAACCAGGAGGTCCATTGGCTATTGTTGGAAATAGTACTCCGTGAACAACCCCATTTATTGTTTCTTCTTCATCCATAGCATCAGCTAAAGCAAATTGGGATAACATAAATAGGTTTGGTGTTCCGTCTGGCATATCACCGGTTGGGATTCCCAAGTTTTCTAACTTTACAGTTAATTTTTCAAAAGTTCTTAAAGAATTTGTACCACTTCTTGCCATGGCTGCAAATTGTAAAAATTTTGGTGGTGGTGAAAATGGTATGTCGATTCCTGTCGCCGCAATCATTTTCATTATAATCATTAATATCTCTTTACAGTTTTTAGCGTTATTAAGGTCCGCTATAAAGGGTAGTAAAGCTGCAACTAGTGATAAAATCATTTTTATTCTTTTCCCCTTTTGGGTCGCTAATAACATTTTTACGTAAATTATCAAAAGTTTTACCAAAAACTGTTTTAAAATTTTAAAAACTATTTTTAATACTTCTTTTAAAATTGCTCTACAAATTCTAACAAATACTCTTTTAAATAATTTAACAAACTCTGCCGGGTTTGCAGCTAGTAGGGTCGAATTATTAACTATGACAGCCACAAGTACCATTGGTAGTATTACTTTTGTAGACATTAGAGACAAAACTAGTACTAGGGGGAAATTAATAACTAATTCTTGCATAAAGTGGACATTCCAATTCCAGTCAAGTCCTTTAAAGGTATCCCCAGTGTGTTTTGTTATGGAGCCTTCAACACCCGTTTGAAGAATCATTAATAATTGTTCTGTACCGGTCCCACCTTTAACAATTGAAGCCATTATTTCGTCGGCAGCGTCTTGGAAGATTTCTGGGTCTAAGGGGATTTCTATATTATCACAACTAGCAAATTTCATAACCCCAGCTCTCTTTCTTTCAGCTTCAACATAGAAATTCTTTTCTTCTGAAGCATTGAAGTTGAAGTAGTCGTCATCGTCTACTAGTTCTTGGAGGTGACTAATTGTGTCGGTACTAATTTCACCCAAATCTAACCCGTCACAAGCTACTATAAACTTGTTTAATATACCTATAAGTTTATTTATGCCTAATTTATCCGCAATATTTGTATCACCGTCGTTAGAAAATGAAAACCCTATACCAGCGTTAATTTCTAACATAGCACCTAATAAATTTTGTAATTCGATTACTTTTATATTGTAAAAATAATCTTTTAAAAGTTCGGCTATTGTAAATTTAACCCCGCCCCCTGGAGTTGAGGGTATTTCTGGAGCTATTTGAGAAAAAACTGTAGAGTTGTTAGCCCCCTTATAATGTGGACTTATAATAAAACTATCTACACCATCAAACATAATACTAAATAATCGTTTACCACTAGCTCCTGGAACTTGGAATCTTGTATTAGGGTTTTCTGTTATGTGACGAAGAAACCTATTCATTGGGAACGGTTTCTGGTAGGGGAAGGGTATCCCGGTTAAATCTAACTTATTAGCTTCGTAACAATATTTCCCCACACCAACCTCAGGGTCTTGTTTAAGTTGGTTGAATAAGTCTACTTGGTCAATTCTTATTATTATATCATTATCCAAACCATCACCAACAACCGGAACTTGGGTTGATAGGTCACAATTAAATGACCTTAGAATTTCTTGTATTATAATATCAGGTATTGTGGGTATAACATTAGAGATTGCCTGTTTTATTATCTTTTTTAGAATTTTAGAGTATTCACTATCTAACGCGTCACGAACAGGTTTTAGTTTTTCACTAATATTTTGTTTTGTAGCTGCTCTTTTGTCTGCTCGTTCTTTTCTCTTTTCACTACGCTTTTGTTTTTTTGATTGTTTCCACATGTTAGTCTTTTCTTCAGACTCATCCGCTCTATACTCTTTCCTACTTCTAGACTTAATTATTTTTATAATAACAAGCATGAAAGCAATTTGGTTTTCCGTAATATTACCAAAGGTATCACGTAAGTCAGAAAAAAGTGCTTTCCACTTATTTAGATTTTCTCTATTCTTTTTTAAGTCTTCCAGGTCTAACAAAGATAGTATACTCTGAAGTTTACCTAAGATATCACCTTTTTGATTTAATACGTCTGAACCTAACATATTTAAATAATTTTATAACTTATTCCTCAACCGTTTTGTCAATCAGTTGGTTTATGGTGTCTCTTAGCTCAGCGTCCAAAGTAGTAACTGAAGTAGTGTCGTTTGTGTTTTTTTGTAATAGAGCACTTTGTATTTTAGATAATTGTAATTTTTTTTCTATGACAGAATCTATTATCTTTTGTTGTTCTTTTAGTACTGGACCAATTAATGTCATATCTGTGGCCTCTTTCATATAAGATATCATTTTATTCTGAATTCGTATAGCTGTATTTCTTTGTTCCACACATTCATTATAAATTTCTTGTAAAAGTGAAACTACACTTTCGTGGTTAATATCTATTTTCTTCTTTTTAGGTCTTGGCATATTAATAAATACAAAAGTTACTGGTTTTTGAAAGTTTCGGAAACTATTTTATAAATGTCTTTAAATCTGGATAACGAATTTCTAATTTCTTTTGTTGTTAGGCCCGTCATTTCACGTAATTGGTATAGTATAACATTTTTATTAAATTTATTTCCACTACCCGCTATAAAAATTTCTTCATAGTTTTCGAATACTTCGATTAAGGAAATGCCCACTTTTTGTTCATTTTCAGTCAACTTATTCTCTGACATAAAAGTTTTTATTTTATCTAAAAGACGAACAATTAAAACCTCAATACCTAACTCATCATCTTTCATTTCATAACTATACCCCTCTCTGTAACCATTTTCAAAGGATGGGGCGATATCTTCATAACTAATCTTACGATTTCTTTCTTTCTGGTCTTTCATAATCATACCCATAAGATAATTTTTACAAATAGTACCAAAATAAGAATATGCTTTTTTGCCCAGTGCAGGTTTGAATTTTTCGGCTTTAGTTATTAGAAAAGATAATGTGTCAGCGTGAATATCTTCATAAACAAAATCTTTCCTATAAAGTTTATATCTTCTAATGATACTCTCAATCATCTTATTAAGGGGAGCTCTTAACTCAGCATTAAATACTTTGTTTCTTTCTTCAAAAGTAGTTGCTGTTAAAAATACTCTAACAGCCGCTTCTTGTGGAGCACCAAAATAAGGTTTTGTTTTAGGTCTTCTTCCTTTTTTAGGTTTTTCTAGTTCGGTTATTGTAGTTCCACTCGTACCACCACTTATGATGGTTTCACATGTGCCGGTTATACATTCAGTTATAGTATCCATACTATATTAGTTTTCGTACTCTATAGCTCTATCATATGTAAAAAAGTATTCTTTTTTAGCTTGTTCTACCCAGAAAGCTGCTTCATCAGGCATTATTCTCTCTTTAGGGTGATTTTTGTAGTCCCAAAACAAAGAGTTTTCTCTCATATTCATATGTTTATAACCTATTTTTGGAATTGTCATTACTCTTAGGTCATTATATGTAGCTCTAAGTAAAAATTCATAAACAAATGTTAATTTCATACTAGGCTTTAACATACCAACCCCTTCGAAAGCTTCTTTTTTAATGACAGCTCCAGAAGTTTGGTAATTTTGATAGTTCAATAATGTGTTGTTGTCTAAGTCTCCCATTTTTTCAGAAAATTTCATTGCCCATATAGATTCATTAGTAAACCCTAAGAAATTTTGGTCATTGTCCACATCCACTACTAGTGGTAGGAATATGTCCACATCATCATAAGAAGTTATATAAGTTTTAACATTTCTAAACCAGTTTTTAGAATACTCATCATCCACCTCTAAAACAGAAAACCACTCTGTTTCTATATTATCCACACAATAATTTACTTGTGAACAAAAATCTGTTTTATCTTTATTAACTAAAATATTAATCTCTAATTCTGTAGGTTTTTGCCATGACTTAAAAAAGTCATTTAATTCTTTGGTGTCCGCGTGGGATATATAAACCTTATCTGGTTTTACAGTTTGGTTTACAATACTCTGTACACATTTGTTTAGATAATCTTCGATTACTTCGTTAATTTCATTAATTGGAATTACTACACTTATATCACTCATTTTTATTTATTTTTTAGTTATTATATAGTTCGTTTACGGAACCTTCTAATGTCTCATCTTCTGGACCAACAGGAGTTAATTTCTCTAGATTTCTTCTTACATCTAATATTTTTCTTTCATTTATAGAACTAAAAACATCAAGTACAGAATCTATAAAGACATCTTTTTTATATTTTTCTACAGTTTTTTCCATATCGTTGTAAAGTTCAATAGGTAATTCGTCCTCTAACCATTTTTGGACAAACCCACCTAACACATCGACAATCTTATTAAAGTCGTAAGACCATATCCCATTATCCTCTGACATCCAATCAGGTTTAAGATTTGGGACTTTACCGATAACTGGTATTCCACACTTCATAGATTCCAAAGGAAAAGTACCAAAACCACTAATATCATCAACCCATACAGAAACAAACGATTCGGCCAAATCTTCAGCAAATTTCTTTGTAGGCATATTTCTTAAATCCCTAAATGTAATCCATTTAAATTGTGGGTATTTTATATAGAAAGTTTTAATAATTTTCATAGTATCTCTAGATTCTCTTGTGTGTATAGAAATAAGTGGTGGTTGTGGGTATTCGTATTTTTTAAAATTTTCATCTATCGCTGGAACTATAACATGGTAGTCCAAACCACCCATAATAGTTTCTAAATATTCTTTTTGTGTGTTAGATGTTGTGATACAAGTAGTAACACCATAGTTACGCCATGTCATTCCAGGTGGGAGGGTCTCAAGGATGTAATCGTAGGCTTGTGATAATATAATTTTTTCACAAGGCATACTTTGTGTTTGTTCCAAGACATGTCCAAAAACTTCAGGAATAACTACAAGGTCACTTATAATAACCTCAACTTGTTTAGCTTCTATGGATACGTGTGGGATATCTTTATAGCCATCACCTAACCAAGTAGTTACATCATGAAAATCTGTTTTTTCATGCATTATTTTTGCGTTATATCCGGAATTTCTTAATTCTTTAACAATATCATATATTAAAGTTACAGAAGCTTTTGCTGTACCTTTAGTGTCCATAGTTAGAAAATATATAGCAGATTCCTTACTCCTTAGTTTTTCCAAGGCATGTGTTAATTTAATAATTTGGTCGTTAGTTTCACTCATTTATTTGCATTTTTTTAGTATTTTATATTCTATTAGTGTGTTTATAGCCAGTCTAAAGGGTATCGTGGTTTTATTAAGTCCTAATTGACCTAAAGTATCATCAACCTCTTCAGCGTAACCCAAACAAACATCTAACATTAATTTAAAGAATTCGAACTTAGGTAAGTTTATACTAATTTCTTTTTCTTCTTCTTTTGGTTGTAATTCTATTTGGTCCATAAACTGGTCAACATCCATGTACATATATTCACTCCCTATGGCCATTTGAAAATTCCTTAATTCGTTTTCTATCTTTGAAATTTTGGAAGTAGTTTTTTTAGTCATTATCTTTTTGGAATATTTCTAATGTTGTTATTTTTTCTGGAGAGTCTAGTATGTGACTAGAGTCAACATAATCGGACTTATTAAGGGTATATAGTAATTTACCCTCTGGTTTTGATTTAATTATAGGTTCGTCATTGGTGAATATCAAGTCAAACTCGCCCCATAAATCTTCGACTTCACTCATATTATAAAATTTTATATTTTTTATAGAACAACCATATTTAGCTAAAAACCAAAATGTTGCAGAAATTCCCCTACCAACCTCATCAGAGATTAATGTAAAAGTATAATCTTTATTTATACCAGCTAACTCATTTAAACTTCTTATAAAATTATTCTTAATTTCAGTAGCGTGACCAAAAATTTCCATAGGTGCTTCTCTATATAAAAATTCTAATAATTCATCTTGGTCTTTAAAGTTTAATAGTTCTTTTATATTATCGTAGTTTAAATCTTCTTCCACATCACTATCGTAATATTTCTTATGTACTTTTTTTATTTTACCTAA
>TARA_R110002167_G_C12703248_1_pt1 | contig 10085 bp, 6 predicted proteins | sample TARA_R110002167 | Tara Oceans TARA_R110002167 (sample SAMEA4398238) | marine metagenome | biome: Polar Biome; feature: [MES] marine water layer (ENVO:01000295) within the mesopelagic zone...; material: water (ENVO:00002006), including particulate matter (ENVO:01000060) such as...... | reverse complement strand
CAAAAAGGTGGATTTAATAAATATCAAAAGACAGGATTTTTAGAAAAGTTAACTAATCCTATTAGAAAACAATTAGCTGAACATTTATATCCTGTAGGTTATGATGGTTCCCGTATAAATGAGGAAAATGAAGTAGAAAGATATGGCCCTCTTGGCAAAATTTATAATGCATTACGAGGTAGAGAGGATACTTCAATACTAAGAGACAGGCTGGAAAACACGATGCCCCCAGATAAATATAAAGCTTTAATACAGGAGAGGGAGGATTTTTTACAACTGGTAATGGGGCAAGATCAAAAACATAATACTGTTAATGCATCTAAATATAGACCATCTGATTCAAAAGATAAGAATGCAGTATACTATACTTCTCAAGTTACAGAAGATCTATTAAAAGAATTTTTAAGCTCTGAGGATGGAGAACTAAATACAGTTATAGATGATAAAAATCCTATAAAACGTTCTAAACCTGGATCAGGAATAGATTCAAAAGACCAAGATATACCATGGATGGTAAAAACAAGAAAAGACTTTACTGGAAAAAAAGTAGTAAATGCTGAGGGCACTCTTGGTAATTTTACAATAGATAGAGGTACAGATGAAGATGGTAGAGAATATGTTTCATATTATGATAAATGGGATTTAGATCCTTTTAAGGTGGACAATAAAAGTGTTAATGCTATTATGGATAAAGTACAAAGTGCTGTAGGAGTGAATTCCCCAGAGGTATATGGTAGAATATATTTAGATGAATTGAAATATGGTGGTTTTACTAAATATCAATCTAAAGGATTTACAATAATAAGAAAAGAGGGAGACGAACATGTAAGAGATGTAGATATTTCAAGTGTGAATTTTGATTTATTATACAATGCTATAGAACAGCATGAACATAGAGGGGTTATAGATGAAAAAGATTATGATTCATTTATAAGAACTAATGCTACAGGTTCTGGATCTTCTGCATATGGTCCTATACAATTAACTAGGGATAAATTATTAGATCTTACTACTCCTGGGAAGAGAGCTTATTATGATGTTGAGAATGTAGATCCTACTTTTCATTCGGCAATAATCCAACAAGGAGATGCTATGTTAGAATTTGGAGGATCTGATATGCCAGAAGGAGGTATAACTGAAGATGGAGAAGATGTTAGTATGTTTGATTATGGACAAGTTGGAGTAATTGGAAATACAACAAGAGATAGAGAAAAATATAAAAGAATGGGTATACAGATTTTAGAAGGTGATTATAGATTTGCTGTAAAAAATCCTAAAAAAGATGTAAATACATTACATCAAATGTTAAAAGCTTATGGAACTGGAACTAACAAATACGCTAAAGACGTATTAAAAATATACAATGAGTTATTAGAAGAAGAGTCTAATACCTTTAAACTTGAGAATATATTAAAATCCAAAACAAAATAAAGTGTTATATAATAAAGAACATTGTAAAATAAATATAACCTTTGGAAATGCCCTAAAATAGTGGTATTTTTGAAAATTAAACTAAATAATAAATAAAAACATGGAAGCAAAAGACAATTTAAAATTTGACAATATATCATTTGATGATATGGTTGATCAGGGAATCGAAGCCCCAGATGCAGAGGTTGTAGAAACTGTAGAACCTGCAGAAGAACAAGTAGTAGAAATATCTGATGAATTAGATGCAGATGTTAAAGAAAAAGAAGAAACAGAAGTAGAAGTAGAGAAAGTAATAGCAAAGAAACCTGTAAAAGAAGTAAAAGAAGTAGTAGAAGAAGAGTTTACAGAGGATAATGAAAATATTACAGAAGAACCATCAGTAATATCAGAAGTATTAACTCAATTAGGTTATAATGGAGAGGTAGAGTACGAGGATTCATCTGATGGGTTAGTGCAAATGACAAAAGATGTAGCAGCTAAATTAGCTGAAGAGCAGTTAGAAGAAATATTAGATAAGTTCCCAACAATTAAAGATCATATGGAATATGTTATTGCTGGTGGAAAGTCTCAAGATTTTATGTCTTCTAGAGATCCAAGACAAGATTTTGCTGCAATGGATTTAAAAGAAGATGATGAAGCTACACAAAGAGTATTGCTAGGTAATTACTTTAAAAAGAAAGGACATGATGATGAATTTATTACTGATCTTATAAATGATTATGATGAATCTGGTAAAATGTATTCTAAAGCTAAACTAGCTAAAGAATCTTTATCTAAAATACAAGAGGTAGAAAGAAGAGAATTAATGGAAAATCAAAAACAAGTTGCACAACAAAAAAACCAACAAAACGAAAAGTTTTGGAATGACGTTAATGAGACTGTTACTTCTAATAAAGAATTTGCTGGTATTACAATTCCGGAAAAACAAAAAAATAAATTCTTTAAATATCTTTCTCAACCTATAAATAAAGATGGTATGACACAAAGTATGAAAGACCATCAAGAAGCTCCTTTAGAAACAAGGTTAGCTATTGATTGGTTAATGTACAATGATTTTAAATTAGAAGAGATTATAAATACAAAAGTAAAAACTTCTAAAGCAAAAAGTTTAAAAGAAAGAATTAAATCGCAACAAGTTAAATCTAAAAGTGCGGTTAAAGCTCAAAGAAATAAAACTGATTTTAATGTAGATGATTTAGATCTGTCATTTGGAATGTAGTTTTTGCCCTGAACGAGGAAATAGGGCCCTCATATAAATAAATTGAAAAATGCAAGTATTAAAAACGTTTTATAACGATACGCAAATGACAGACTCAAACAGTCTTGCAAATGCTATGTTAGAAAAACCAGCGGAGTTATCTCCGATAATAACACACCTTGCAGGAAAAGAAGATAAAAAATTTCCACTTACAATGTTAACTGAGGGGGTTGGTAATACGAAATCTATAGATAGATGGGAGTATGAATACCGTGTAAAAACTCATGAAGTTAATGTAAGACCAGTTGTTTCTGCTGCACCAGGTGCGGTACAAGGAGCTGGAGGACAAATTTTTACTGTTCAATTTCCTGACAAGTGGTTTATATTTCCATATACATTGATTTCTGAATCTGGTACACAGGCAAGAATTATGTCTGAGCCTAAACAAATAGGAACACAATGGGAGTATACTCTAAGAGTAGTAGCAGCGGATGCAACAACATCTGTATCTATTGCTGATTTAACTCCGGGTGCTATGTGGGCACAATTATATGCTAATGTTGGATTAGACTTCTCTAGAGGTAACGCTTCTAATTGGAGTGTTCCAGGATTAGTTAGAAACAAAATTGGTACAATCAGAAAGTCTTACCACTTTGCGGGTAATGCTAAAGATTATGTAGCTGAATTTTCACTCCCAACTAAAGGTGGTAAAATGACTAAACTTTGGATGGACTATGAAGAGTATCGTCACATGTTATCTTTTAAAGAAGAATGTGAATTACTTTATTGGTATGGTGAAAGAACTTATGATGATAATGGTACTACTACCATGAAAGATGAAAATGGTCAACCGGTAATTACTGGACCTGGTCTACTTCAACAAATCATTAATAAGGATACATACTCAACTTTGACTGAATCAAAATTAAAGAATACTATCGGTGATATGTTCTACGGAATGACTGATGCCTCAAGTAAACAAATTACTCTTTACACTGGAATTGGTGGAGCAAGAGAATTTGATGAAGCTTTAAAAGCTCATACTGGTGGTTTCGCTTCTTGGACTGTTAATGCTGATAGTCACTTTATTACTGGATCTGGTAGATCTTTAGGAATGACTGGTTACTTTACTTCTTATGACCATATTGATGGGCATAGAATTAATGTAGTTAAAAATCCTAGTTTCGATCACGGTCCTGTTGCTCAAGCTCGTGCTAAACATCCTGTAACTGGATACTCTTTAGAGTCTTACAGAATGGTATTTGTTGACCAATCTAATTATGACGGACAGTCTAATGTTCAGATGATTAATAAGAAAGGTCGTGAAATGCTTAGATGGGCTGTAGCTGGTTCTGTAGTCCCTAGAGGATTCTCAGGATCTGATACTAGAGCTTCCGATATAGATGGTGCTTCTGTTCATATGTTAAAAACAGCAGGTATTGTCTTGAGACGGTTCGATACGTCATTAGATTTACAGTGTGTTGCAGTGTAGTCTATTATTTAGTTTCCATGGTAAGAGGGGCGGTCCTAACGGGCCCCCCAAATTACCTTTTTATATAGGAGAGTTATTCTTTCCAACCTATTAATAATAATTTAAAAGAACTTAAAACAATGAAAAAAACAGTAACAATTAGAAGAAAAGAACTTCTGGGGCATTTACCCAAAGAAGTTCGAATCTCAGCGATAACAAAGCTGGGAAGTATATATGTAGGAAGACAACCTCTAAAAGGCGTTGAAGGCGCTGAAGAGAAAAAATTCCTTAATGGTGTACTTGACGTGTCTCCCGATCATGTTGATTGGCCTAAACACGTAAAACATTATTGGGCGGATCTGTCTATTAAAGTTCCATTTGAAGGCGTGCAGCTAGAAGTGGGAACAGATGAAGACGGAAATCCTTATAATGTAGATCAGTATTTAAAATATAGATTTGCTGTAAAGCATCCTCATGTTTCTTTAACTAAAGAAGATGTAGGAGGAACAAATAGATTTTATATACATGATGAAAATAGAGATATTCTTAAAAAGAATGCAGACATACAAACTAGAAAAGATGCAGATAAAGAATTTATTAAATTATCTGCAGATGACCAACAAATGTCTAGAGTATTAAGATTAATGTCAGATATTAATCCAGACACTTTAACTAGAGAGCAGCAAGAAAATACTTTGTATGCATTAAAAGAATCTTCACCTAAGAAATTTATACGTATAACAAAAGATAAAAACTTATCATTAAAAGCAGAAGTTGAAGAATTAGTATCTGCAGGAGTGCTAAGAAAAATTGGTAATCAAATAATATATATAGATGATGTGTTAGGAGAAACTATCGAAGATACAATAGTGTATCTTAAAGATAAAAAGAATTCTGGCACTTTAACTGTATTAAGAGCAAAACTTAAAGAAGCTGTTGTATAATGAATATAGCTGAAATGCATATAGCTATCAACTTGGGGGTGCAAAAAATTGCATCTAACCAAGTTGACGTGCTATTACCTGAAGAAATTGATCTAGAACTTAACAAAAATATAGAAAGATTTGTTAGTCAAAGATTTAATAAACTAGGTAATAAGTATGGTACTGGTGTAGAAGAAAGTCAAAAAAGAATTGATGATTTAAGAACACTAGTTACAGAATTTTCAGCAGATACAACGTTTAAAGGACAAATTTCTAATAAACATTTTATAGATAGTTTTGCGCTGCCTGGAGCAGGTACTTTAGGTGGTCCTACTGGATTAATTCCAGGATTACTAGAATACAGACATTTATTAAATGCTAGATCTTTAATATTTTATGAGAACTGTAAACCTATTGAAACAACTACAATTATGGGGGGCACAGGATCTTTAGATTATGCTACCTTAGAAATTGTTAATGGAGGTAGTGATTATTACGCTACTCCACTAGTTACATTTCCTCCTCCAAGTAATGGTGGTGTAACAGCTACAGGAATATGTACTATAGATGGTGGTGGAACATTAACAGATATAACGTTAACTGATATGGGGTCCGGATATTCACTTGCTGATTTTCCGTTAAATATAACTATAACTTCTCCTCCAGCTCCTATTATGTTTACAAAGGCAGTATTATATAGTCCAGGTGTGAATGTTATGACTATACAAGATCCTCTTTTTGTGATGGGAAATATCTTACTAGGTTATGGAGTAAGAGCTACTGATCCTCCTTCTCCACCTTCTATGTTATTTTCAACGATATTCGAGACTTTTGTACAATCACTTGGAGGGGTACAACAATTTTTGCTAAATACTCCTCCTATTGGAGTAGCTAGTACATCATCAGGTACAATAGAAATTACAGATTATTCTGCAATAATTAGTCCAGCAGTCGCAGCTGTTAGTGGTTTAGTGGAAACTACAGAGGCAAGTGGAATAACAATAGAAATGATAGAAGGGGATACAAATATAAGAACTGTAGATTCAGATTCTTTTCAAACTGCATCTGCAGTTAATAAATATGTTCAGTTAGACGATATTTATACATTGTTAGATGATCCTTTTAATACAACAAAATATACTAAACCTTTAATGACTATAAGAGATAACTTCTTAGATATTTATACAGATGATACTTTTGTAGTAAATAAGGTTAAAATAACTTATATAAAAAAACCTACTACAGTAATACATGCAGATTCTGCATTAGCTATTGCTGGAGCAGTTGATTGCGATTTACCTCAACATACCCATCAAGAAATTATTGCTGGAACGGTGAATAGCATATTAGAGGGAATTCAGGACCCTCGTTATAGGTCGCACTTTAGCACCCAATTAATGAATTCCGAATAATAAATAAATTTAGTAATTTAAAACAATAAAAAAATGGCAAAAATTGTAATGGTATCCCCGGTGGCTTCAACTCCAGCGAATGGAGGGGTACAACAAGATGGAACAACATATCTAGCAAGTGCAGATCACGGTGCTGGAACAATAGGTATTTGGTGTGTAGGAGCAGGTGCTGCAACAGCAGGTAGTTATTTGGATGGCTCAGGGGGAGCACTTCACTTTAGTAATGCTGGGGTAATAGCTCCAGAATCATTTACTTTCGCACAATTCAAAACTACGGGGCCTCATTTCTCTTCTCCACTTCTTTATAAAAGTGATTTGAAAAGAATAATATACACTCCGTATAATGCAGGTGCAAAACAAGTATCTACATGGACTCCAACTAATGCAGCGAGTAAAAGTTTCGCAATTAGACTGGTAGTTGATTCTTCTGGATTAGCAGACGCAGGTGCTTATCTTGAGCAAACTGAACCTTCTGATAATTCTTTAGAAAGAGTTGGTCAAGTGTTCTATTATGAGCACACAACAGCTGCTTCTGGATCTTCTGCAACAACTATTTGTACTGCAATCAGAGATCAGATTAATGCAAATCCAAATTCTCCATTTACTGCAACAGGTACGGCAACGTTAATTGTTACAGCTAAAAACTGGGGAACTGGATTTAAAACTATTGAAGCTAGTGAAAGTGGTGTAACTGCTTCTTGGGCTGCAACTACTGCTCTTGATGTAGGTGTTGGTCAATATCACCAAGTAGCTTCTGCTGAGAGATTAGCTGAAGGTTACCACGGGTACCACAATAGAATAAACAGAAAAATGGATGGTTCTTTAGAACGTCATGCTAGTTCTACACTAAACTATGACTGTTTTACTTTAGAGTTTGATACTCAAAGTGGAAACGGTGTAAACAATGCAGTAAAATATGATCCAATGGTAGTTGAATTATACTTTGATCAAGCTGTTGCAGCTGCAGGTAATTTAAATGAAGTATTTGCTGTAACATTAGGAACAGCATTAACAACAACTTACTAGTAGTATTAACTAATTAAAAGGAAGGGGGAAGATAACTTTCCCCCTACTTTTTAATTTAAAAAAATAAATTATGTCAGTAGAAGCAAACTTATCACAGGATTGTAAAACTTTAGCTATATCCGCAGGTGTAGGATATGAAAATGCAGATCTTGAATTATATTATAATGATGTAGATACAGCACAAAGTTTAGTTGATGGGTTAGCTACAAATTCACCTGTAACAACTTTAGATGGTACAGGTAATCTTATTTTAGATTATACTAATATACCTAGTGCTATTACAGCAGAGTTGAATGGTGTAATGAAAATAGTAATTTTCGTATATGATTATAGCGATCCACTAAATCCTGTTTTATTAGAAAGAATAGAAGTGGGAGTTTTGGGTATGTGTAAATTAAATTGTTGTCTAGCTAAGAAAGTAAGAGAGTTAGTAGAATGTACATGTGCTACATGTAAAGAGTGTGTATCTCTTTTAGATGAAGTAACAAAAGTATACCTTTTAAGTAAAGGAATGGAAGTTAATGTTGCTGGGTGTGTTCAAACACAGGCATTATATAAAAAGACAATAGAAGAATATAATAAAGCTATTGAAATATGTGGATTAGAAGATTGTGATTGTAATTGTTAATTATTAAAAAAACTAAATTTTGCCAGGACCATTATTACCAGGAATCTTATTTACCATACAAGTTGTAGATCATTCAAATTCATGTGTCGGCCAGTGGAGTTATGATCAGACAGGTACAAATGGATTAGTAGGACTTATAAACAACAATGAGGCTTTTCATAGAAGTTGGTATGGAGGAGCGCAAGCTATTTATAGTAGTAATTGTGCAGGAGTTGCCCATGCTGTTTTAACAGCATATGGAACAACTTCAACTGCTAGAGCAATGTTGCAGCAAGGAAAGTATAGATTTACTTTAAATAACAACGTTTCTAATCTACCTAATAACCTTGATAGTAATAATGCATATATTTTATCTTCCGCTAGAGCGCAAGTAAGGGATGGAGAATTTATCTCTATAAACAATATAAGCGCGGCTAGTGATGCTAGTAAATGGTTAACATATAATGGAGCAAATACTACTCCTTATAATACCCCAGCGTCTCAATCAATACTTCCACAAACTATGCCTACTCCTTCGGGACAGAATGTAATAGTTGGAGACAGAGTTAAGTTGTTTACAAGTGCAATGCATGGTAGACAGTTACAGAATGATAGTACTCCTAGTATGAGTGGTGGTATGAAAGCAGTTTTCTTAAGTAAAACTCCTTTAATTTTTCCTAACCATGGAGATCCAGCATATGATGGAATGGTTGAGAGTATGAGTTTTGATTTAGACATTGAAGAAAACATAAATAGTTCTTGGGTAAGTTTAGGAACATTGCCCAAGGTACTAAGAGGAACAGGTAGACTGTATAGTGTAGATGGTAATAATTCTGCAAACATATATGATGACAGTCAAAATGGTTTATTTTATTATGATTCGTCTCCAACTTCTTTTGTTATTGTTGAGCCTAATGCAGGATTTTATGATTCCGGTTCAGTTATTACAAGATTACTATGGGATCCGAGCACTGCATTATGGGAAAGTGATGTAATTAAAGGTAATATATATGTTCAAAAACAAGACCCTTCTGCTATTAATTTTAATTCCTTAGGGCCTTGTAATTTTTATGTACCTGGTAGTAAGTTAAGAAATAACTCTTGGTCTTATTATCAACTATCTAGTGCAGGTACAGCCGATGCTAATTATCCAGATTATTTCCCAGACTCTATACATCATATGTATGCAGATGACGTTAATGGGGATAGATGGACTTGTAGTCCTTCTGGAAATGCCAATCATGTAAACATACCTGAGAATTTTTTAATATATGATATACTGAATGGTGCCCAAGTAAATGCTAATGATAGAGGAACTACTGTTATACCATCATATCAGCATCATTTAGTATATGCATCATTACTTCAAGGCTCTACGTGTCAATACAGATGGACTACTGGGATGCAGAATGGAGATCCTGCAGATACTATATGGTACGGTGGATATAATGATGGTGTTCCTGTAACTAATAATAATTTATGGGATAATCCTTTTAGTTATGGTATTATGAGTAGTAATGATGCAGGACTATGTGATTGGAATAGAGATATATGGTTCTTAGACCCAAGAAAATTTGCTTTTACTTATGAATCACTAGTCGATCCAAATCAACAGGTAACACAACATGATGGAGGTGCAGATGGATGGTTATATAATCTTAATGCCAGTACTCAAGATAGGGAAAAAGAATATGCAGGAATAACATTTTATACATATAATTGTCCCGGATGTCCTTCTGAACAGGAATATAATAGTGCAATAATATTAGATTGTTTTAGCCCAGCATTTGACGGAAGTGGTCTTGTTTGCGATAGTTCAAATACTAATTGGAATAATAATTTTGTACCAGGATATCAAGAGGCTAGTTATACGTTTAGTCTTGCGAATACTACTTTTGGGTCTACGTTTGAGGTATATCCAGATAATGGAAGTGGGGGATGGTCTGGTGGAATTACTATGGGAACATTAAATTCTAGTGGTACTTTTACTCTTGATCATACTAATATTTCAGGACTA
>TARA_R110002167_G_scaffold172884_3_pt1 | contig 10091 bp, 12 predicted proteins | sample TARA_R110002167 | Tara Oceans TARA_R110002167 (sample SAMEA4398238) | marine metagenome | biome: Polar Biome; feature: [MES] marine water layer (ENVO:01000295) within the mesopelagic zone...; material: water (ENVO:00002006), including particulate matter (ENVO:01000060) such... | reverse complement strand
ATGATTGATGATGCTTTTGCTTTTGCAGTTAAACTAAGAAAACATACCGGTTTAGATATATCATTTAATATTTTTAATACTACTAATTATACTGATAATGAGCTTAATAAAGTACTTGATAAAGTACTTAAATCCGATTTTGAAATTATAGGTTTTGCGGATACACATGGTCATCTTAATTTAGATATAGATAAATTTAAATATGAACAAAAATTTAAAAGAATCAAAGACTCGGGTAAAAAAACATGTTTCCATTTACATAACCACACAGGTAAAGCTTATATGAATTATACTAAGTGCCTAGAAAGCCCATATGTTGATATTTGTGATACTTCTATAGGAGGTCTTGGGAAGGGAGCTGGGAACCTAAAATTAGAAGAAGTACTGGACGATAACAATGCATTATTATTAAATGAATTCATAAACAAACATTATGACTCTTTATTTAAAAAAACAACCAGCCCCTATTACATGGTAACGGGTAGGTATGGCATCACAGATAATTACGCAACCCAAGCAATGAAGATGAAATTACCTATGAGTATATTTAATAGATTTTGTCCTACTATATCTGGTTTATATAGAGATAATTTTGACAAAACACTTTTAGAAAATTTCCAATGAAGGTTTTAATTACAGGAACAAGTTCGGGTTTGGGTTATGAACTTGCAAAACAGTTTAAAGCAAAAGGGGATACTGTGTATGGAACTAGTAGAAGAAAAACAAAACTAAATATTAAACATCTTCAGTGTGATTTTAATAATTTAGAAGAATTAGATGTAAGTTTTCAAGAATTTATTAAAGATGTTAAGGAATTTGATGTAGTTATTCTTAATGCAGGGATGTTAGGAGAAATCAACAAAGTTTCTAATTTATCTCTAAAACAATTTAATGAAATATTTAATGTTAATGTTTTAGCTAATAAAATTATTTTAGATAAGTTATTAATAAATAAAACTAAAATACAACAAGTTATAGGAATATCATCAGGCGCAGCTTTAAAGCCATACCATGGTTGGTCATTGTATTGTACTTCAAAATCCGCATTTAAACAGTTATTATCAACATATTCTTATGAATACCCAGATACATCATTTATTTCACTAGCACCTGGTATTATTAAAACTAATATGCAAGATTATATTAATAGTTTAGATAAAAATGCCTTCCCTTCAGTTGAAAAATTCCAACAAATGTTTGATAATATGGACACAGCTGATATTGTAGCTAAAAAACTCATTAATAATTTAGATAAATTAAAGGAGGGTTATATAGATTTAAGAAACATAGATAATTTATAAATGAAAACCTATACATCATTACTAAAAAAAGAATTAATTAAGTTAGATTCTTGTGAAGAAAGAATTGATTTTTTAAAAGATAAATATCAAGGAAAAACAGCTGTAATAATATTACCGGGTCCTTCTTTAAATGACTATAATCATAATAAACTAAGAGAGATATTTTCTACTAGAGAAGATTTAGTTATTATGCCCAATAAAGGGGCATATGATATTTCATTAGAAACAAGTGATTTCCATTTAATGAATCCCTGGAACATTGATAGAAAAAATCCTATAAAATATATAAAGGAAGAAAACACAATACCTTTTTGGAACGTAACAGCAGCATATCAAGAAGAACACACACTAATGATATCTGACAATAACCACCCATGTGACATATGGGTTCCCGTTCTTACTGAACCCTGGATTAAAAAAGAAGAATGTATTCATAGTACTTGTAATTTTGATCAATTTTGGATGTTAGGCAAAGAATATAAAACAATATGGGGTACTCCTATAGTATATTCAACTACTATTCCATTAGCTTTACATTTAGGATGTAGAGATTTTATAATAATGGGATGGGATACTCATTTACTTCATAAAGGGAAAGACGGTAATACCCATTTTAAAGAAGATGGAACTTTTAAGAAAGATCTTAATGTTTTACTTGAAGAAGAAGAAAAAATAGTAAAATCATCATATAAATTATATGATTGGTGTCAAAACAACAACATAAATATAAAACTACTAACAGACATTAGTCCTATAGATCCTAGATTTGAAAGATTAAAATCCATAAACGATATATGAAAAATATAATATTTTTAGTAAATATCCAATTAGGAGAAAGAGCAAAACCCGAATTTCAATATAGTATTAATAGTTGGAAACATTGGGCATCAAGTAATAATGCAGAAGTATTTGTATTAACAGAAGCAGTACACGATATTGATTACATGAAACCTAATTGGCAAAAATGGTATGTTTTTGATTTATTAGAGGAAAGCAAAATAGATTATAATAAAGTACTAGTAGTAGACGCTGACACAATAGTACACCCTGACTGTCCTAATTTTTTTAATTTAACCACAGATAACGAATTGGGATGTGTTGTCAACGAAGGTTGTTATGAGTGGGTAGCACGCGATTTAAACAATTGGTCTACCAATTTTTTCGATAATATGTACATACCCCAATGGGAATATTTTAATAGTGGTTTTATGTTGTTATCTAAAAAACACAAACCAATTATCAAAAAACTATTAAATTGGTACCATGAAAATGTTGAGAACATTAACATAGCCCAAAATTCATTTTTAACATCTACAGAACAAGGTCCTTTAAATTTTTTACTTAGAAAATGGGGGGTAGATATAAAATTATTACCAAGTTGCTATAATACTCAAGATTTAGCCCGTAAACATACTTTAAATAAAGGTTGGCAAGGATGGTCTAATGAATTTTTATTTTTTAAAGCAGGTTGGATATATCATTTTAATGCAATACCCTCTCAAATGGGGAAATGTGGAGATTGGATTAAATTAACATACGAAAAATTATATGGAAAAGATTTATAGTAAAATAGACAAATCCTTAATTTGCTGTCATGTTTCAAAAAAAGATGCAACTCAGTATAGAAACGATATGGGAGATACATCAGAAATATTACAATCATCTGTTAGACTATTAGATGAGGGAACTCATGTAAAGCCTCACAAACATTTACCAATTATAAAACAAACTATAGGGACTCAAGAAGCTTGGATTGTCATAGAAGGTAAAATACTAGCTAAAATTTATGATATTAATGATGAATATTTATTAGATTTATCTCTTATATCGGGGGATATGATGGTATTCTATAGAGGAGGACATGAATTATTAGCAACAAAAGAAACAATTTTTTACGAATTAAAAACAGGACCATATTATGGATATGAAAACGACAAAGAGCCAATTAGTTAATAAGTGCTTAATCACAGGTAAAAGTACAACTAAAATTTTAGATTTAGGGATGCACCCCTATGCTGATACCTTTATATCTAAGGACCAATTAAATCTATCGGAACCTGTATTCCCCTTACAAGTTAATATGAATCCTGAAAGTGGCCAAGTACAATTAGGTTATATATCTAATGATAGTGATCGATATAATCTCTATTCATATTCATATACATCTTCAAATTCTAAATTTGCAAGAAACCATTGGGATGAATATTTTGAAAATATCAAAAGTAAGTATAACCTTGAGGGCATTAATGTTTTAGAAATAGGATCTAATGACGGTTACCTTACAGAAAAATTCCTTAATAAAAAGAATTATGTTTTAGGTATTGACTCTTCAAAAACAATGTGTGATATAGCTAGTAGCAAAGGTATAAATACAATATCAGAATTATTTAGTTCTGATTTAGCAAATACCCTTAATTTTAAATTTAGTATTATTATAGCTAATAACGTATTTAATCATGCAAACGACCCAGTTGATTTTGCCAGGGGAGTAGAAAATATATTATCAGATGATGGAGTGTTTATATTTGAATTACCTTATTGGGGTAGTACTATACAATCAGAAAAATTCGATCAAATATATCATGAACATATTAGTTATTTTACTTTAAAATCATCTCAAACTTTATTAAACAAAGTAGGTTTAAAGGTAGTAGATTGTGAATTAGTAGATTATCATGGTGGGTCTATTAGGGTTTATGCTAAAAAATCAGGAAATGTATCTAGTAGAGTATTAGATTTTGAAATAATGGAAAAAAATCTTAATTTATTTGACCCCAAAACATATAAAAAATTTCAAAAATCAATATTAGAAAAAAGAAATATTTTTATGCAAAAATTATATGAATTAAAAACATCTGGAGCAACAATTATAGGAGTTGGAGCAGCTGCAAAAGCAAATACATTTTTAAATTATTATAATATAGATAATTCATTATTAGAATATATTACAGATAGTTCAAAATATAAACAAAATAAATATACCCCCTTAACTAGAATACCAATAGTAGGTGATAAGATATTTTCAAATTATAATGAAGTATATGCTTTAATATTATCATGGAACATATCAGATAATTTAAAGAAAATCTTACAAAACATAAACCCTAAAATAAAATTCATAACATTATGAAAATAAGAAATATTTGGAAAAACGTCCAAGAACCTTTAGAGATACATACAGACGATAGAGGTTCAATTGTAGATTTATTCTATAATGAAGATATTAACCATGTTGCAACAGTTTATTCAGAACCTAATGCAATTAGAGGAAATCATTACCATAAAGAAACAACTCAACATATGCTAATGACAAAAGGTTCATTAGAGTATTGGTATAAACCTGTAGATTCTTTAGACGAAGCAAAAATGGTTATTGCAAGGGAGGGGGATTTAGTCTCAACCGGCCCTAATGAAATACATGCATTAAGGATAGGCCGTAATGGTAATGAATTTGTAGTATTCTCACAAGGAAAGAGGGGGGGAAAAGATTATGAATCTGATACATATAGAGTAGAAAATATAATAAAATAATTTAAGTTATGAATAAAGATATAGATAAAAATTATTTTAAAGATAAAATAAAAAAAGACAATCCTGTTATATTTGATGTAGGGACATTTGATGGTAATGATTGTTTAGAGTTTTTAAAAATTTTTAATACCCCTACAATTTATGCATTTGAGGGGGATGATAGATCAATTAATACTTTTAAAAAATATATAAAAAATGCTCCTATTAATTTAGTTGAAACGCTTTTATCAAATGTAAATGGGTATATTGATTTTTATAAAAGTGAAAGCGATGTAAGGAGACATGATAGGTATGATTTTGAAGAAACATGTTGGTCTGCATCTAGTTCAACAAAAAAACCAAAATCACATTTAATCTTATTTCCTGACATTGATTTTCCTGAACCTATAAAAACTAAATCTCAACGTTTAGATACATGGATAGAAGATAAAAATATAGAATTAATTGATATTATGTGGGTAGATGTAAACGGAGGTGAAGAAGGGTTTTTAGAGGGGGGAATAAATACTATTAATAATAAAGTAAAGTATCTATATATAGAATTTAATGGTGTAGGAGATAAAAAATTATATGATGGGTGTTTTACAAAAGATGATATATTATCTGAATTACCTAATTTTAAAGAACTAGGAGTTTTTAATTTTATGGGGAATTTTGGTAATGTATTATTAGAAAACAAAACACTATAATGAGTTTTAAAATAGTAAAAGAGTTTGAAAATAAAATAGCTAACTTTTTTGGCTCACCTTACGCAGTAGCAGTAGATTGTTGCACTCATGGATTAGAATTATGTTTAAGATATACAGATACAAATCATATTGAAGTACCACGACACACATATATTTCAGTACCCCTTCTATCAAAAAAACTCAAAATAGATTTAAGTTGGAAAAACGAAAATTGGAAGGATTATTACTATTTAACACATAATATAATTGATGCCGCTGTATTATGGAAACCTAATAGTTATATCCCTAAAACATTTATGTGTGTTAGTTTTCAATTCAAAAAACATTTGGCCTTAGGAAGAGGTGGTATTATATTAACTGATAATAAAGCTATAGCAGAAACATTAAAACAAATGTCATATGATGGAAGACACCCAGACATCCCCTGGGGGGATCAAGATATAGAAACCATGGGTTACCATTACTATATGACACCAGAAACGGCAGCTAAGGGAATTAAAAAATTACCTAAAGCAATAAGGACAAAACCCAAAAAATGGACAATTAATGATTGGCCTAATGTGTCAAAAATGAAAATATTTAATAAAATAGAGGGGGTTGATCCTTACATACAAACAAGATAAGAATGAAAAAAGCATTTATAACGGGAATAACAGGACAAGATGGGAGTTACCTTACAGAATATCTTTTAGAATTAGGATATGAAGTACACGGTATAGTTAGAAGGCACTCAACAGCAGAGACTCAAGATAATAGATTATCACATTTAGAAGGAAAAATATGCACATATTATGGTGATCTTTTAGATCAAGGAGGTTTAGAAAGACTATTAGACAAAATCCAACCAGATGAAATATACAATTTAGCAGCCCAATCACATGTAAGAATTAGTTTTGACATACCTCAATTTACAGTTCAAGCAAATGCTTTAGGAGTATTAAATATCTTAGAAGCATATAGACGATCCTGCCCTAAAGCTAAATTTTACCAAGCTAGTAGTTCAGAAATGTTTGGGTTATCAGTAGAAGACGATAATTTTCAAAGGGAAACAACTCCTATGAATCCCGTTTCACCTTATGGGTGTTCTAAAGTATTTGGTTATAACATTGTAAGAAATTATAGACGTGCCTATAAGTTACATGCTACAAATGGTATATTATTTAATCATGAATCACCTAGAAGAGGATCTAATTTTGTAACTAATAAAGTTGTAAAAGCAGCTGTAAGAATAAAATTAGGCTTACAAGACAAATTAGAATTAGGTAATATAGATTCCCACAGAGATTGGGGCCATTCCTACGATTATGTTAGAGCAATGCATTTAATGTTACAACAAGATGAACCTGGAGATTGGGTTGTTGCTACAGGAAAAACACATTCTATTAGAGAAATGTGTGAACTAGTATTTAGTTATTTAGAGTTAAATTATAAAGATTACGTTGTACAAAATCCTAAATTTTTAAGACCAGAAGAATTACCCTACTTAAAAGGAGATTCTACTAAGATTAAAACAGAATTAGGTTGGGAACCAACCTATACATTTAAACAGATGATGGAAGAAATGACAGAACATTGGTTAAAACTTTATAAAAAATAAACCAACATGAAAAGTAATTTTAAAGGCCATGAAGTAAGCTTAATTCAAAATTTCATATGCACCACAGATTTTAGACTTAAACAAATAGAAACCCTTATCCCCCAATGGGCAGAAACACTTAATCCTTATCCTGTAATAGTTAATTATGATTCTGAAATTAATGCTAATGAAGTTTATTCATTATATAATAAATATTTTGTTAATTTACATTTCCAACAAGATTTAAAAAGAGAATGGAGGGGCCCCGTAATAGATCTTTTAAATATGACAGACTCCCCCTATATATTAATGATATGTGAAGATTATTTATTTGAACCTGAATTAACACGTAAAAGATTTTTAAAAATATTAGATGAATATAAAACTTCAAATTGTTCACATTTACAATTGACTAAGGTACATAAATATTCACAAGCTAAATGGCATAATAATTCTCATAAGGGAGAAGAATTATGGACCTTTCCTGCATCTAAAGCCCCCTACACCTTACTTCCAGCGGGTGGGTTATTTACAAGAGATTTATATATAGATTCAGTAAAAAATGCTAAGGGAGCAGGAATGAGGGGGTTAGACGCACAAGAACAATCTGGGATTAGACATAGAAATATTACAAGTTCTTGTTTAATAAATAAATTAATAGGCCATGGGCAGCCCGAATTCCAGGGGATTTATGGGGGTTCAGAGAGATTACATGGTGTTACACAATAGATTATAAATTATGACAAAATTCGCAATAGGGTGTCTTATACAATGGTATGAGTGTAATATAATTGGAGAATACGTAGATTCCTTAAGAGAAGCTATAAATGAATATGGTGGAGAAGTCATAGTACATTTTCATATAACATCTAACACAGATCTTGAAAAACCCATATCAGATAAAATATATAAAGAATGTTTAAATAAGATAGAAACTACTTTATTAGGCTTTAAACACACATGTACGAGTAATAAATTACATACAATAGCAGATTATAGAAGGGAATTTAATGATAAATTTTGTGAAACAACAGATGTACTAATATGGGGGGAATCGGACGCTATATTACCAAAACAAATGTTCGTTATTTTAGATAATTTGCACCAACAAGTAAAAGATCAAACACCTAAATATCTTGGGTTTTTTGGTGGTTGTAAAATGTGGGATGATAGTTGGAAAGACCTAGAACACCCTGATTTCACAGATAAACCTTTTATTGAAGGAGATACTAAAAATTGGTGGAGTTTAAGATATACAATGTCTAAAGATGAAATGAATAAAATAAACAGCAAAACCGAAGAATTAGATGTTAGGGTATTACCACAACATAAGTTTAATGGTTGCGGATTAGTAATATCATCTGAAGTAGTAAAAGCAGGAGCTAACATACCTAGAGGCATGTTTTTTGTACATGAAGACACAGCATTTATGAATATGACAAATAAAATATTAGGTAATATCCCCCAATATGTTATAAATAATATACTTTTAGTCCACAACAGAAAACATCATAGTAAAAGATGTGGAGTTAAGGGAGAAGAGGGAATAGATCCTACAAATACAGGTTTATTAAGAGAACAACATACTTGGTATCAAAAAGCTTATGATGCTAGTACTCAGAATTTAAATAATTTATTTAATCCTAACTATAAATTTAAAACTTGGAAAGATGTCTTATAATGTATTAGCAATAGGGGCTCATCCTGACGATATAGAATTTGGTTGTTTTGGTGCTTTAAAAAAACATAAAGACCAAGGAGATAATGTTACATTACTAGTAATGACTCAAAGTGATGTTAAAGATGCCCACACAGGTAAAATAACAAGAGATTCTTCTATTAGTAAAAAGGAAGCAAATACTGCCGCAAACATATTAGATGTTGAATTAATTTTAGGTCCCTTCCAAGACACTAAAGTGCCTTTTGATTCTGAATCTGTTAAATTTATAGAAAATATAATTAAAGAAAAAGAAATCAATTGGGTTTATACACATTGGGCGGGTGATACTCATCAAGACCATATTAATACTTTAAACGCAACTATGGCAGCTGCTAGATTAGTAAAAAATGTATTATGTTATGAACAAGTACCTTTACCTAGAATAACAACAACATACCCTGTAGCTAATTATTATGTTAATATTACAGACACAATTGATTTTAAATTAAAAGGATGTTATGCTCATAAAAGTCAAATAGATAAATTTAATAAACATGGTTTTGATATGATTGATAATGTATCTACATTAGCTAAATTTAGGGGGAACCAATGTGGTTTAAAATATGCGGAAGCATTTAATGTTTTAAAGATGGTTAATGTATAAGAAAAATATATATAAAACTAATAATGGAACTGAGGCATTAACTATAGCTTTAAAAACGTTAAAATCTAAAACGGTAATAATACCAACATATACTTGTAAAGATATTTTAACAGCCGTATTAAATAGTGGTTGTAAACCAATTATAGTTGATTGTAATAAAAACTTACAAATTGATTTATATAGTGTTAAAAAAGTTATAGATAAAGCGGATACAATTATTATCCCTCATATGTTTGGGATTCAAACCCCTATTTCCCCTTATTATAATAAAGGACTTAAAATAATAGAAGATTTAAGTCAATGTCATGGTTTACCTGAATTAGGAAAATATGCTGATATAGTTATTACATCTACTAATAAAAGTAAATGGTTAGATAATAAAGGTGGAGGATATATTTTTTTAGATCAAGAATTAAACCTACCAAAAACCCTTTTTAATTGGGATATTAAAGCAAAATATAATAATAGAAAAGCCAAAGCACAAGAACTATTAAACGCGGGTGTAAATTTAATAGGAGCTAAGACACCTAACAGTTGGTTAAGAGGGATGTATTTTACAAATAACCCAAAAAGAAAACCATATACCCCTTTGCATAAGATATATGGAAAATTTGATTGCCCAATAGTTGATTCGTATAGTAATAAGATAGATTGGATCTCAATATTTGAT
>TARA_R110002167_G_scaffold21854_9_pt1 | contig 10095 bp, 15 predicted proteins | sample TARA_R110002167 | Tara Oceans TARA_R110002167 (sample SAMEA4398238) | marine metagenome | biome: Polar Biome; feature: [MES] marine water layer (ENVO:01000295) within the mesopelagic zone...; material: water (ENVO:00002006), including particulate matter (ENVO:01000060) such as...... | reverse complement strand
AAAGCAGATTTAATATGACTTAATAATATTAATAAAGCACCAAATTTGATACCTATTGATGGTAATTCAAATAGTGCTAAAACTATCCACATCCATCCGATTAAATCTAATTTGAAAAATTTTCTTAATTTACTCATCACAATTTGTTTTTAATTAATACAAAATAGTTAGGTTCATTTATATAACCATTACTATCTAAAGTTAATTCTACTTTTTTTACTTTGTTATCCAAGTTACCACCTACTGCAATTACTTTGTCTTTATCGACTTGTGTAATTATATCACAATGTAGTAAATCTCCTTGCTGAACATCTCCATAGGATGCAATAGTACCAGAACGAGTTTTACATACTATATCAGATGCTTTTGGTTTTTTTTCTTTTGTATCATAGGCTTTAAATTTAGCCTCTGGTTTGTTATATCGATTATTTGTTGTTTCGATAATATATTTAGAATGTGTAGCTGAATATGGAAAAGAATCCCCAGCACCAGATACGCTCATAACCCACGATACAAATGCAGCAGACCAAGCATTGTTATCTTGAAAATCTGCTGATAATATTTGATTAACACTATAATTAAGACCTACACCTCTATACCAATAATCCTTAACTATTATTGCAGTTTCAGTATCTATTTCAGTATATGGAATCCATTTATCAACTTCTAAATTAGATTGATTAACAACTTTTCTCTGAAACTTTGATAGTTTGGTTTTTAACCAATAGATTATACCTACACTAATAATAGCAACTGATAAAATATAATATGTAGTCTTTTTATTCATTTACTTTTTTAGTTGAGAAATAAATAATAAAGCACCACCTAAGATGGCAAGAGTTCTTAAATTCTTATTATCTGAACTGGTTTTTGTTGTAGATTTTGGTATAAAATACGTTCCTTTTGAATCACAAATACTTTGGTATTCTTGAAACATAGTTTCTATATCTACAACTTGGTTAGTTAGGTCAAGACCTAATGAATCATACCACGATTGATACTCATTAAATGTAGCACCACAACCTAACACTTCTTGAACACCAAATAAATCGGCTATCTGCTCTATTGTTATAACAACTACTTCATTAATCGAAGCTGGATTGCTTGGATCTGGAACAATAATTTCTGAACCAACATCTATGTCTAAATCTTCATCTTCCATACCTTAAATTATATCCAAGTTACAACAAAAGATTCTCCAGAATTATATAAATAATAACCAGTACCATATACCATAGAGCCTAAACCATTATATTCTTTAGTCCAGAATACACCAGATTGATTTTTAATAATTCTTACTCTATCTAATATGCGTTCATCTCCAGTTGCAGCAATTAATGCTTCTGCTACATCAATACCATTTGAGCCAGTATATCCAAACATATTATGTCCAGATGTAATAGTGTGTGGTAAATTCACAATATTTGGTTGTGATTCAGATGTCATTGCAGTTTGTAAACTTTCAATTTGTAATGATAAATTACTTAGTCTTGATAAGATTTCCTCATCTTCCATATCTATTTTTTTAATTGATTATTAGTCCTAAAATAAGTCCTAAACCACCCCAGACTTTATAATCTGTTAATGGATTTTGTTTTTCTTTTATAATAACATTCCCTACACTATTTGTCATAACATAAGGATTGCTATTTTGTATTTCTACAACTGCTGATTTCTTCCGAAATAAACCATTGCTTTTATAACCGATTGTAACCGAACTTGTATTGAAAATAGAGATATTATTAACTTTTAATCCTATTTTACTAATTTCTGCACCAAAATTTAGGTGTTCTGTTTCATATAGGTAAGATTGTGGTAGCTTTAAAAAAGCATCCCCATTTCTATACTCTACGATTGTATCGGTATGATTAACAATAAATGTATCAATAATAGTTTCTGTAACTACGCTAACTTGACTTTTAATTTTCTTCAATCTATTAACCTCTAAAAGACCTTGTTCTATTGCATCTTTTTGAGATAATATAATTTGATCTTGACTTATTATTCTTTCGCCTCTTTCGTTTATTTCATCTTCAAATGATAAATTCTCTAATTTGAATTTTCTCATTTCAATTTTATAATCGTTTAGGGTTTTTATGTTTCCATAAACAACTCTACAAAAAAGCAATAAAACAATAAACCAAACCAAATAATGTTTCCAATTTTCAGTCAAGTTTAGTTTCATTTTGCAACTATATAAATTAATAATCCAATAGCTATTAATTTTAAATAGCTTTTATCTTCTTTGTCTGAATCAAAATTATATCCATCAAAAGACCTTTTATCTTGAATTATGTAATCATCCATTAATATCATCATTTCTTCTTCCGAAGCATCCCACAAAGGCTCTCCATTTGTAGGTAAAATAGAGCCATCTGGAAGCACAAAACCATCATCTGACACTCCAATCTCGCCACTCATCGTAGCTTCATAGAATGTCATTAAATCGCCTTGTGTTCCATCTGGTAGTTCTATTATTACGTTTTGGATATATGTCATTTATTCAGCTTCTTGACCTTTTTTCCAAGCCATAGATGCAACATAGACAGAAATACCAAGTCCAGCGATACCTAATAAGTACCCAACTATTCCAACATTTTTCATAACTATTTGTTTTTTAAATTAATAATTAGAAAGTCCGTTTCCACCAACTTTCACTTTGAACATAACCACCCTCCATAGGACTACTTTTTATTCTATCAATATTAAGTCTAAGAATGTAGGGAGTTAATACTTTTACTACTTTATGCCAACCATCATATTCTTTGTTGGTAACATTTCCGTTTCTATCTCCAGTTTGCTTTACAAAAATTTCATCTCCAGCAGAAAATGAATGTTTGTTTTTAAACAACAACTGAACGTAACCAGTATTAATTGGTTCAGAAGAAGATGGAGTGTCATATGTTTGCTCACTTTCGTAAGTTTCTGGATTAACATTACTACACTTACCATCTGCACACCAAACATTATCTATAAATTCTTCTTTTTTTCCTAATTTAAACATTAGAAATGAAACAAGCCCAGCAGATGCTATTGATGAGAATATTAATACTTTTTTTGTAGTAGATGATAAAGCCATAGTGTATTGTTAAAAGTCCATATTATAGTCCATAGTAGCACCATCGAATCCTCTTGTCATACGACTTGTACCACCATCAAATCCTCCACCATCAACATTTGTATCTTCTGTATCTTCTGCCATACCAGAACCAGTATCAGATGATTCCCCTTGTGGATCTGCTTCTGCATCTTCTGCATCTTCTTCAACTAGTAATGTTGAATCTGCACCATCAATACCACCAGCATCAATATCTGGCACTTCTTCGTTGTCATATATTGAGAAAATATCTTGACCAGCACCATACACATCAGAGATAAGTTCTGTTGATGTATCTAATGTAGTTTTAACAACATCTTCCGTTAAATCTCTAACTCTACCAATAGTACGACCTACTTTGGATTCTGGTTTTTTCTTTAATATATAGTAAGCACCTATTAAAGCACCACCTACTACTAAAGGATTTTTAAGTAATTTGTCCATTTTAATTTAATTTAGTTAATAATTACCACTTATTTAATGGGCATCTTTCGATGTGATTCCCTCTTTTATACACTTTTGTTTTTGCCTTAACAAAGCACCCACATTTTTTGCAAGTACCAGTTAATTTAAAGTAACTATCACAAGGATAGTATTCTTCGTTTCCCTTGCACATTTCAAGCCTATATTTAGCTTCACTTGGTTTTACAAACTCTATTAGAGCCATAATTTTTATATTGATTCATAAAACGCTAAAGTAATATAATTTGGTGTTTCAACGAAATTATAGCCTAAAGCCTCATATAGATTTGAATCCTCTATATATTCAGCTATTGTATCAGCAGTTTCTTGTCCAAAATATCCATCAATTTGTAAATCAAAATATTCTGAATTATATAAAAATTCTTGAACATCTTTTACTTTTTGGTCAAACTCACATCCACCATCAACTCCATCTGAACAAAGTGGGTTTGGGTATATAGGAAACTCATTATTCCCATTTGAACCTTTTTTATCAGATGAATTACTTAAATTCTTCCAAACTAAATATCCAATTCCAGCAGTTGCTAATCCAATAGCTATTTTAAATTCTTTTCTCATACTACTTTTTATTTAATTTAATTATAGAATATGTGAAAATCATTGCAGCTACACCTAATGCACTAATAGAGTAAACTATTAATTTTTTATTAGTTTCTAAAGCTTGTTCTCTATAAGCAATATCTTCTTTTATAATCTCCAGTTTCTCTGAATATTCAAGACCAATAGCTGCTAATTCTTGTGCCAATAATTTTTGATTTGTTTTAGCAGACAAAATACTATCAGCCATATTTGCTTGCTTCTGTGCAGTATCAAATATTTGTACAATACCAACAATAGCTGCACCAATAGCTATTACTTGACCTATTACTGGAACTGCTGCTGCAAATCCAGTAGCAGTAGCAGTAGCAGTACCAGCACCAACAACAGCAGCACCAGTTCCAGTTGCAGCAGCACCTCCACCAGTTGCAGCAAGTAATCCACCACCAGCAGCAATACCACCAGCAGCACCACCAGAACTAATTAGAGATACATTTAATTGAGCATTAGCATTAACTAAACCTATTTGCTCATTGCTATTTGTTTGAGTACCTCCAGCACCTCCACCAATTTCTTCTTCATCTTCCATTACTTAACGAATTTTGTTACAACTAAAATCATTCCTAATGCACCTACACCAATTATAGAACCTAATGCAGTATTTGAAATACCCTCTGGTCTTTTATCTAAAGCTGCTTGTTGTGCTGCTAAAATAGCTTCCCAACTTGCAATAGATGCTTCTTCTAAACAAGTGTTATAATTAACACCATCTTGATATAGTGTAACTCTTGAAAAGTAATCTCGTACTCTACTCCACTTGTATTTATCGATTTTAGCGTTCTTTGCCGAAGCACCTCCTAATCCACCAGCAGCATTTAATCTACGAACTGCTCTTTGATATTCAGATTCTATCATTAAAACTGCACCCTCTAATACTTCACAATTTGCAGTTGCTCTTGCATCAGCAGCAGAAACTGCACTTCCTTTACCTTTATAGTTTGTAGCGTTATTCCAAAGACCAAATCCATTAGTTATATTTGCACATTTATAACGATATGAAGTTTGGTCAGTTCTTGAAAAACCCCACTTCCATAATATGTTATTAGCAAGTTGATTTCCTTTAGCTTCTTGTCGGCTTTTACACCAAGTTGAACCAGAATTACCAGCGTTGTCTTTGGCTTCTGAAACTTGAAAGTTTATATCTACATTTGGGAATCCGTATGGCATAACTAAATTGTTTTATATTCTATCGTTACTTTTTTTTCTTCTAATAATTCTTGTATGATTCTTAAATAAACTCTTGTATATGCTTGTGTAGATTTCCCTATCCAACCATTCTCTATAAGAGCATTATTTTCTTGACTATCTCCAAGTAGTAAGCACCCAGCAGTATCTTCATCTGTGTTACCACAATGTATTAAAACATACTTAAAATTAGGCACATCTTTAACTTCTAACATTCCTTTATGAATGTCTGGAAATCTATTAGAGTATCGAGAATGAAAACCACCCTCATCTCTTATACCTAATTTATAAGTTCCCTCTGGTATTCGAGTTTCTCCAAATACTTTCATATCTCTTTTCTCATCTTCCAGAGTATAACACAAAAAATCTAATCCACGATTTGTTTCAACAAATAGTAAACCATTTGTGCTATCACTTTGACTGCTATATCTTAATACAACTAACTTCATTACCAAGAATCTTGAAAACCACCATTGAAATTTTTACTGGCATCATTATTTATTGGAACTGGTTGAGTTCCCAAAACATCAGATACATAACTTCCTAAATCATTTAATTGCTGATCAAAATCTTCTCCGAAATCATCAAATTCAGTCTTAGTAACAAAATCATTGTTCAAAGTGTCCATATCATAATCTGCTTGTGTTAAATATCCATCTAAATCAGATGTATTAGCTTTTGTAGATAATACATTGTTAAACTCTCCAATTCCACTTTCGGCAGCATTTAATCTTCCATCTAATAAACCTATACTATTTTGATTCTGGATAATAAAATCACTTGAATTTGTTGCTTGGGTAGTTGCATCATTTACTTTAGTGATTAAATTATTTTGTGCTGATTGATTTAGTGCATCTTGAATACCATTCTGTGTAATTCTATTATCTAATTCGGTAATAGTACCCATATCAAATCCATCTATATCTTGACTTATAGCATCTACGTTATCGGTTATTACTTGTTGTCGAGAAGCAAATGTTCCTAAATCTTCACTTAGAGTATTTAAACCAGTTTGAAGTTCTTGTTGTCGAGAATCAAATGTTCCTAAAGTGCTTTGAATACCTCCTATGGTGCTTCCTAATCCATCAACTTGCGTTTTAGTAGCAAATGTATCTAAGCTACCTTGAAAAGTTCCTACTGATTCTGTTAAGGTGTCTATTGATTCCTCATAGGTTTCTAAATCAGATGAACTTGCAAAATCCCCAGCATCTTGTTTTGATGTTTCTAATTCAGCAAGAAATTCTGTGTTAATACCTATATTACTATCTGATTCTTCTAAATCTCCAGTAATAGTAATAATATCTTCTTGCAACTCATCTATTTGTTCATTTAGAGAATCAATAGCTTCTGCATTATCATTTTCTGTTTCAGTATCAGTATCAGTATCAGTATCAGTATCAGTACCACCAGTATTAGTATCATCATCCAATGTAGCCTCTCCAGTATTAGAAAATTTACTAAAACGATAAGCAGCAAATAATAATAATCCACCTACTAAATATCCACCCAAGTTTTTCATAATCTATTTGTTTAAAAATGTTGTTAATGCAAGAGTACCTAAAGCTAAACCTCCAATTAATACTGGGCTTACAACATTGGTTTGTTCTTTTGTTTTATTATCGTCTAATTTGTTTTGGTATTCTTTACTTTCTACAAATTCAGTAATTCTATCTAATCTCTGGATAAGTGTACCTAAAGGGTTTTCTGTGTCTATTCCCTTTCCAGATGCGTTTGCAAATTCTTCTGTATATCCAACCTTATTTGCTAAAGCATCAACTAAATTTTCAAACTCACTATAACTACTTGTCCAAGAATCTAATTTAAGTTTTAGTTCATCTATTTCTACATCCTTATCTGCTACCTCTTTATCTTTAAGTTCTATTCTGTTGTATAACCAGTTTTTATCATCCTCTAAAGTATTGATAATGTTATTTTGATTTACTAACTGGGTTTTAAGAAATGCCATATCCTTTAAATAGGATTCGTAATCTCCATACTTTTTAAGTTCTTCTGCACCCTTTAAATCTAATGCTCTTAAAGATTCTTGAAACTTCTTTTGCTTTAAGTTTTCCCCTCCAGCAATGTTATACATTTGCCCTATGTTATCAATATCGTTATCTGATTTTGAGTTCATAAGTAGTTTTTCGTCTACAACTTCTTTATGTAAAGAAGCAAAATTAGAGTAAGCAGAATCCATCAATGTTTCAGTAGATGTAATTTTTTCATTCAATGAATCTCTTTCTGATTGTGCAGTATTTAATTTGCCTAATCTTTTAGTTTCATAATTAGAAAAGTTTGAAAACTTATTATTAATCTTCTGCTCTAATTCTTTTAACTTATTTATATAATCTTCTTTACTAATTACATCAAGTCTTAACCTATCTTTTAAAGGGTTAGAATCTTCTAATTTAGAAATGTGCTTGTTTTTAGTTTCTATATCTTTTAATATAGAATCCATATCAGATTTAATTTTCTCTAAATGCTTCTGTGAATCTCCAAAAGTAACCACATCAATATTTAACATATCTCGTACATCAAACATAAGTTTATCCATAAATGCTTGTTCTTTCATTATGGAATTTACATCAAATTCAAGATTAAATACTTCTTGCTCTTTAGCACTAAATACTTTTTCTTCACTTTCAGTAGGAATGCCAGATTGCTTCATAAGATTTAACCTATCCTCAATTTCTGCCAACTCCCCATCTTTCTGCTTTATCGCTTTATCTCTAAATTGTAGAAACGATAATGCACTTTTAGAAGTGTCTTTGATGTCCTTATATATGTTTGGGTTGTAGTTCATTATTTAGATTTGATGAGTTTAAATGCACCTAAAGATAAGATTACTATACCAGCACCCCAAAGTATTTTTTTAGTGCTATCGTTTAATTCAAAAGTAGTTTCTTTACCAGTTACATTAAGCATCTTTCTTTTCATTGGTTTACCTTTAAATTGTTTAAATCCTCTTGAAACTCCAATCGTTTTACCAGCAAAATTCATATATACATTTGGCATTGAACCTCCAGCAAATTGTGGCACATATTGTTGTGTCATAAAATCATTATTGGCAGCTAAACCATTTGGTATATTTATAGCAGTAGGGATAGTAGAAGCAGAATTTTCTCCAGCTTGATAACCATAGTTATCAGACAAGAAAGATTCTAATCTACTCATACTCGTACTAAGGTTTGCTAAGAAAGCCTCGTAGGCTGCAATATCATCTTGATAAGTTTGAAATTGAGCCTCTGCTGCTGCTTCCATATCATCTAAAAGAGCATACGCTGCATCAAGTTGTTCTGATGTAGCACCAGAACCAGATTGAGAAGTAGCTAATTCTGCTTGTAAAGATAATATTTGAGTGTTTAAATCCTCTAACTGACTTTCCAAACCAGTAATAGTATCTGCTTGACCAGTATCTTGAATCATACCCTCTAAAGCAGTAGTTACTGCTGCATCAGCAAGTTCTTCTGCTGCTTCTGGAGTTAATAATCCATTTTCAGATATATATTGAGTGATGGCTTGACTTACTGCTTGGTTAAATTCTGTTGTACTCATCATTACATCAGTTGATGGTACTAAATCATTGTCAGCTATATAATTTGCTATGTAAGTGTCTAATTCGGCTTGTGTAACTGGAATACCAAGTGCTGACAATTCATCTATCGCATTATCTGCTGCTTCTTGTAATGCTTGGTCATATTCATCAGTTGTCATACTAACATCTGAAATATCCTCTAAGCCATCTTGTTGTGCCTCTAAATCATTATAAGTAGATACTAAAGTATTATAAGAATTAACTAATAATGCTACATCTGTTTGTGCATCTCCAGATTGAGTTGGTGCAGTACCACCAGTAGGTGGTGTTGCAGTAAGTGTACTTAAAGCACCCTCTATTGCCTCTAAAATAGCGTTTAAATCATCTAATTGCTCTGAATAACTACCACCATAACTACCATCTGTATTTAAACCATTAAGTAGATTGTCTATTTCTTGTTGTGCCTCTTGTAAACTGTCTTGTGCTGCTTCTAATTCTGAACTTATTTCATCATAATTAGAAGTGCTATTTGCATAGCTTGATATAGTTGCTAAAGCATTATTTATAGCATCTATATAAGAAGAACCAGACTGCCCATTAGGTGCATCTAATAATTGACTTGATACTGCATTTAATACTGATGGATCGTGAGTACCATCCTCTGCACTTGATACTGCATTGCTTATTGTTTGTAATAAACCATCTGTACCTAAGATTGAGTTTAATTGCTCATTTGCTGCATCTAATTGAGTTTGTAAAGCATCAACATCTCCACCATTAGCAACTGCTTCTTCGTATGCAGTTTGTAGGTTTTGAATAAGTAGAATTGTATCATCAATTAAATCTCCGTAATCTCCATCTAATGCAGCTAAACCACTAATTAAATCTGAATTATCAGCATTACCAGTTGGGTTTGTGTCCAAATCATAACTTCTACAAGAATCTGCTAATTGTTCAGTTGCCAAAGGATTGTAATTATCATAATCTGGATTCATACAACCATATACAACTTCATCTGGTTCAGATGGTTCTACTGGTTCTACTGGTTCTACACCTCCATCATTATCTCTACAATGTTCTTCTATAATGTATTGTAAAACAAATTGCGATAATGCCTCAAACGATGGGATTCCTAAATTAAATTGGATTGCAGCCACATCTTCAAAACCCATACTGATCATTACTTGACCAATATCTT
>TARA_R110002167_G_scaffold52967_4_pt1 | contig 10102 bp, 12 predicted proteins | sample TARA_R110002167 | Tara Oceans TARA_R110002167 (sample SAMEA4398238) | marine metagenome | biome: Polar Biome; feature: [MES] marine water layer (ENVO:01000295) within the mesopelagic zone...; material: water (ENVO:00002006), including particulate matter (ENVO:01000060) such as...... | reverse complement strand
CCGCTGAGGTCATTTCCTGCTGGAATTTAGAGAAGTCAGCATAGTTGTCCACAGTCTTTAGGTTCTCTTCCTGAAACCTAGCCACCTGCACAGCATTCCAAGGCTCCCCACTACCATTACCTTCATGGTCTACAGCACTTAGTGTTCCGTCCCCATTGTCCACAAACTCGTAGCCCATGTCTTGGTCTTGGTGAGCTAACGCTAGGTTCATAAGAAGGGCACCTTTTGCACTGTCCCCACGGTTAAGAGCCATGATAGCGCCACTGGTGTAGCCCTGAGTCTCCATCATCATGGTACGCAGTTCCGCCATTTCAAAATCTTTAAGCCCTTGCATGCCACCGGCTAGCATAGCTGCGTTCTTCCCCTCTTTAACCCACGCTTTATGCGCAGCCCTACGCGCAGTAGCAAGTTCAACTATTTGCGGTTCTGGCATAAAATCTTCTTGTGCAGTAGCACCCATAGGTGCCTGCTGTGGTACTTGCTGTGCAGGAGCACCCATAGGTGCCTGCTGTGGTGCTTGTGAAGGCATACCTTGGGGCTGCGGTTGCGCCTGTACAGGTGATTGCTGTGGTCCTGCAGCAACCCCTTCAAGTAGTACTTCTCCTTCTACGGGCATACCTCCAGCTTGGGCAGGCTCGACAGGCTTCAGTACTAGGTCATCTATAGAAATCTGACCCACCCTACCAGTCATATGCTGCTTAAAATACTCATTAGCCTCATACTGCTTTGTGCGTCTTTCCTCGACTAGGTCGGTAGCTTCCATCTCCTGCTCACGCCCTTGGTTACGGAGGTCCAAGTTTTTGTTGGTGAGATTCCGTCTTACTCCTTCCTTCACGCCCCGTGCAGCGGCTCCGAAAGTACCCATATTTGAACCGCTCATTACATACCTCCGGGGATTGGTAGCGCTTGTTTGTGAGTGGGCTTAGCACCAGTCTGCTTCTCTACAAACTTATCCAGCATACTAGCGCCCATATTATTAACGACCTTAGCTGGTAGGATGTACTCACCATCAGATAAAGCCATGAGTCCTGAGTCTGAGGTGCTGTTTCCCGGTGCGTTCACTTGACCGCCATCTGCCCCTGCCGCCTTCTTATCTATCATACCGCCTATAGCTGAGCCAGCCATTGAGCCTAGTGGTCCGCCCATCATACCAACCATGCCACCTATCATAGACCCCATACCACCAGCACCACTTTCAGCTTGCGTCTGTTGTGCTGCATACGAGTCCATCTGGTTTTGGAATTGTGTATCACGTACGTCAGCAGAACCCTGCCATGCTTCTGACATTCCTCCGAGGTACCCTTCAGCACCCCGCTGACCCTCTAGACCCAGTGCCCCAGACTGCTGCTGCCCACTAAGCGCAACATTACCTATGTTGGCAGCGGTGTTTGCGTTGGCAGAAGCTGAGTTATTTAAGTAGTTGCCCATCTGAGAAGCTTGTCCCATTAGGTCCCTACCCTCTCGGCGGGTCTGTTCGGCGGCGAAGTTCTGCCCAGCAGCTTGAGCTTTAGCTTCCTCAAGATTAGCTACCAATCCCTCCATACGAGAGCCAGCTTGAGTAGGGTCTGCACCGACTACACCTGCTTCTCGGAGTTCTCGTTGGCGCTGTTCTCGCTGTTGTTCAAAAGACTGCCCTATATCCTGTCCCGCCTGAGCGCGCTGACGCTGAATCTCACCGGGACCAGCATATTCTGCGGCTTGCTTAGCAAACTCAGCTTCAAGGGGTCGGTAGATATCCGCGTGCTGCTGCCTGTCCTCGTTAGCCCACTGATACATCTCTTCCATGGCGGGTAGCTGAACGTCAAGTATCTGATTACCTAGTGTTTTAAGCTCGGAATCCAGATTTTTTGCATACGCTCGCTGCTCTTCGGCGAACTGTTTGTTCATGTTCGCTGCGTCCGCCAGTCCGTCCAGCTCCGCATCGTAGCTTGGGGCAGACGGCACAGCGCCGGGTCCACCAGCAGCTTTAGACGCTATAGCTGCACCACCTAGCTCAATGGCACCTTGTATTGCTTCTCCCCACATATCTTCTACTCCAATTCTTAAGTGACGCTCGTATCTCTTATAACAGACACTGTAACAGCAATACTATCATTTCCTGCTAAATCCGTAGGCACTGAATCCAGCCATGTATTAGTGCCGATAGTGGGCTGGTACACATGTACATCGAATGTACCCCCAGAGGAGTTAACCGTACCAAGGGAACATGTCTTAAACTTGTAGTTACCCGTAACAGAGTCTGTTTCTCCAAGATTTAGTACCAGTGATGGTACAGCCTTATACAGCAGGTAGTCACCAAGGTACTGTACCGTGTCTAACGTAAAGCGGTACACCCCGGTAGACGGGTTAGATACAGAGGATATATTAAAGTTATTCGAGGGAGAAAGGCTTGATGTGACTGTGCAAGCCCCCGCTAAAACACTGACTACGTTACTATTTATCCACCCGCCTACAGTATCATCATATATCAGCCCATCAAAATTACTCAGCCCAGATACATTTGCTGATATAGAGTTTTCTAAAGAAGCTTGTTCTGGTAAATTTCCTCTACTTATTACAGTGACTTCAGTGGAATTCGGTACTCCAATAAGGGCGTGGTAAGCCTGATATAGGGCATTCACTGTACGGAATATAGAGTCCTGCGAATTAGTAGGGGTTGGTACTGCGGGATACCGCAGCTGCTTAATTGGGTTTTGGTCCATAGGAGCCAGAGGTTTTCGGGGGGAAGTCATACCTTAGCTAGCTCCCGACCTGTCTCCGCTATGGTAAACGAGTAGACATCCGCTGATGACTGCATCTCTATACGCCATAGGTCAGCCTTAAAGCCAGACGGTAGTCGCTGCTGAGATTCACTCGTAACATAGCGACTGTAAACAGTTCTAAACTCTTTTTCATTTTTTAGCTTAGCGTAAACTGTAACTAAAACCCCATCTGAGAGGTCAGGTGTCTCCTCTGGTATAAGCTCACTGCCGCCCCACGTTATACTGGGTATTAGTGGGTAGTACTCATCGGGTGGAAAAGCTGCAGTGTCTACCTTTGGTCCTAGTGGTGGGGGTATTGTGTTGGAGTTATAGGAAAATTGGTCATATGTTTGCAGTGCCCCGTAGTTCCATACATGCTCGTTCCAGTATGTATAGTCAGTAACTTCATCAACTACATTAGTGTAAGCCCTAGGTGCCTCCCACTTAATCGTAAACGCACCGAAGTTTAGTGGGTATGGAGTCTCAAAAGTCTTAGACTCCCACTTATATGCCATCGCCACCCCACGCGCAGGGTTCCATCTAAACAGCTGCCCATTGCGTATAACATAAACTTCAGCAGTGCGAGCATCATTTTGGATTGACTTGATGTAAGAGAGCCGACCAATGGAAATCATGGCTCGGTTACCAATTTCAGGACCAAGCAAAAACCCTTCACTTTGAGACTGTATCCCAACATAGCCTTGGGAACTAACAGCCCCCTGAACATTTTCTGGAACTAGCATCTGCTGCCACTCAGGGCTAGATACAAACTGTTGAGTAACAAGACTAGCCCCAGCTTCAGTTACCTGTACGAGTCCATTCTTGGACACGTAGTACACACCATCATGGGAAGATACAATGCTGCGTGCTGAGAGGCACGGCTCGTGCTGGTCAATGTCTATCATCGTCATGTTGAGCGGCGATGCACCTGACAATACCTTTGGGTTAGAGTCGGTACATACAATAAGTCCAGAGTGATAAACCCCTAGACCAATTACATTCGCTCCAGTGGATATTACATACGTTGGGGGGAACGCATAAGGTCGGTATGGCTGGGAGTAGTAAACATCCGTACCATTGAACGCGGCGAACATACCGTTAGGGAGCTGCACTAGCCCTTCTATATTTCCATCATTAGGCTCAGCTACTGTAGCGTCCATAGCACCTAGTGGTGGAGCGTATAGAGTAGTATCAAGTGCCTCATTAAGAGATACTTCATCTGAGGATATAGTGTCAACGTAGGTAGAGCTTATTGTTGCGAGTACCTCATCAACAAGTCTAAAACTTACAGTATTGTCCCCCACTATAGTCCGATAGATACGAATAAATTCTAGCGGGTTAAAGGTTTTACTGGTTGAGTAGCTTTGTTGTAGGTTCGTTATTGTCCACGCCGCCCCCGGAGTAGAGTCGCCGGTCCTAGGCTCGCTGGCAAAGGAGGGTCCAGATTCTTCCCCCCACTCGTTAACAAAGGTGAAGACATACGAGCGTGTTTCTACATTAGGCTCAGACCCCGTAGCGGCTGCGACTGAAGGTACCGTTATCGGGTTAGGTATGCCCCAAACGTATACGTTACATTGGGATAAATCCCCACCGAACTCTAGTAGCTCGTTACCATCTACAACAGAGGGTGAAGTATTCTCACCGCTCCAGTAATGTCTTTGGTAGGCATCGTTTACAGTTGGACCACGGTAGAAAGATACTGTTATGTCATCGAATATAACCCATACAGGAACGTATTCCCCTTTGGTAGGCGAACCAGTGGCGTTATCCTTGATGTATGCATTGAAAGCTCGTCTTGCATCGTCACCAACAGTACGTACAAAGGTGGGTACTTTTAGACCACGAATCTCACCAGAGTATAGGTCAGTAGATTCTGATATTACAGCAGCATTTTCTGGCAGCAGTCTAGGGGATATCTTTGGTATTATCCCACTAAAGTTTTTGAGCTGGAGATGCATAGCACCCCCCTATTTAGCAAAAAAAGAACCAGTACCCGTAGTAGCATTAGGGCGTATTCTATAGCCCTCAGATACATAGACATCAGTTGCTAAGGAGTTGCTACCACCAAGGGAAGCTACGGTTACCCAAGTCGAGTTGTCTGGGCTTATCTCTATATCAAGCTCAAGACCAGCACCAACTATGCAGGTTAAGTAGTCTTTAGTAGTAGACTTAAGTGTGGTGACCAGATGTGACTCTTGCGCTCCCGCAGTTGATATAGTCCACCTACCATTACCTGAATACGACATTAGTTACCCCTATACTGGTGCTGTGTAAGTAGAGCCTGCTGGGTGTGCGGAATCAATGCCGCCCGCATTACTCGCTACGTCATACGAAATTATCCCGCTGGTAGCTGTAGGAGTACCAATGTCGGGGGTAGCTGGACCATCTGACATAAACATGTTAGCTACTTCTACTGGATTCCAATAGCCTAGTCCGTTCGGGTTATTACCCAACACTAGGACTATAGCGCTAGTGGTCTTAAAGCCGGAAATATTAACACGTATATTTAGGGCTACGGTACTGCCATCAGCAGCGCCCCCAAGAAGTCTAAATGAGCATACAGTAGCACCGCCCATAATAGTCTCGGCGTGCATAAAGTACGGATTAGAGGCTAGGTAAGGGTTGCCATCGAAAACTCGGTTAGCAACCGCTCTATGTAATTGTGAAGCATTTCCCATGACAGTTCCTTTATATTATCTTTATGTAGCTTATACTAACTTTAGTACCAGTGTATACACCGCTAGTTAATGTGACAACATTACCAGATATTGTGTACTCAGACGAAGGCATTTTTATATAAGACAGGTAGACATCTTCAGTGCCGGGGTAGTTAGTGAAGGAGTCGGCAGCGCCAGAACCCGTAACAGTAAAGTCAACTTGCCCAGAACCAGTGACACCAGCGCCAGATACTGTATATTCTTGGTGTACTCTAGAGAACTGTGCGGGGCTATTTACAAGTAACCCCTGTGAATCAACAATAACTCTCGAACCATCTGTTAGCGGCGCATCGTCCTGCATCTTTACTACGATATCATTAAGCGCCTTAGCTGTGAGGCGAATACCTATGCTGCTTGTAGTACTATCAAACACTCCTAGACCAGTGCCATCCCAGTCTCGTATAACAGTAAGGTCAGTGCTAGATACATTAGTAACCTGAACAGTCTCTTCCTTTACAGCAGCGTCACTATCTTCAAGCGTAACTACGAAAAAGTCCTCACTAGTCACAATAGTCGGGAGTAGAGGTATAAGCTCAGCATTTACCTTTATGGTTACATACGATGCTGAAGCTGTAACAGTCTCAGTTAAGCTACCAACGGCATTATTGCTAAACTTTATTCTCATGGCACTTGTCCCGCAGCGTTCAGTTTAATTATAAAAGCCAGAACAATATATGGTGTTAGGTCATCCTTATCAAGCGTGTGACTATGTGCGCCGTCAGTGTCAATAGTATGGTCATGTGGTAAACCTCCGGGCATATTAGGTTCTTCATCCTTTCCATCAAGGTTCGTATACATGTCCCGATAACCCTCACCGGGACCACCTACACCAAATAACCCTGAGCTGCTCTCGTTATCGTTACCTCTAGCTTTATGTACGTGGTTGGGAATCTCATCTGAGGTTAGTGTATGGTCCCCTACCAGCCCCGTATGGTTATGACCCAGTTGTGGACTAACTGTACGAAGATAGTCTCCAGCTTCAGCGAGCATAGTCTCTGACTCAGCAGGAGCGCCCGCAACTTTGGGATAGGCACCATCGCCAGAGTTCCAGCCCATTATAAATCTAGCACGCAAGTCAGGAGTAGGCTTAATACCACCACCCGGTGGTGGTTTGCCATCACACAAAGCCCAGTCAGGGGGAGCAATCTCCCCGTTCCACATTATAATGCTTCCGGGTGGGTTGTAATACCGCGAGTCATCCTCTGGGTGTTCTTTTGTTGTCCATACCGCATAACCCCCTATAGTCACTGGTACTCCATTAGGAGGAACTACTAAGGTATTAGACGCTAGACCATCAGTAGCCTTAATGTCCATACCAAAACTTGAACCACCCCGTATAGCTGGGTCAGTAATATCTTGGTCATTAGCGTCAAGTGGACCAATAAGTTTATCATCTTGGTTTTGTAGCATCCTATCCATACTACCAGCGTGGGGTCGCATCTCCACCAAGTCGCCTACGTTCCATGCGACTGCGAGAGTATCATCCTGACCTCGTAAAACAGTTAGCTTATTGGCTGTCCTTTCAGTGACCAAGCAAATTTCAGTTATACCAGCTTGGTTATTTATAGATATGAAAAATTCGTTAAGTATGCTCACAGACGCTGGAGGAAACTCAGTACCAGTCCCATCAACCCAGAACTCTGTATCCGTAGCACTATAGTTTGGTTCTACTCCTCCAGTGTTCTGATTATTAGCCAGAGCTACACTCACTCGATTTCTGAATACTAGCCTACTCATAGTTTCTAATCCTGAAGTCTATAGATGTCTCAACAATCTGGTCCTCTGTCGTAGTCATAACTATTGACACTCTGTAATGGATATTATTTTCGCCATTAGCTACAACATACTCAAGTGCTTGATTCTCTAGTACAAGAAAATCAATAGTAACAAGCAAACTATCAGGAAGTACTGTAGAAGAGTTCAATACAGTAACTATTGGTTCCTCATAAGATTCAATCCGCTCAGTAGGTTGGTTAAGCCATCGGCTGTAGTCAACTCTATAGCGTTTCTTCTCTATAGTTTGTTTAGTGTATGTACTTAAAACAGCCATTAGCAACACAACGTACTTGAACGTGATTGGAGGGATGTAGTACGATTTTCACGGGGCAGAAAGTCTATCGCTACACACTCAGCGTTTACATCCTCATTAACACTAACATCGTAAACCATGGAATCTTCCCAGTAAAAAGCCTGTACGCTAGTAGATACAATAACCTGCTTACCACCGTTAATTGGGTATGAGTTAACAGCTGCTGAGTTTATACCACTAAGCACGGAAGAACCCCGCTTCACCTAACGGTCGTGAAAGAGTTGTAATGCCCCCACCTGCTGTAAATGGCATTCCGCTAGCTAACGGGATATAGGCTATAAGTAAGTCTGTATTACTAACGCCAGTATCTTCATAAATTACAAAACTCTGGACGGTTCTTGAACCAGAAGTAAGTCCAGTAAAAACAATATCCGAACACTCCGCAACACCAAGGGAGCTTACAGCCGTATTCGTAACGATGTCACTGGGTACATCCAGTACATCATCAGCAGGTAAATCCGCCACATAGGTATACACATTATTGTCTATATCAGCCCCGTCCAACTCTATAGTAAGTGCTAGGCAGCGTACTGTAGCAACGGACCAGCTAACCTGCCCGAGTAGCATTTTTTGTCTATACGTTGGAAGTATCTGGTTATGGGTACTCATCTAGTCGCCCTTGGGAACATCCACTGGTGCTCACCATTGCCGTAGTTCTTCTGTGCCATAACTTTAGCTTGCGCAATATAGTACCTAGATAGCCTTCCATAGTACTCAGCGTCAGTCTTGCTAGTGTAAGGCTTGTTAATCTCACGGTACATTCTAGACATCGCTGTAGCAATTATGCCCTCACGATTCTGCTCAATAATCCACTCTGGCATACTCATGTTACTTAAGTTTGTTGTTAGTGGTACTAAGGAAACTTGAGCAATTAAGTTATCCACTTCTACATCGTCTGGTATATTTGACAGGAAGTATATGGTTGTTGGTGGATTGCAGTAGTAGGCGCGAGGGGAAGAGTTCTTTGTAATCGAGCCATCGAACCTAGCACCGAACTGAGTTGTAACAGTATTAACCGCGCCACGGTGTAGGGGTAACCCATTACGAGTTAAACCAAGTATGGCGTATACCTTACTGTTGCTGTTATCCACAGGGTTAACATTATACGGCATCATGTTCTGGTTTAGCGCTGGTAGGCGAAGGTACTCTAGCCACGACTGTGACAGGCGGAAGTACTCTCTAACCGAGTAAACCAGTTCTTTCTGTATGTACTGAGTAACCGCGCCGGGTATCTTAGGGGCTATCTCCTCAAGTATCTCAAGAAGGGTACCGTTGCAGTCGTCCTCAATTCCGTCCCTATAGTCGCTGTTAGACACGTCTATCCCCTGTAACTTCCATCCTAAACTGTTCTAGTAGGATAGCAGCACGTTGGTCCCGTGAATATTCATCATCGCGCAGCTCAGCGTAGCCACATACGAAGTAGATAATCGGGTTAAAGAAATTTAGTGCGACAGGAAACGCCGCATCCATATCACTAACTTTAACAACAGTCCACGGCTCGCTAACAATAAATGCATCAGGGCGTTTAGTGTGTAGCTCAGTAAACCCGATATTCATAATTCGGATTAGTGATTCATCAGAATAGCGGTAAGCATCAGATACCTCATCTTTGAGGATTTCTCTGATTGACGCTATTGCTTCATTTATAGTCCATGCCATGAGGAAAGAGGGGTGGCGGTTAAGCCACCCCTACTTGTTTCCTAGTTAGGCGTGCAGATAATTTGACCAAGACCAACAGGCTTTACAACCTGACGACCATAGACCTGCAGACCGCGCATGATGGTACCGAAAGTCTTCTCTGAGCGCAGAGTTTCAACTTTGGTTACCTGTGATGCGAAGGTCAAGCCTACTGAATGACCGAAATATACTGTGTACTCTTCATTAGCACCGACAGTAGCCTGTGGCAGAAGGTTAGACATGTACAGAGTAAAGCGGTCAATCTGACCAAGACGACCGTTACGAAGGATGCTTGCGCCGTCACCGGTCAATGATGCATCTTTCAGTTCGGAGTTCTTGATACGTGATGCTACCCAAGCAGGGATAACAATCCAACGACCTGACTCAGGGACATTGTTCTCATCCAGAGCCTGAGAAGCGCGAATGATAATATCAATCACGTTGCTCTTATCAATGGTCAGAGGAGCCGTAGTTACACCGAGGTCAATAGAACTCGACTTACGACCAGCCGTTGCGCCTTTGTTCTTAGCGTCAGCTTTGTCTTCTAAGAACGCTAATACATCGGTATCAATCTCAATCTTCATCTGCTCAGATGCGTCATCTGCCCACATTGACAGCATGTCGATGTCAGACTGAATTTCCATGACATCGTCAAGCTCAGTTGCCCAATACTTACCTTGGTCAATTGGCAGGTTTACAGTGTCAGCACTAGGACGCTCACTAACAAGCTCTGCACCAGCGGTGTATGCCTGAATAGTGACTGAAGGTTTGTTACGGATGATAATGTTATCACCGAACTTTGAGATTTCACCCTCGTAGTCAGTGTTAGAGATTGCCGCTAGTACAGTTGCATCATAGAATTTCTCTACGAGTTTGCC
>TARA_R110002167_G_scaffold58784_3_pt1 | contig 10127 bp, 6 predicted proteins | sample TARA_R110002167 | Tara Oceans TARA_R110002167 (sample SAMEA4398238) | marine metagenome | biome: Polar Biome; feature: [MES] marine water layer (ENVO:01000295) within the mesopelagic zone...; material: water (ENVO:00002006), including particulate matter (ENVO:01000060) such as...... | reverse complement strand
TATTTAAGCTATTTCTGCACTGGCTACCCGTCGCTAAAGCAGACCAGAAAGCAGACCAGGAATTGTCCCAGCAAACAAGAGAAACCCGACGGGACAATCGCCAGGCTGCAGATCCTTCCGACAGTCTATATAAAGTAGTGATAAGTAGCGTTGGATCACGATGTCAGCTAACAGTCACCCTCACAATGACAAAATACTCAGAATATCCAAACCAACAAACAACAAAGCGGGCAAACCACTCCGATATCCATTGAAGCGCTGCAATTTTACCCTCTTTGTAACAATATTCGATCAACCTAGGGAACCAATGAATAACTTGATGCATACTGCGGTTTCAGTACAAGATCAGCTCCAAACCTCAGAATGAGGCTCTCTCTGGTCACAGCACAACGAGAGCCTTGATCTGGAGTAACACCAATGAGCTGACATAGTGAGCTGAAACTGACCGGAAGCCCCGCTGGGCGAAAGAGTTTATACCCAGAGGATCTATCGAGATTTTACCGAAGGTGCGGCTGAGCGCAGCTGGAACTGCACCAGGCAGGAGAACGTAGTTTGACACTTCCTTACGTCCGTCTGTCAACTCAAACATCTTACGCAATGGAGCACAACTAGATGAACAAAAAAAACTACCTTCTTTCCGCGCTGACACTGGCCGTCATGGCCGTCATGGCCGGTTGTGCCAGCCATCCAGCGACACGGCATCCACTGCTGCGCTGGAAGATTTTCCTGAGTACCAGCGTCTGAAAGACTCCCGCGACGAGCTGGAGCAGGAAAATGCGAAGCTCAAGGCCGAAGTAAAAGAAAGCAAAACGACTGTTTCTGGAAAGGTAGCAACAGCCCAATCGCTTGAATCAACATCTACCACTCCAACCGCTGATTCCGTTATGCCTCCGAATGCTACCCCGGGACACTGTTATGCCCGCCTGGTAATTCCGGAAGAATACGAAACCCAGATGAAGCAGGTAATGGTTTCTCCTGAGCTGTCCAAGCTGGAAGTAGAACCGGCCAAGTACGCGATGGCGGAAGAGCAGGTGCTGGTTAACGAAGAATGGGAAGAACTGGTTGTTGTCCCTGCTACCTATAAAACTGTCACCGAACAGGTCATGGTAAAAGAAGCGTCTACCAAGCTGGTTAAACTGCCAGCAGAATATAAAACCGTAGAAGAAAAGATCGTTATTCGTCCAGCCTATTCCACCTGGAAAAAAGGTAACGGACCGATTGAAAAAATTGACTCTGCCACTGGCGAAATCATGTGTCTGGTCGAAGTGCCAGAAGAATCCAAGATCATCACCAAGACCATCCTGGTGAAACCAGAACGTACAGAAGAAGTGGTTATTCCTGCGGAATACAAAGCTGTCTCCAAGCAGGTTGTTGACGTTGCCGCGCACACCACCACAATAGTACACCCGGCTATCTATGAAACAGTAGAAGTTGAAAAGCTGGTAGAAGAGCCGAAGGAAATCGCCGAAACAATTCCTGCGGTTTACGAAGATATTCCTCAAACCGTCAAGGTGACAGATGCCAAGATGGAATGGCGTGAGATTCTTTGTGAAACCAATACCACAAAAGATGTTGTCTCAGAACTGCAGCAAGCTCTGGAAGATAAAAGCTATAGCCCAGGTCCGATTGATGGCGTCTACGGCTGGCAGACCATGAATGCGGTTACCCGCTTCCAAAAAGACAACGATCTGCCTTCCGGCCAGCTCACTATCCAGACGCTGCGTCTGTTGGGCGTTGCCAGCTGGGAATAAGCTTTTGTTAGTGTAAAAAAATAAAAGAGCTGGCCCGATGGCCAGCTCTTTGTTGTTCGCATCCCTACCTTGCTACGCCCTGCTCCTACCCCATTACATGTTTGGGTAGTTCGGCCCGCCACTGCCTTCCGGTGTTACCCAATTGATGTTCTGCGCTGGATCCTTGATGTCGCACGTCTTGCAGTGCAAGCAATTTTGGCCATTGATCTGCAGCTTGTTAGCACCCTCACTCTCGATCACTTCATACACCCCTGCCGGGCAATAGCGTTGTGCCGGTTCAGCATACTTCGGCAAATTCGATGCCATAGGAACACTGGCGTCTTTCAAGGTCAGATGACAGGGCTGATCTTCCTCATGAAACGTATTCGACAGAAACACCGAGGTCAGTTTATCAAAGCTGAGCACGCCATCCGGTTTTGGGTATTCTATTTTGACGCACTCGGTCACCGGTTTCATCTGGGCGAAATCAAGATGATTGTCATGCAAGGTGAACGGCAATTTGCCATTAAAAATATTCTGGTCAACGAAGTTAAACGCCCCTCCGATCAGAGTACCGAACTTGTGTAATGCCGGGCCAAAGTTGCGGGTCGCGTACAATTCTTCGTATACCCAGGAGGCTTCAAAGCGCAGGGCATAACCACAGAGATCCTTGCCACCTTCGTCACCAGCGGCAATGGCTGCAAACACTTCTTCAGCCGCCAGCATGCCGGTTTTCATCGCCGTATGGGTGCCCTTGATTTTGGCAGCATTCAGAGTACCGGCGTTGCAACCACTCAGCAAACCGCCAGGAAAGTGCATTTTTGGCAAGGCATTCAAACCGCCTTTGGCAATGGCGCGGGCACCGTAAGACACCCGCTTGCCACCTTCAAGATACTGTGCCAGTACCGGATGGTGTTTGAGCGTCTGAAATTCATCATAAGGGTTCAACCAGGGGTTGCTGTAGTTGAGATCCACAATCAGACCAACCACCACTTGTTGGTTTTCAGCGTGATAGAGAAAAAAACCGCCCCCGGTAGCGTCTTTGCCAGCACCGGTTAATGGCCAGCCGGCACCGTGCAGCACCAGTCCGGGTTGATGCTTGTCGGCCGGAACATCCCACAATTCTTTCAGGCCGATACCGTAGTGCTGGGCATCGGCGTCCTTATCCAGTTCAAACCGCTGATACAGCTGTTTACCCAGACTGCCACGGCAGCCTTCGGCAAAAATAGTGTATTTGCCCAGCAGGTTCATACCCGGCGTGTACATTCCCTCTTTCGGCTGCCCATCTGCAGCGACACCCATATCACCGGTAGTCACACCGGCCACAGCGCCATCGTCGTTAAACACCACCTCGGCGGCAGCAAAGCCCGGATAAATCTCCACACCCAGGGCTTCGGCTTGCTGGCCGAGCCAGCGACACAGATTACCCAGACTGACCACGTAGTTGGTCTTGTCGCCCAGATGAGCGTTGTGCATGGTTTTTGGAATCAACAGCCCCGGTAACTGCACGGCCTTCTGTTGATCCTGCAGCAAGTACAATTCATCTTTGATCACCGGTGTCGTCAGCGGTGCTCCGAGTGCTTGCCAGTCGGGCAGCAACTCATCCAGCGCACGGGTCTCGATGACAGCTCCGGAAAGAATGTGAGCACCCACTTCGGAGCCTTTTTCTACCACACAAATGGTTAACTCCTGGCCCTGTTCCTGAGCCAGTTGAGCCAGTCGTATCGACGCACTGAGGCCAGAAGGACCAGCACCGACGATAACAACATCGTAGGCCATGGATTCACGTTGGGTCATAGATACCTCTCACTGTTCGCTGCAGCAGCGCTCGGATGTTTGTTGTTATCGTTATAAGACAAACACCGTATTTCCAATAAAAAAACCCCTGCCCAACCAGGGTTGACCAGGGGAAACAAGCCGGTAGCCGGAGTATTGCTACCAGCGGATTTTCAGGACAGGGTGAGCCTGAAAATCAATACTCGTCTGGCACCAGACGATCAATCAGTGGTTGAACAATACTTTCAAGGCCGACTAGAACTGCTCGTTAGTCAACCCCATGATGCTCTCGCTACCAGCCAACAAGGCCGTTGCATGGGCCTGATGACGAGGCATCATGTGCTCACAGAAGAAGCGTGCAGTTACCAATTTGGTCTGCAGAAACTCAGGATCGCCCTGACCAGCATCCAGCAAGGCTTTGGCTTTTTCGGCACTTTGAACCATCAGCCAACCACCTGTGACATACCCCATTTGCATCATGAAGTTGACGGCAGCGCTACCCAGTAAATGAGCATCCGAACGGGCATTCGCCAGAATAAAATCGCGACTCTGCCTCGCCGTCACCAGCGCTGTATCAAACTGCGCCAGTGCCGCCTCAGGTAAAACCGTTGCGCTACGGGCAGAAGCTGCCGTGGCATCCATTTCTGCCAGCAAACCATCCAGTACTGCGCCACCATTCGACAAGGTTTTACGGCCGATCAGGTCAAGCGCCTGAATGGCGGTTGTGCCTTCGTAAATTGGCAGAATCCGGGCATCGCGGTAGTGCTGGGCGGCACCGGTTTCTTCGATAAACCCCATCCCGCCGTGGATCTGTACCGCCAATGACGTCAGCTCGACTGACAATTCAGTGCACCAGCCTTTAACGATCGGGGTATACAGTTCGGCACGGGCCATATGTGCAGCGGCATCGTCGCCACCGACCAGACGGGCACGATCCAGCTCGGCCGAAGCCATAAACGCCAGTGCACGCATCGCCTCGGTGGTGCTCTTGATGGTCATCAGCATGCGACGCACGTCCGGGTGTTCAATAATGGCGATACGGCTGCCATCACGCAGAGTGCCCTGAATACGATCTTTGGCATACTGACGCGCCAGTTGATAAGCGCGCTCGGATACCGACAAGCCCTGTACGCCGACACCCTGACGGGCATCGTTCATCATGGTGAACATATATTTCAGGCCCTGGTGCGGTTCACCAACCAGATAACCCAGAGAACTTTCAAATTCCATCACACAAGTCGGGCTGCCGTGGATACCCAGTTTGTGCTCCAGCGACAGCGCACTGGCGGTATTCCGTTCGGTGGTGGTTTCTCCGTTGTCGTCGAGCAGGAATTTGGGCACGATAAACAGCGAGATACCTTTGACACCGGCAGGCGCATCCGGCAAACGCGCCAGCACCAGGTGAATGATATTCTCGGTCATCTGGTGATCACCCCAGGTGATAAAGATCTTGGTGCCACTGATGCGATAGGCGTCGCCATCCGGTACGGCTTTGGATTTTACCGCCGCCAGATCTGAACCGGCGTCCGGTTCGGTCAGGTTCATGGTGCCGGTCCACTCGCCAGAGATCAGTTTCGGCAAGTAGGTGTTTTTCAGCTCATCACTGCCATGGTGCGCCAGTGCTTCAATTGCACCCTGACTCAGCAATGGGCACAGTGCAAAGGCCATGTTGGCCGAATGCCAGATTTCATTCACCGCAGTACTCAGTACCTTGGGCAGTCCCTGACCACCAAACTCTTCCGGCGCATTCAGTGACAACCAGCCTCCTTCCGTCATTTGCTGGTAGGCTTCCTTGAAGCCCGGTGTTTGCTGCACACCCTGCGCGTTGATGGTGGCCCCTTTTTCATCACCGTCCTGGTTCAGAGGTGCCAACACGCCACTACCCAGCTTGCCAGCCTCTTCGACCACCGTATTGGCCAACTCCATGTTAATGCCTTCCAGGCCAGCGGCTTCACACAGGGCATCAAACCCAACCAACTGCTCCAGTACAAATTCCGCGTCGCGATAAGGGTGCTGATAATCACTCATAAATCGATTTCCTTGTTAGCCCTGCCGCTCTCTGATTCAGCCGAGCGGCAGTGGTCTTGATAAATAAAGAGTAAAGTTGCTCAGTAAAAGGTCTTGCCGCTTTCAGCCATGGCTCTCATGTCATCGGTCAGACAATACAGTGGGCCACATTCCGCATGGGCATCGGCCTGGGCGGCAAACAGGTTAGCGCCCAGATTGTCGATATAACGCAACGCGCCGCCCCGGAAACGCGGGAAGCCCAGACCCAGAATCAGGCCCATATCGGCTTCAGTGGCAGAGGCCACGATGTGTTCTTCCAGGCAGCGTGCGGTTTCCAGACACATGGGAATCATCATCCGCTCAACGATCTCGGCGTCGGTGATTTCAGTATTGCGGCTCACCCGTTGTTCCAGAATGGCGGCCACTTTTTCAGAGCGACGTTTGTAGCGCTTGCCGTGTTCATCAGTGCCGTATTCGTAAAAGCCGACGCCGTTTTTCTGACCCAGAGCACCTTGTTCCAGCAGACTTTCGATGATTGGGCGATCGTCATGACCCATACGTTCAGGGAAGCCATCCTCCAGCACCTTGTCGGCGTGAACCATGGTATCGAGGCCAATCACATCGGCCAGATACGCCGGCCCCATGGGCCAGCCGAACTGTTCCATCACCTGGTCAATGCGCTCAAAATCCACCCCGTCCATCACCAGACGGTTAAAGCCGTTGAAGTACGGGAACAGCACACGGTTAACCAGAAAGCCCGGGCAGTCATTCACCACAATCGGGGTTTTACCCATCGCCGCCGCAAAGGCCACCGTGGTTGCTACAGTTTCGTCGCTGGTCTGGCTGCCACGAATAACCTCCACCAGCTGCATCGCATGTACCGGATTAAAGAAGTGCATGCCGCAGAATTTGTCCGGGCGCTGCAAATGCTCAGCCAGCAAATCGATAGAAATAGTCGAGGTGTTGGTTGCCACAATGGCACTGTCGGGCACCTTGTGTTCGACCTCGGCCAGCACTGAACGTTTGACATCAAACCGCTCAACCACCGCCTCGACCACGTAATCAACTTCGGTAAAGCCTTCATACGTCAAAGTCGGGTGAATACCGGAGAGGACTTTTTCTTTGCCGGCTTCGGTCATGCGTCCTTTGCTGATACTGCGATCCAGAATACTGCCAGCATGGCTCATGCCCAGATCCAGCGCTTCCTGGTTAATGTCTTTCATCAGCATCGGAGTGCCGTTCAGCGCCGCCTGATAACCGATACCGCCGCCCATGATACCGGCACCGAGAACAGCGGCCTTGGCAACCGGATGTGCCTGTTTGGCCCAGCGCTTGGTTTCGCGCTTGAGGTATTGGTCATTCAGGAACAGGCCAACGAGGTTTTTTGCTTCAACACCACTGGCCAGCTCACCAAAGGTTTTGGCTTCCATTGCCAGCGCCTTGTGAAAATCTTCGGTCATGGCGCTGGTGACGGTGGCCAGAATCGCCGGAGCCGCCGGATAACGGACGTCCAGGCCCTTGCCCAACGTTTGCTTCAGGCTTTCCATCGCCGCCGCAGTGGCCGCGTTATTGTCGAGTGCGGCCTGCTTGCGGAGACGGTTAGCAAGGTAGTCACGCTCACCTGCCATGGCTTCTTTTAATAACGTGCGTGCCGTGTCGAGCAGCTGATCGGCTTCAACCGCCGCATCCAGCGCCCCTTGCGTCAATGCCTGGGCGGCCTTCACCGGTTTGCCTGACAACATCCAGCCCAATGCCGCTTCGGCACCAACCAGGCGGCTCAAACGCACGGTGCCGCCCCAGCCAGGGCAAATACCTAATGTGACCTCTGGTAATCCGAGTTTGGCAGCCTTGTCGGCAACACGAAAATCGGCTGCCAGCGACAGCTCCAGACCACCTCCCAGCGCCATACCATTCACAGCGGCAACGGTGGGGTAAGGCAATTTTTCAATGGTGTTGAACAAGCCATGCACCTTGCCAGCCCAACGGGAAATATCGGCGGCCTGCATTCCGAACAGTTCGGTAAACTCGGTAATATCCGCACCCAGCACAAAAGCTGGTTTGGCGCTGTAAATCAACAACCCACGCACATCAGCGCGAGTGCCCAGCGCCGCCAGAGCCTGTCCCAGCTCATCCTGCAGATGAGCATTCAATACATTAACGGAAGCCCCATTGGCATCCAGAATCAACTCGGCGATTCCCGAGTCGGCCATTTTCAGCGTAACCGATTGTCCAGCGTACATAGTGAGCTCCTTTACTGTGAAGGCTGCAGGGAAAAGATTAACAGCGACGTTAACCCCGAAAGCCGAATCGTTGTGAAGTGTGACGTCGATATTGTCAGAGAATATTGAGACAACACCGCTTTTGAACAAATTTCACCTGATCGTCATACATCAAGATGACATTCTTGCCCCTGCCCGACGGTGCAGCGACAAGATATCGCGTTCAAAGATAATCGCTTCGGTCAGTCGCGGGCAAACAATGCCGCAATCCCCTGACCGCCACCAATACACAAACTCACCATGGCATACTTGCCGCCGATACGTTCCAATTCGTACAGGGCTTTAACAGTAATAATGGCTCCCGTGGCACCAATCGGATGCCCCAGTGCGATACCACTGCCATTCGGGTTCAAACGCTCCTGTGGCAGCTTCAATTCACGTGCTACCGCCAGCGCTTGCGCCGCAAAGGCTTCGTTCACCTCATACACATCAATATCGTTGGCGTTCAGACCCTGACGTTCCAGAATCTGCCGGATGACAGGCACCGGGCCAATCCCCATAATCTTTGGATCCACACCATGGACGGCATAGTCCACCAAACGCCCCAGTACCGGCAGGCCACGTTTTTCGGCGGCTTCACGCTCCATCAATACCAGTGCGGCAGCGCCATCGTTCAGACCCGAGGCATTACCAGCGGTGACCGTGCCGTCTTTCTTGAACGCCGGGCGCAGCTTTTCCATATCCGCCACGCTGCAATCCATACGCACGTGTTCGTCCTGTTTAAACTCTACCGTGCCTTTACGCGACTTGAGCTCGATTGGCAGAATCTGGCTTTCGAAATAACCGTTTTCAATCGCATTCTGGGCACGCTGATGACCCTGGGCGGCATAAGCATCCTGATCAGCACGGGAAACCGAGTATTTTTCTGCGACGTTTTCTGCCGTTATACCCATATGAATATAATTAAATGGGCACGTCAGTGCCGACACCATCGGATCAATCATGGCACCGTCACCCATACGTTGACCAAAGCGGGCCGTTGGCAAATGATAGGGAGCACGGCTCATCGATTCTGCACCACCGGCAATCACGGTTTCTGCCAGCCCCAATTGCACCTGCTGCGCTGCCGTAATCACCGCCTGCAAGCCGCTGCCACACAAGCGGTTCAGCGTCAGTGCCGGAGCGGATTCACGCACACCACCATTCACTGCGGCAACTCGCGCCACGTACATATCACGCGGTTCGGAATGAATCACGTTACCAAACACCACCTGATCAACCTCATCGCCACTGATACCGGCGCGCTTGATGGCTTCTGCCACCATCGCGGCCGCCATATCACAGACTGCGGTATCTTTAAGACTGCCACCATACGTACCGATTGCAGCGCGAACGCCACTGACAACTACGACTTCTTTCATTGTTATTCTCCCGAGTTTCACGATGAACGCGCCAACCGCATAACGGTGGCTGATGATGACGCTATTAACCCTCATATTGGCCAATGTCGCCCATTGCCGCGCCAGCCGAATTCTTAACATTATCGGACATCAGGGTTATGCTCTGTGCCGAATAACTACTATGGCCCTCTTTCTGTGACGCCACCATGACGTTTGAACGCAGCTCGATTTCCATGCACTACGCCCGCACCATTGCTGCCGCCGCGCGCCGCCATGGTCTGGACGACCAAAAGTTGTTGGCCGACGCTGGACTCGACCCGACTCTGGTGGTGGCAACACGAGGGCCCCGCATGACATCGGAACAATTCGCTGCCCTGTTGCTGGGTTATTGGCGTTGCGCCAATGATGAATTTCTCGGCCAGACACGCACTCCTGGAAAACACGGCACCTTTGCCTTGATGGCCAAACAGGCCGTCAATGCCCGTAACCTGCGCGGTGTCTACCGCCATATCAGCCGGTTTTACGATCTGTTTACCGAAGAGTTCCAGCTCACACTAAGAGAAGAAGGCAACGAAGCCTGGTTTGAAATGACCCTGACACACCCGCAGCTGGATACCGACCACTTATTTACCGAGTTTTTTCTGCTGTTGTGGCACCGCTTTCCGGGCTGGTTGATCGGCCGGTTTATTCCGTTAATCCGGGTGCAGGTCAGCTACCCACGACCAGCCCACGGCCGCGAATACCGGCTGATATTTCCAGCAGAGGTCACTTTCGACCAACCCCGCATTGCCCTGGTCTTCGACCGCCAATTACTCAACGAACCGCTGGTACAAACCGAAGATACCCTGCGTAACCACCTCGAAAACGCTCCACTGGTATGGGTAACACGCCCCAATTTCTTCCCCCATTACACCCGCAAGGTTACCAACTATCTGACCCATTGCCTGCACACACAACACACCCTGAGTCAGGCCAGCATGGAAACCGCTGCGACA
>TARA_R110002167_G_scaffold82207_1_pt1 | contig 10135 bp, 10 predicted proteins | sample TARA_R110002167 | Tara Oceans TARA_R110002167 (sample SAMEA4398238) | marine metagenome | biome: Polar Biome; feature: [MES] marine water layer (ENVO:01000295) within the mesopelagic zone...; material: water (ENVO:00002006), including particulate matter (ENVO:01000060) such as...... | reverse complement strand
CATCACGGCGGGTTTGAAGGTAATGGGCAAACCTTCAGAATTGTCACTAAACTTGAGCCCTATACCGCTGATGCTGGCATGAACCTGAGCCGTCGTACCCTGTTAGGCTTGGTGAAATATCCGAATTACATCGATGCATTAGAAAATCAGTCACTGGTCGATAAAGACTCAAACTTAACTCATCGTCAAATTCAAGCAGGCAAATGGCATCCACCCAAGGGCTTATATCTGTGTGATTCGCCGCTGTTTGATTGGGTAACAGAGCCTCTAAGTATTGCTGATAAAACCCTCTTTATGAGCTTCAACACGGCTACCAAACACCATAGCAAAACCAGCTATAAGTCATTTGATTGCTCTATTATGGAGTTAGCAGATGACATCGCCTACGGTATTCATGACCTTGAAGATGCTATTGTGATGGGTATTGTTAGTCAGTCTGAATTTTTGCACGAAGTGGCAGAACCCATCAGCAAAATTGGCAAGATTTGGTTATCTACTAATATGTTGGCGATAGCGGATAAACTCTTTAGTCATCAACACCATGAACGTAAAGATGCTATCGGAGCGCTGGTTAATAGCTTTATTACCGGCATTGAAATACTTGATGTTGAGCCGGCATTTAACGAAGACTTGCTTAAATACAATGCAGTTTTTCCTGAGCAATATCATCAAGCATTAGGCTTATTTAAAAAGTATGTATTTAATCGCGTCATCTTGAAACCAGATATTCAATTATTAGAATACAAAGGCCAACAAATCGTTATGGAGTTATTTGAAGCGTTTTCTTCTGATCCCCTGCGATTATTACCCGATAATACCCGCCAACGTTTTATCAAAGCCTGTGAACAAAACAATGGTCAGCGTGTTATTGCTGATTATATATCTGGTATGACAGACGGTTTTGCCTCGCGTTTATACAGTAATTTGTTTTTACCCGCATCACAAACAGGCATAGATAAAAGTGTCATTTAGGCAGCTGCAAAATAATTTTAGTACCAAGATAAAAAAAGGAAATTTTTAGTCCTATTTGACTGTCTATCGTAATAAGCAATATGAAAAATTAATAAGGCAGACAGTAATGTTGATCAAAACTCCCAGTAAAAGTGCTTGTACAGAAAACCAAGTCACCGACGAGTCGGTTTATCAACAACGACGACAATTACTCAAGTCTTTGGGCTTTTTAGGCGCTGCGAGTTTATTACACACTTCGCAAGCCAGAGCCTTTAGTTTATTTGGTGATGAGGAGCCAAAAAAATTTCTGACTAAGGCGCTTAATTATTCTCCTGCAAGTCAATACCAAACTACAGAACTATTTACCCCTGAAGAAAAAGTCATTACTTACAATAACTTCTATGAATTTGGTGCAAATAAATCTGATCCGGCTCAAAATGGCCAAGCGTTTAAGGTTGATCCTTGGAAATTAAGCATCAATGGTATGGTCGAGAAACCTATTACCTTAGGCTATGACGAGCTATATAAAACCGTCGAACTCGAAGAGCGTATTTATCGTCTGCGGTGTGTTGAAGCCTGGTCAATGGTGATCCCTTGGGTCGGATTTTCATTAGCTGATTTGATTAAACAAGCTCAACCTTTAAGCAGTGCCAAGTACATCGTTTTTGAAACTCTTTACGATCCAAAACAAATGCCCGGCCAGCGCAGTCGTTTTGCCGGTGGTGGTATTGATTATCCTTATGTTGAAGGATTACGTATCGATGAAGCCATGCATCCTTTGACATTTTTAGCGGTAGGTTTATACGGCAAAACCTTACCACCACAAAATGGCGCTCCAATTCGCTTGGTTGTGCCTTGGAAATACGGTTTTAAAAGTATTAAGTCAATAACCAACATTCGTTTAACCGACAAAAAACCGCCAACTACTTGGAATCTGCTCGCCTCAAATGAATACGGCTTTTACGCCAACGTTAATCCACAAGTTGACCATCCGAGATGGAGTCAAGCCACTGAAAAACGCATTACCAGCGGTGGTTTATTCAATACCAGTCGCATCCCGACTCAAATGTTTAATGGTTACGACGAGGTTGCGCCACTTTACGCCAACTTAGATCTGAAGAAAAACTATTAAGCCATGGGTAAATTCACATTTTTATCAACTAGCGGGCCATACTGTGGCGTTTAGATTATCTGTTAAACAAATAAGCCTATTAAAAGTATTTATCCATTTAGCTGCGTTAATTCCGCTGGTTTACACCTTTTATCTGGCGACAATCGATCAGCTAGGAGCCGAGCCGGTGATGGCATTAATCCATTTCACCGGTATTGGTGCCTTTAACTTGTTACTTTTGTCCTTAACGGTAAGCCCCACGGCCAAATGGCTTAAGCAAGGGCTGTTATTACGAGTAAGACGTTTAGTCGGGCTTTACGCCTTTACCTACGCACTGAGTCATTTTCTCACGTATATCGTATTTGAATTGCAGCTCGATTGGGCTTTAGTGATTAGTGAGATTATTAAGCGCCCCTACATCACCGTAGGTTTTTCAGCCTTTTTAATATTAGCAACACTGACAGTCACCTCTACCCAAGCGATGCAACGCAAACTGAAAACAAAGTGGCAAAAATTACATAATTGGGTTTATGTGGCCCTACTCCTAATCGCCTTACATTTTATCTGGTCAGTAAAGTCAGATATTGTTGAACCCCTTATATACTGGGCGATGGCCCTGGCTTTACTGGCGCTTCGAAAAGACAAATTCCTGCTCGCAATCAAACGAATAAAAAATAAGCGTAAAAAAACACTTGCATGATTATTTGTACAGTACTACTGTATACAAAACCACTGTATATATAATCACTAGTAGGTATTGTAATGGCAAATTTACACGCATTATCGTTTCAATCACAACGTAACACCGTTGTTCAGCAAATTGTTGCACCAGAGTTTAGTTTACAAAGTCAGGGCGTAAACCAACAAAAATGGACGTATTTGCTGGCCAATAATATTCAGTTCAATGAAAAAGCAGATTTTGTGATTAAGTTACCTAAACCACAAGTTGCAATGCTTAAAGATTGGTTAGAAAAAATAATCGTCAGCGAACAATGTAATTTATTGTTTGTAGAACAACTAAGTATGGATGAAATAAGCTATCGCCGTATCCAACAACTGTGTTCCTTGCATCATGTCACCTTGATCAACCTACTCCCCAATAAAAAACACAGTGCTCAAATTGTACAAGGTCCTTGGTGATTAAACTTGGGCCTAGGCATTAACAAAGTTTGATAAAGTTACTCTGTTGTTCTCGCCTTGGCTTAGTTAATATGCATGGCAAATATAGTCATCAAACAAAGTCAGTATGCAATGTTATTGTAATAAACCCTTAGCTTTTGAATCGTGCTGTGAACCTCTAATACTCGGTAAACAGATGGCAAATAGTCCAGAAGAATTAATGCGTTCTAGATTTAGTGCTTACGTAATTCAAAATTATGATTATATTTTGGCGACTTATGCCCCAGTGCAACGCATTAAGCTTAGCTTGAATGAGCTTATCGATAGTGCGGCATCAACCAAGTGGTTACGTTTATTTGTGCATAACAGCGAGCAAAAAAACACATCAGGTAAAGTAGAGTTCAGCGCCTATTATCAGCTCGATGGGCAGGTCTACCTTATGCACGAAACCTCTGATTTTATTTTCGAAAACAAACAGTGGTATTACACTACAGGCCTTATACATAAAGACTCCGGCGCTTACGTTCAACAACGCAACGACCTGTGTTTATGCGCTAGCGGTAAAAAATTCAAAAAATGTTGTGGTGCTTAAATTAACTTCTTTTGATAAGCAAAACTGAGTACATATACAGAATAGTCGTTTTAGGCAACTCTATTTGACTGACTACAATCTACCAACAGTCACTATTCGCGGGCATTAAGCTTTTAATTACGTTAACTTACTGTAGCAAATATTAATTTTACAGTTGGGGGGTATTTTACTGAAATTTTTTATTTTTTCGCAGCTAATAACATCCGTTACGGAGCAGCTCTTACAAATGAATAAATAATTTACCTAATAGGCGTTTCTATTAATTGGTGTTGTAGAAACTGACATTGTTCAGGGACGCAAAAATCAATCGCCACTGTAAGGTTACCAGCAAGGCCCAATTATTCACAAGGATGGTTGTTCGTCGTTAGCGCAGCGTTTAAAAAATAAAGCTAGTACATTTAAATTTGACGGATACACCAAGAATCATCCGCTTTCCAGTTTGTTACCCATTCTGGAATATCTTCAGCAGGCATGGGACGAGCAATACCATAACCTTGCGCCAACTCACATCCCAATCTCAATAACGCGACTCCATGGGCGATAGTTTCAACACCTTCAGCGATAACTTCGCGCTGGAATGCTTTAGCTAAACCAACAACGCCTTCAACAATAGCCAAATCGTCGGTATCGACTAACATATCACGTACAAAGCTTTGGTCGATTTTAATTAGGTAAGCTGGCAGACCTTTCAGATAAGTAAGGGATGAATAACCTGTACCAAAGTCATCTAACGCAAAATGTACGCCTAATTCTTTACAGGCTTTCATCGTTGTGGACACTTGGCTGATGTCATGTAATGAGCTGGTTTCGAGAATTTCCAGCTCTAAAAAGCCAGGTGATACATCGGGATGGTCTGCTAATAATCCAGCTAGGCGGGTGGTAAAGTTATCTTGTTGTAATTGATAGGCACTAATGTTCACGCTGATAGGCAGATTGACTCCCCTGCTTCGCCATTGGCTTATCTGGCTCAGAGCTGTGTTAATGACCCATTCGCCCAATCTTAGACTAACGATATTTCCCTCTATAACGGGCAAAAACTCCAAAGGTGGGATTAAGCCACTGCTAGGATGCTGCCAGCGGATCAGCGCTTCAACGCCTTTCACTTCGCCAGTTCTCATATTCACTTTAGGCTGATAGTGCAGTACAAACTCATTTCGTTCCAAGGCAGTGCAAACATTGTCGATACTTTTACGCTGCGTATTTATCGCATTATCTTGCGCGGTATCAAATAGATGATAACGATTTTTACCTGCCTGCTTGGCTACATACATAGCTTGGTCTGCGTGACGCATTAGTTGCTCTGCGTCGACACCGTCTTGTGGAAAAAGCGTGACACCTATACTGGCTGAGACTTGCATAACCACATTACCCACAGTAACAGGGTTAGACGCCGCTTCTAATAGGCGTTTTAATACAGGCTTACTATCCTCACTGTTTTCCAAATCTACCATTACCGCAATAAACTCATCACCGCCTATTCGAGCCAGGGTATCACCTTCGCGCAAAGCCTCTTTCATATGATGTGATACAGCAATGAGCAATTCATCCCCTACATTATGACCGTAATTGTCATTGACGGCTTTAAAGCCATCTAGGTCCATAAACGCCACTGCTAATGACTGGTTGCGACGTTGGCACTGGACCATGGCTTGGCTTAAACGGTCAGCTAGTAATACACGATTGGGTAGATTAGTCAGTGCGTCGTAATGAGCAATTCGCTCCAATTGCCCCTGATAAGCCTTCATTGGTGTAATGTCAGTGGACAATGAAACGTAATGTTGCACAAGACCCGCTGCATCTTTAACAACGCTGATAGTGAGCATTTCAGGATAGATTTCACCATCTTTGCGGCAATTCCATATTTCACCCCGCCAATGACCTTGTGCTGTTATCGTTGCCCACATTTCGCTATAAAATTCTACAGTGTGGCGGCCAGATTTAAGGAAGTTTGGATTTTTTCCTAGGACTTCTTCAGAAGGGTAACCCGTAATGCGACTAAACGTATCGTTGACTTCAATAATAGTCGCATTAGCGTCGGTTATAATGATGCCCTCATTGGCGTGGGTCAATACACTGGCTGCGCGTTTCAGTCTTACTTCGGCTTGTTTTTTTTCAATAGCGATACTGGCTAAACCCGCGGTTCGTTCGATTACGGCAAGGTCTGCTGTTGTTGGATAATTTACGTTTCGATGATAAATAGCGAAGGTGCCGAGGACCTTTCCTTTTGCACAACGTATGGGTTCCGACCAACATGCGCCTAGTCCGGCTCTATTCGCCAACTCTTTATAAGATACCCAGTAAGGATGAGTCTGAATATCATCGACAATAACACGCTTGTTCAAAAAAGCGGCTGTACCACAGGAACCCACCCCAACCCCAATCTCTACGCCATCAATAGCTTCGTTATAAAAATCAGGAAGACTGGATACAGTGCAACCTAGTAGGTGTTTGCCCGCATCGTCTAACAATAAAACGCTACAAAGCATCTCTGGGTTTTCTTGTTCGACACCACTCACAATGGCTTGTAGAATTACAGACAAGGCTTCGCCACGTGTAATTAGTTCCAATACCTGAGTGCGCGATTTTTCTCGTGATTCGTTTTGTTTCCTACTAGTCATGTCATGGGTTATTCCAACCAAAAAATAGTTTCCTTTACTGTCTGAGAAACGATTTTTCTTAGTTAAAATAGTTCTAGTATGTCCACCATTTGTAGTGAGGGTTTCTTCACATAAAATTTCTTTCCCTTCCCTAATTACTTGTTTATCTATCGATAAAAAATGTTCCCTTTCGCTCGGTGGTACTTTTTCGGCAAGAGTTTTACCTATTATTTCATCTCGATGTAAGCCAAACATGGTACAAAAGGCGTCATTGACCAAAAGTAAGCGACATTCTTCATCCTTAACAAATACTGGGCTTCCAATGTTATTGAAAACGGATTTGAGGTACATCTCAATATCATGTGACTTCTCTTCAAATTGGCTTAACCGCTTGGTGTTTTTGTTTTGCTCAGAAGTCATATTGCAACGTTCCTGTTAAATAAATAACACTAGAGATACACAGTAGTATGATTATTACCTGTAATGGTATACGTGCTTGAGAATGCGCTTCATCCATGTGACAGCCTCGACTTGGTCTCAACTAAATAAATAAATATCTCATTTACATTGTCTGACAATCAGCATAATTAAATAAAAGTATGTTTGTCATCACGAATTAATGGATCCTTAGCATAACTTAACTTCTAGTAAATAAACCACAACATAGAGAATTTTTAAAAATATGTTAAAAAACCTTAACCTATACTCAGATGAAAAGTTATATTTATGTTTACGTCATCAGTTATATCTAGATTGGTTTTTAGTCTCAGGCTAGAATAACTCATTGATTTATAATTATTTTTAGTTATTTTAAATTCTCTAAATGGAAAACCCAATGACTCAATTCACTCAGGAATTAACTGCACTATTGAAACCATTTGGGCCATATTTAGAGCTTCGTGGTGTAAAGAAAATAAAGCTAATTATCCATGCAGGCACACCAAAAACCGGCACAACTAGCTTACAAACTTACTTAGATAAAAAACAACGTAAGCTCAGGGGCTTAGGGATCCTTTACCCACACAATCTTGAGAAATCGCATAACCCTGCAGCCCCAAAACACCAATGGTTTGAGAAAAATTTAGTCACAAACCACGTGGAAAACTTTTTGGAAAACCTGAAGAACATAGTCTCCCAAGTTAAAAACAATACACACACCATTATTTTGTCATCTGAAGGTATCTATAATTACTGGTGGAATTTTCCGCTTGAATCAAAAGCCCTTTTAAGTGAATTAAATTTACTCTTTGATATAGAAGTATGGGTCTGGTTTCGTGAGCCTTTGGCCTTTATTGAAAGCTATTACAAACAATGTATTCGCAACCCACAAGTGCAAAGCAATCCTTGTTATGGCAAAGACTTATCCTTTGCGGACATGCTTGATATTAAGTGGTTTGCTCAGCATTTAAACTATCAAGGCTTCGTTAGTGAATGCCAAAGCATATTTGGGAAAAATAATATTTTGGTATTCCAATATGAAGGTGATGTGGTTCAACAAGTCGCAAAAATGTTAGGGCTGGCAAGCCCTCACGATAATCCGACGCCAAGACAAAATAAGAGCTTAAACAGTGCTTCGATAAAGATACTAAGAACAATAAATCACTATAATATTAAAGCTAAAGAGAAAGAGCTTTTGATACCACATCTAAAGCAAATCAATGCAATCATTGAGCCGTATGTAGTTGATACTTTGATTGATGAAAAATCTAAACAAAGGGTGTTGGCGTTAGCAAAACCTGTAATTTTTTAGTCTATGTGTTGCGTAATTAAAATCGATATGGCGTTATCTTATTGAGGTCTATAATACGATTGATTCATTATTAAATGCGCCATTAATCCAAGATCAGAAAGGCCCAGTTTATTTTGTATTGTCGTCATCTCCACCCCACTTGGTCGGACATTCCCCCCTTTAAAATAATTAAAACCGTCATTAGTACCACTAATCCACCGTGATAAATCAGATAAATGTCTGCTCTCGTATGGTTCAGTTATAGTGTTTAATATTATTTTTCACTTTCAGCTATTTAAGGTCTATATGAATTTTGCAGAATTTGCGGCATCACGAAAAAGCGTTCGAGGATTTAGTAAAAAAGCCGTTTCTAAAGAGCTTGTAGATGCCGTAATAAATGCTGCAAAATGGGCTCCCTCCTCTTATAACACTCAGACATGGCGTATTCACGCTGTGACGGGCGATGTCCTAGACAAAATCCGTAAGGGCAATACTGAAAATACTCTTGCTGGTAAACCAAATGTCCGTGATTTCCCATATAAAGAAGATTATCAAGGGGTGCACAGACAACGACAAATCGACGTTGCCATTCAGTTGTTCGAAGTAATGGGTATTACCAGAGAAAATAAAGAAAAACGTATGGATTGGATGATGAGGGGGTTTCGCCAATTTGACGCACCAGTATCACTTGTTCTTACTTATGATAAAAGCTTAGAGCCCGCAGGTATTACCCAGTTTGGTTTAGGTTCTTTGGCTTATGGCATTGTGCTTGCGGCCTGGGATCTTGGTTTAGGTTGCGTGATCAATGGTCAAGGTATTATGCAGTCAGATGTCGTTCACCTGCATGCACAAATCCCGGAAAATGAGGCCATTATGATTTGTATTGCAATGGGCTATCCCGATGAAGATTTTGCCGCAAACAATGTGCGCTCGGTGCGCGCCGACAATAAAGATTTTGTCAGCTATCACGGATTTTAAATGCTTAACTGACTGAAAAACCTTATCGTTGTGAAGGTCGTTATCAAATATTTCTGTCTAACTTAAAGGACTACCTATGTATTTTGAAGATTATCAACCGGGTCAGACATCAAAGTTTGGCACTTATCAGGTAACTGAAAGTGAAATCAAAGAGTTTGCCAGTAAATATGATCCTCAGTTCTTCCATTTAGATAATGAGGCAGCCAAGCAATCACTGTTTAAAGGTTTGTGTGCTAGTGGTTGGCATACAGCGGCAATGTTTATGCGCATGTTGATTGATAATTTGCCGGAAGAACACGGTTCACTTGGCTCACCCGGTATCAATAATCTCAAGTGGTTAAAACCAGTATACCCTGGGTATATTCTCAGTGTAAAAAGTTGCGTAAGCCAATGTCGGTTGACTGAGAGTAAACCAGGTGTTGGATTAATTTGCGTTAATTATGAGATTGTAAATCAAAATGATGTGACGGTAATGACACTAGAATCAAATGCATTCTTTAAATGCAGGATAAACTGAGCACCTAAATTACCAATTAAAAGTTTAGGCACTCTTTAACATATCCAAATCACGTCCCGTTAAATATCCACCAAATTCCGTTATCAACATATTGATATAATGACGCGGAACTTGGTCACATGACTGAAGTTTTTTTATTGAAGATAAATGACATCCTAAACGCTGAGCGAAACAGCTGGCGGGAATACCCCTGTGGGTAAGAAAATTCAAGAAACGTTTACCGGTCATATTCACTACCTCTACAACTAACCGTAATTCATGTACTTTAAGATGTCTTTATAACACATTAGTTCCATCGCTTTAGTATGTATTTACATTACATTAACCTATTAATAACATCTAAATGATTTTACAAGATAAAATAACCCAAATAGAAGTGACTTTTTGAGACAACTTAACCGCCTCTAAGGCATTTTTATGCGTGTTAGTGCAGTGTAATCTAAGAGTTATTAGACGATTTACAAACATTACTTAATTAGACATCCAAGTTAATTAATCATTACTTAATTAGACATCCAAGTTAATTAATAGGACAAACGAC
>TARA_R110002167_G_scaffold173724_1_pt1 | contig 10138 bp, 5 predicted proteins | sample TARA_R110002167 | Tara Oceans TARA_R110002167 (sample SAMEA4398238) | marine metagenome | biome: Polar Biome; feature: [MES] marine water layer (ENVO:01000295) within the mesopelagic zone...; material: water (ENVO:00002006), including particulate matter (ENVO:01000060) such as...... | reverse complement strand
AGTATATAGAGATTTCAGACGCTGTCTACCCCCTATTACCAGTAAATTACTGTGGAATAAACCTATAAGCTGTGGATATTCATCATTTTATCCCACTTAGCTCGCCTTTAAATCGGCTGTAATGCCCCAGCGATCCACAGACAATCCAAAGTAACAGCCCAAACACCTGAAAACTCCAGCAAAAAAACGCCAATCATCCCAGCATTGACGGCGCCAACCCAAATACAGCGGTTAAACCTCTGGCGCAGCCCGCTCAGCGGCAGCAGCCCGCTCCGCCTTAGAGATATAACGGGGTTTATTATTTGGCTGGCTTTTGGCATTGGCCTTTTTTATCTTTTGGTTGAGCACCTTATTCATTTTCTTTTTGCGATTCATAACGGCACCTATGCCTATGCGGGAGAGTGATAATTACATAGACTTTGCAGTGGTTTTAAAACACCCATCAGCTATATATTAATGTCAGCGATAGACCACTGAGCGACGCTATCATACGCTGAATACCGCACAGGCAATATATAAGCCCAAGACACCATCGCCCCGCCCAACCGTAAACGCACGACTATTCTGTTTCGCTAACTAATCGTTTATCGGCAATAACTAACTGCACGACAGGGTCCTTAATATCCCAACCACCCCCGATTACCGCTGCCAATTGCAGAGATGCCTGCAGACGACTAGCAATGGTTGCAAGGCGTGTACGGCGCGTACTGAGGGTTTGATTCTGAGCAATAGCGACTTCCAAATAACTAACTAAACCCGATTTATAGCGGTTGCTAACAATGCGTTCGTTTTCTTCCGCCAGCTTTAGCAATATATCTTGTTGCTCAATTTTTTGCTCCAGCAAAGCTAATGTCGCAAGCGTATTTTCCACCTCAGCTAAACTGTCCAAGACGGTCTGCCTATATACTGCGAGCTGCTCATCGTAATGGGCAGTTGCGATGTCCTTATTCGCTCGTCGTGCGCCACCATCAAACAAGGTCTGCACCAACGATGGCCCTAAGGACCATACGGCATTTGGTGCGTCGAATAAGTCGCTAAACCTCGCCGTGCTTGCACCGTAGCCCGCGCTTATACTGAAGCTTGGCAACCACGCCGCCTGTGCCACGCCTATTTGAGCGCTGGCGGCGGCCAAAGCCCGCTCAGCCGCAACTACATCGGGACGCCTAGAAATAAGTGTCGAAGGCAGGGTGATCGGCAATTCCGGCAGAACTGGCAAACTTTGTGCCGGCGCCAAAGCAAAATTGACCGGTGCTTTGCCGAGCAACACCGCGATGGTATTTTCTTCAATAACACGCTGACTGACTAAATCGATAAGGTCTGATTTTAAGGCCTGGCTCTGGGTTTCGGCCTGAATCACATCTGAACGCGGGACGATACCGGCCTTATATTGATTGCGGGTCAAGTGAGTGGAGCGATCATAGGTTTTCATCGTTTGCTCAAGAATATCGCGCTGTAAATCCAGCGCCCGCAGCCGAACATAACTCTGGGCAACAGCCAGTTGAATTGTTAAACGCGCGGCCACCATATTCGCAGCACTGCTTTGCAAATTGGCATGACTAGCTTGAACGCTTCGACGAACACGTCCCCATAAATCCGGTGCCCAACTCAAGCCAAGGCGAGCGCTGTAATTTTCGCTACCGAGCGTGCTGTCACCACCGCTGCGATCACCACTTAGAGACAAATCTAACCGGGGACTATAGTCACCCCGCGCCAACCGCCACTGGCTCTGGGCAGCTCGAAACCGGGCCTCTGCTTGCGCCAAGGTTTGATTAGCTTCCGCAGCCTGATTAAGCAATAAATTTAAATCGGGGTCATTGTACGCCATCCACCACTCGCCCTGTGCGGCCCAACATTGCGGTGAAGTGGTTTGCCAGCCAGAATCGTATTTAAACTCTGCAGGCACCATTGACTCCGGCGGCTGGTAGTCAGGCCCGACCATGCACGCCGACACGCTAAACAACAGCGACAACAGAAAGAAATATTATATTTTTGCTCGATTCATATAATTCATATCACTTGTTTTCGACCACTGGCGCAGGTGATTTATCGCTCAGCATGTATTGCCGCAGCCGCTCTAAATAAAGATAAATAAGGGGAGTGGTATACAACGTTAACAACTGGCTAACAGCCAGGCCGCCAATAATAGTAATGCCCAAAGGCCGCCGCAATTCGGCGCCCTCGCCAAAACCAATGGCCAGAGGCACCGCGCCCAAAAGACCGGCGAGATTTGTCATTAGTATGGCGCGCAGCCGCAGCCTAGCTGCCTCACGAATGGCCTGTTCTGGTGACATACCCTCGCGGCGCTGCGCTTGCAGGGCAAAGTCGATCATCAATATGGCATTTTTCATGACTATGCCAATCAATAAAAACAGTCCCAATAAGGCAATTAAACTTAACGGGGTTTGGCTGGTTTTCAAGGCCAGCAAAGCCCCGATGCCCGCCGAGGGCAGGGTCGACAAGATAGTCAGTGGGTGCAAGGTACTTTCATACAAAATCCCCAAGACTAAATACACCGCCAGCAACACCCACAGTATCAACCAAGGCTGGCTGAGGTCAGCACCAAAACTTGGACGACCGCCATCCGGGGCAACGTGAACCGAGGTGGGCAACATGATTTTATCTAACGCCTCGGCAATGGCGGCTTCGGCCTCAAGGGCAGACACACCCGGGGCAAGACCATAACCGATACCTTCAGAGGCAAACTGGCCTTCGTGACGAATGCGGTCTTCACCCATGCCATAGTCCCAGGTTGCAAAGGTAGACAGCGGCACTCGGGCACCATCGCTGGTAAGCACGTTGAGTTGACGGAGTACCGCCGGCTGCGAGGTATAGCCCGGGGCCAACTCCATGACGACTCGATACTGATTCATATCGTCGTATAAGGTGGCAACCTGGCGCTGAGAAAACGCATTATTTAGCATCGACGCCACGGTGTTCATGTCCACGCCATACTGTTTCGCCAGCTCACGATCAATATTTAAAGTGACCTGACGCGCATCTTCATTGCCAATGGAATCCACATCGACCAGCTCAGGCAAACTCTGCATGGCCTCGGCGGCGATACGACTCCATTTACCAAGCGCTTCTAAGGAATCTGATCGCAAAATAAGCTCATATTCATTACCACTAAATGGCGAGCCAAAGCGAATATCTTGATCCACCATAAGACGCAAAACCGCGCCGGGCACTTTAGGGGCATTCGTTCGCAAACGATCGACTACCGCCTGCGCAGACACACCTCGCTCTGACAGCGATTTTAAATTCAATGTGATGTGGGCATTGGTCAAACTGCTGGTCCCAGTTACATCAGCAACGGCGGGATCGGCAAGAATATACTGACGAAACACTTCAATTTTGGGCTGCATCAATTGAAAAGAAAAACCGTCATCACCGCGTACAAAGCCGCGCACTTGCCCCGTGTCTTGCTGGGGTAAGGTCGTTTTTGGCAATGCGATATACAAATAAGCATTACAGGCAATCACTCCAGCCAATACCAACATAACCACTACGCCGCGCCGCAGCGCCCAGTCTAGGCTGCGTGTGTAGCCATTTTTTAGCGATTCAAACATTTCATGACTGTAAGCCGCCAGGGTAGTTTCAAATCTCGCAACAACGCTTTCTCTGTTACTGATTGTTGTGCGTGATCGCAACCAGCGCGCACATAAGCTCGGTGTGAGAGTAAGTGACACCAGCAAGGAAATAAGCATTGCCGCAGCTAAGGTAATGGAAAATTCGCGGAATAGACGCTCAACCACCCCCCCCATAAACAGTATCGACACAAACACCACAACTAAGGCTAAATTCATCGCCAGCAGGGTAAAGCCAACTTCCTTAGCTCCTACCAATGATGCCTGCAATGGTGACAAACCCGCTTCAATATGACGTTCAATATTCTCAAGTACCACAATGGCATCGTCGACCACTAAACCGCAGGCTACTACGAGCGCCATAAGTGATAAATTATTTAAAGAGAAACCGTAAAAATACATAGCCACAAAAGCACCGATCAACGAGACCGGTATGGCGATAGCGGGGATTAATGCCGTGCGCAAACTCCCCAAGAACAACCACACCACCAGCAGGACCAAGATCACAGAGATCAACAAGCTCAACTGCGCTTCGCTGAGGGTGGCACGAATAACTGGCGAGCGATCCATAACGACGGCCAACTCACTGTCGGCGGGCATCAGGGCACGTAGCCGGGGTAACTCCTCGTAAATCGCGTCTATAGTTTCAACAATATTAGCGCCACCTTGACGACTGATCATCAGCATAACGGCGGGGCGGTCATTGTGAAAACCACTACTGTAGCGGTCTTCTACCGACTCAAAAACCTCCGCCACGTCGCCCAAGCGCACCACCGCGCCGTCAATGTAACGAATCACCAAATCACGGTATTCACTGGCCTTGCGCAAAGGATCATTCGTGCTCACCCGCCAGCGATGTTGGCTATCCTCAATAACACCGAGTGGTCGCAAGGCATTATTGGCTTGACTGATGGCGCTGCGAACTTCGTCCAGCGCAATGCCTCGATGCAATAAGGCACCAGGGTCGAGCTGCACCCGAACAGCAGGCAGAGATGCCCCACTCACCCCGACTTCACCAACACCAACAATCTGCGCCAATCGCTGCGCCAGAATAGTGGAGGCCGCATCGTAAAGCTCACTTGGCGACAAATTGTTTGAGCTTAGCGCCAATCCCATGATGGGCGCTTGGGAAGGGTCAATTTTGCGGTACTCTGGGTTGCCCGGCATACCCGCAGGCAATTCACCACGCACCACATTAATTGCTGCTTGAACGTCTCGCACCGCCTCATCAATATTGCGATCGAGATCAAAGGTCAATACCACCTGCGCTGACCCTTGGTTGCTCACCGATGAAATCGCGGCAATACCACTGATACTGCCCAATGCCCGCTCAAGCGGCGTTGCTACCGTAGCCGCCATACTTTCTGGGCTAGCGCCGGGTAAACTCGCGCTAACGCGAATCACCGGAAAATCTACTTGGGGTAGCGGCGCCACTGGTAACAAACGCCAAGCCAACAGGCCCACTAAAATCAGGGCCACAGACAGCAAGCCCGTCGCCACTGGTCGGTAGATAAACGGCCGCGACAAATTCACTTTTGACTACCTGAAGCGATAGTGCCATCGTCTAGCGCAATATCTGCTTCGCTGTATTCCGCCCCACGAAAGCGGTCAAAAAATAAATATACCACCGGCGTGGTAAACAGGGTTAAAACCTGACTCACCAATAAGCCGCCGACCATAACCAAGCCCAGCGGCTGCCGCAATTCAGCGCCGGAGCCTCCGGCCAACATCAGCGGCAAGGCGCCAAACAACGCTGCCAACGTAGTCATTAAAATTGGTCGAAACCGCATTAGTGCCGCACGATGGATTGCCTCGCGCGGGTTCATACCGTGGTTGCGCTGAGCATCTAAGGCAAAGTCCACCATCATGATGCCATTTTTCTTAACCAAACCAATCAGCAATACCACACCGATGACCGCCACCATATCCAGTGACCTACCGGTAATAAGCAGCGCTAACAGCGCGCCGACTGTCGCAGAAGGCAAAGTTGAAAGTATGGTGATGGGGTGAATCGTGCTTTCATATAACACACCTAACACCACGTACATGGTCGCCACCGCCGCCAACACCAACCACAAGGTATTGGCCAGCGAGGCTCGAAATGCCTCAGCGGCACCCTGAAAACGACTCTCTATGCCCAGCGGCAAATCAATCGCTAACTGCGCTGCTTCGATCGCCTTTACAGCCTCCCCCAGTGATGCACCCTTGGCCAAATTAAACGATAGCGTCGCGGCGGGAAATTGGCCCTGATGGTTAATCACTAATGCCGCTTTGCGCTGCTCTATACTTGCCACGCTGCTCAGCGGTGCCGGCACGCCCGATGCCGTCGGCACATACAAACTTTTTAGCGCTGCCAAACCGCTGCTTTGCAAAGGATCAACTTCCAAAACCACACGGTACTGATTCGACTGAGTGAACAGGGTCGCAATTTGGCGCTGGCCATAAGCGTTTTGTAGCGTGTCGGCAATAGCAGACACACTCACGCCTAGTCGCGCCGCCGCATCGCGATCAATATTGATATAGGCCTCTTCGCCTTGTTGCTGCAAGTCGCTGGCAACATCCTCTAGTTCTGGACGCTGTTGTAATACCGCCATCAGCTTCGGCACCCATTCGCCAAGTTCAGCGGTGCTAGCAGCCGTTAGGGTGAAGCGATACTGGGTGCGACTGATTTGATCTTCAATACTCAGCTCTTGCACTGGTTGAAACCAGGCCTCGATTCCCGGCACAACCTCGGCTCGCTCTCGCAACCGCGCCATCACCTCAAACACCGATTCTCTACGTAAATGATGGGCGGGCAAATTGATAAACATGCGGCCACTATTTAAAGAGGTATTACTGCCGTCTACGCCAATAAAAGAAGACAGGCTCGACACACCAGGATCTTCTAAAAGCGCAGCCGCCAATGCCTGCTGGCGACGAGACATCGCCGTAAAAGAGGAACTTTGCGGCGCCTCGGTAACAAGCTGAATTACCCCACTGTCCTGCACAGGAAAAAAATCTTTATCTACGGCAAAATAAAGCAACACCGTGACTACAATTGTGGCCAACATGGCCAGCATTGCCGCAGGCTGACGGGCCAAAACCCAATCCAACATTTCGCCATAACGGGCGATAATGCGATCCATTGCCCCGGTACCCTGCTCTTCTGTGTGCAGTGGCTGGCGCAACATTCGGGCACACATCATGGGTGTTAAGGTCAACGACACAACCAGCGAAATGCCAATAGCGACCGCCAAGGTCACCGCAAATTCATGGAACATGCGGCCAACCACATCGGCCATAAATAGCAGCGGTATCAGTACTGCGATAAGCGACAATGTTAAAGAGATTAATGTAAAGCCAATTTCCTTAGCGCCCTTTAAGGCGGCCACTAGCGGTGTATCACCGCTCTCGCGGTGGCGCGCAATGTTCTCCAACATCACGATGGCATCGTCGACTACAAAGCCAGTGGCGATGGTCAAAGCCATAAGACTTAAATTGTTAATTGAGAACTCGGCTAAATACATAAACGCAAAGGTGCCAACCAAAGAAAGCGGCACCGCGACGCTGGGAATAATGGTGGCAGGCACACTGCGTAAAAAGGCAAAGGTCACCAAGACCACCAAGCCGATCGCAAACAGCAGTTCCTTTTGCACGTCTTTCACCGAGGCGCGAATACTATCAGTGCGGTCACTCAGCACAGTAACATCCACCGCCGTTGGCATAGTTGCAGAAAGCTGCGGCAGTAAAGCCCGCACTCGGTCAGCCACTTCTATGACATTCGCACCAGGTTGCTTTTGAATATTCAGCAGCACCGCTGCTTGGCTATTAGCCCAAGCAGCCAGGAATCGATCTTCTGCACCATCACTGATTTTTGCCACATCACCCAAACGCAGTGGCGCACCATCTTGGTAGGCGATAATCAGCTTTTCGTAATCCTTTACCGAGCGAATCTGATCATTGGCATCGAGTAAGGTCGTGCGATTTGGGCCGTCAAAGCTCCCCTTAGGCTGATTGACATTAGTCGCCGCAATCACCGAACGAATTGCATTCAAGCTCAAACCATAAGCGGTAATTGCTGTGGGGTTAACTTGAATACGCAGCGCTGGGCGCTGACCGCCCGCCAAGCTCACGAGTCCGACGCCCTGCAACTGGGCTAATTTCTGTGCCATGCGGGTGTCGACTAAATCGTGAACCTCCGGCAACGCTAAGCTATCCGAGCTGATCGCCAAGGTCATAATCGGTGCGTCGGCGGGATTCACTTTGCGGTATATTGGCGGGGTAGGAAGATCATTGGGCAGCAAACTGTCAGCGGCATTCAATGCAGCTTGTACCTCTTGCTCGGCCACCCCCAAATCGACCTCTAAGGCGAACTGTAGAGTGATGACCGAGGCGCCGCCTGAACTGGTGGACGCCATTTGTTTTAAACCGGGAATCTGCCCCAGCCGTCTCTCCAAAGGTGCCGTGATCGTGCGTGCGGTCACATCTGGCCCAGCGCCGGGGTGAAAGGTGAAGACTTGAATAATGGGGTATTCCACCTGAGGCAGTGCCGCCACCGGTAAGAGTCGCCACGATAAAATCCCCGCGGCTAACAGCGCAAACATTAATAGCGAGGTCGCCACCGGCCGCAGAATAAAGGGGCGTGAAATACTATTCATTAGCGCGCCTAATTTTCACGTGGTGGCGCAGTAGCGCCATTGCGGTCAGGCCGATGACCATCCGCGCCATTGCCCCCGCCTTCGCGCATGTCCTTACCCTCGCGTGAACTGCCCTCCCCGCGCTCGCCTTTTGGGGCATCAAGTGAGCGCGGAGCTTGATCAAACTCAGGGGACGCATCACCCTCAACAATAACGCTACGACCATCACGCAAACGATCCAAACCTTCCAAGACTACCCGTTCACCTGACTGCAAGCCTGACGTAATAGCAACACGATCACCATCGAGAATGCCGGTTGTCACTTCGCGCGTATAGGCTTTGCCGTTTTCAACCACGTAAACATAGCTGCCTTGCGAACCGTGTTGAACTGCGTCGGCGGGAATGGTTAAGGCATCATCAATACTGTCTAGCCGCAGCCGTACATTGACGAACTGATTTGGGAATAGCGAGTTATCAATGTTTTCAAATGCGGCCTTGGCGCGCAATGTACCGGTGGTGGTGTCGATTTGATTGTCGAAGGTCAGTAATTTTCCGGTGGCAATAACGGTTTGCTCATTGCGATTCAAGGCCTCAACCTGCAGTGGCTTGCCGCTATTAAATGCAGTTAAAAGAGCAGGTACTTCGACCTCTGGCACAGTAAAGATCACTGCAATAGGCTTGGTCTGAGTGATGGTAACCAAACCCTCACTGTCGTTTGCAGTAATAAGATTACCCGCATCGACGCGACGTAAACCAAGACGTCCAGAAATAGGGGCCACAATGCGCGTCCACGACAGTTGCAAGCGCGCATCGTCGACTTGGGCCTGCTGACTTTTGCGGGCGCCCTGTAATTCCCGCACCAAGGCCGCTTGACTGTCGAGTTGTTGGCGGGCAATAGAGTCTTCGGCATAAAGCCCTTGGTATAATTTTAAATCCACTTCAGCATTGGCAAGCTGCGCTTGATTTTGCTGCAGCTGTCCCTGAGCTTGATCAAGCTGGGCTTTGTATGGCAGGGGATCGATCTCAGCCAGTAGATCGCCTTTTTGTACTTCAGCGCCCTCAGTGAATGCAATGCGGTTTAACACCCCGCCAACCCGACTGCGGACAATAACCGTATTGAGCGGTGTCACTGTACCGATGGAGCGAACTTGAACATTTAAGCCGCCCATTTCTACTGGAACCACTCGCACCGATGTGGTTTGACCACCCCAGCCGCGTCGCATCACTGGCTCCGGCGCTGGCGGCGTACGCCCGAGCAAATACCAAATGCCGACCACAAACAGCAGCAATAACACCACCCCAAAAGCAGTTTTCTGGGTACGACTCAAATGCGGGGAATTATTCATATTAAAACCAATGCAATTGCTGCAGCGCTGAAGTCAACGTCCTCGCTCAGCAGAGAAAATCCATATTCATGTTTAAACACAGCAAAGGCAAAAATCCTTCGCGCGTAAGGTAAAAAAATGTTTCTGTGTATACCTGCTGAACGCAGCCCGAAAAGCACGCACCCATCGAGGCCATACATAAAAGTATTTTCATGGTCTAAAACGGGCAGCAAATAAGTGCGACAAGCACATCGGCGATCAATGCCACTAAGCCTTGCCCGCTCTAACGACTATGGCCACCCCAAGATCATACGCTTTACTTACAACAACTATCGATACTGTGCTACGAGAGGTATTTTTTGAAATAATCGACAGCCACTTTAATTTTGGGAACGGTGTACTGTGGCTGCTGATACAGCATATAAACGCTGCTGGCGGGATGCATCGGCGCAATTGATAATATTTCCGGCAGGGGCACCCAGCACAGCCGGCCGTCGGCTATTTCGTCTTCAATACTCCAGCTCGGTAGCATGGCGACGCCTTGGTCGGTCAAAAGGGCCTGACGAATAACCCGAAAGCTATTACTAATTTGTGCGGTACTGATATCAAC
>TARA_R110002167_G_scaffold69312_1_pt1 | contig 10140 bp, 7 predicted proteins | sample TARA_R110002167 | Tara Oceans TARA_R110002167 (sample SAMEA4398238) | marine metagenome | biome: Polar Biome; feature: [MES] marine water layer (ENVO:01000295) within the mesopelagic zone...; material: water (ENVO:00002006), including particulate matter (ENVO:01000060) such as...... | reverse complement strand
GTGCCTAAGTGATATTCCATTGACGAGGGGCTGAAATGATCAAAACCAGCTGCAACCGCCGTGTGTGTCGTAAATAGGTTGCCTGTACGGGTTACGGCAAGTGCCTCTTCAAACGAAGTTCCGTTCGCCTTCATAAAATCATTGGCACGTTCCAAGACCAGAAAGGCCGCATGCCCTTCGTTCATATGGCATACTTCGGGTTTTATATCCATGGCTTTTAGTAATCTGTAGCCACCCACACCCAATATAATTTCCTGTTTTATGCGCAGTTCGGGCCCTCCACCATATAGTTCATCGGTTATTCCGCGATGGGTCGGCAAGTTGGCGGCGTCGTTGCTATCCAACAGATAGAGCTTCGACCTTCCTACCTGTACCTGCCATGCCCGGAGCCATATCGGGTGACCGGGCAATGATACCTTGATACGCAGCCACTCGCCGTTCGGCAGACGTAAGGGTGTAACAGGCAATTGCCCCGGATCATTATACGGGAACAAGGCATTTTGCGTTCCATATTTATCGATTTCCTGACGGAAATAGCCTTTGGCATAAAGTAGCCCCACGGCAACAACAGGTACACCTAGATCGCTAGCCGCTTTTAGTTGATCCCCCGCTACATTGCCCAGGCCACCGGCATAAATAGGCAGGGCCTCATTGAGCATATATTCCATACTGAAATAAGCAATAGTGGTAAGCGCTCCCTTCGGGTGGTTTTGCTGAAACCAAGAGGGAGCGGAAAAGGCTTGCTCGTTTGCCTTTAATAGACCATCTATTTTCTCCCGAAAAACCTGATCTGCCAAATGTTCCTCAAGCCGATCTCTTGAAACCGTTTGCAAAATGACCCATGGGTTCCGCGTGAATTCCCAGAGTTCCGGATCTAGTTGCTGCCATAATTTATCCGAGGCATGATTCCATGACCAACGGATGTTCAGCGCCAGTTTAATAAGGGCATCGATTCCCTCGATGTCAGTATGCATCAATCCGTAGAATTGATTTGTGTTATATTTTTGTTTTTTCATCTTTCTATTTCATTTTCAAATTAGTATTCAATCCTATTCATCATGATTTTTCATCGAAAAAATCCCCCATCGCTTTCCAGACTTCCAATGGTTCCTTCAGAAAGAGCTGGTGGTCGCCATCCTGCACTTCTATCAACTTAGCCTGAGAAAAGGACCTTGCAAAGTTTTCTACATTTACATAGGGGGCTACTTTGTCTTTAGCACCATGAACAAAAAGTATCTTTCTATCCCGTATGTTCTCAATCGTTCTATATAAATCGTTGTTCAGGATTATTTCGTTCAATGAGTGATGATAGCTCTGCCAAGTATGCTTTTTTGAGTCTTGAAAAACATCATCGGTTAAATTTTTAGGCTTGAACCATTGGACAATGTATAATGGGTGGAGCATACAGAACAGTTTTCCATAGGGACCTACGGCAAGCTTGTCGAAAAAAGAATCGCCGGACATCTGTTCCAAAAATTGGTCTTTGCTTTCGAAAACGGGAAGACCTATAACCGTAGCTCCCTCAAACCAGTCTGGATGTTTTGCGAAAAGTGCCAATGATAGCACGGCACCCAAAGAATGACCGACAATAAGACTCTCTCCACTGTGAAAGCCTTCTTTAGAAATGATGTTTTCAAGAGCGGCAAGCTGAATTTCGAGGGTATATTCGCTTTGGGGTTTGGGAGAATCGCCGAAGCCCAATAAATCAACCAATAGAAGTCTGTACGTTCCGGTAATTTGCTCCAAATCCCTTTTCCAGTAGTTTTTGGAACCTGCCAAGCCATGAATCAGGACAATGTTCCTTTCGCCCGAGCCCGCTACTTCATAGTTCAACGTCATGGTTTCGGAATCATATTCAGGTGCTAAAGCGACTGTTAGGTATTGATATCCTGCAACAGAGATAAAGAGTATCAATATTACCGACACTGCCACCAGAGCTCTTTTTACAATTTTCACCATCATGTATTTCATGGTCATATATTATTAATTTCCATAGCCTAAGTTTTTGCCTCTCTTACTTATTTTTGAATATCAAAAACTCCATAGGTTTTAGCTTTACCTTGATGAAAAGGCGGCCAACTTCTCGATCTTTATTTTTTTCTATCCTGATTTTTTTCTTGTTACCATAGAGGCATTCCATAAGGCTACCCTCTTTATTGATAGTGGTATCGATCGCTATATATTCTTCTTTGGTATCCTTTGGGGAAGAATTATAGACTACGAGAATTTCGCCCTCATGCAGAATTCTTGAAAATGCCAACAGGCATTCCTCACATTCAGGAAAATGAAAATCAAGTCCGTTTTCCGAAGTTTCCCTGAAATACATTCTGCCGAACTTTAGAATGGTTTCTCTTTGTCTTAGATGTGCCAAGACAGAAATTCTCTTGTATATCCATGAATCTTGGTTCAATACGTTCGACTCCTTATCATTGGGATTGAACATTCCTTCCCTAATATATCGGTCATCCATACCGTTGCCCTCAAAACCTTGTTCAGTTCCGTAATAAATACATGGAGCGCCAAGGGCGCAAATGAGAAAGCCCATACCCGCTACAATCTGTTCAGGAGTGGCATTATGGCCAAAGCGGTGTTTAAAGTCCATCCCCACCTGATCATGGTCATCGATATAGGTTACCAAGAATTCCCCATACTCACCCCGGCTTAGGGCATTCTTTTGCAAATCCGAATACCGCTGTATCAATCTGTTCGGAGAAGAATTCCCCTTTATCACTTCTGCCAAAACACTGTGCAACGGATGATCCAAAATGGAATCAAGCCCGTAATATATGTTCCGGTCCTCAGGCAGTATTTTGGGACCTATATAGGGATTGCCCATCTCATCATTACCGATAATTTCACCAAATAGAAAAAAGTTTCTTTTTCCCAAGGAGTAGGCATATTCCCTTATTGTCGAGCAAAACCGGCTAATGTCGTTTCCCTTCATATGTTTGACGGCATCCAAACGGAAACCGTCCACATCTGTCTCACGTATCCAGTAACAATGTATCTTGGCCAGTATCTTCTGTAAATCTTCACTAGCAGGGGAACCATCGTTTCTAAATGTTTTTAAGGTAAGGAAGTCCCCTTCCTGGGTCTCGGGATAATTATCGAAATTTCTGATCTGTCCTTTTCGATTATACATTTCTGGGTTTGCCAGTTCTACCGGTATCGGCCTATCCTTTTTCCGCCAATCTCCCAAAGGAAACCGTTGCCCGTTTAGGTAGTAATAGTCATAATCAAAGGGATACGACCAATTATCTCCGGAATGATGCAGAACGATATCCAAAAAGACCCGTATATTCAGACCGTGTGCCTTGTCTACAAGTTTTTCCAAATCTTTCTTGGTGCCCCAGCGTTTATCTACATCCATATAATTTTGGATGGCATATCCATGATAGGATTGCGGATTATTTTCGAAAACAGGGCTCAGCCAAAGGGCGGTACAGCCCAAATTTTTGATGTAATCGATATTGTTGATGATACCTTTAATTGTGCCCCCAAAAGGCTTTTGCAACTGATCTTCATTCCCGAAACCGGGATGTCTCAAGTCGAACTTCAAAGAATGCCGTTTGCTACTGTCATGAAATCGGTCGACCATCAGAAAATAAATAACTTCCTCCCGCCATTCCCTATGACAGTTTACCCAGTAATCTTTGCCCGGTTTGGGCGAAAGGTTTATTTCATTAATTGATTTTATCATCATCCAGTCCTTTAAATATTTAAACAGTGGAATATTCCGTATTTGCTTTTACATCGCTCTCTTTAACTCCCCCCGGTTTATTTCCATAAAACCTATCAAATACCATGCATGCCGTTAGGTCACCGGTAACATTGACCGCAGATCGGAACATGCCAAGTAAGCGCTCTACCCCGATGATTATAATAATTCCTTCGGCCGGAATTCCGACACTGGATAGCACAGAAGCCAAAATCACGACGCCACCTCCCGGTATGGCCGGAGTTCCAATGGAGGCGGCAACTATGGTAACTACGATAACAATGACATTTAGAAGGCCCATTTCAAGTCCATAGGCCTGGGCTATGAACAAAGTCGTAATAGTCTGGTAAAGAGCCGTCCCATCCATATTTACGGTGGTTCCGATGGGAATTATAAAATTACTTATGGAGGCATCGACTTTGAGTTCTTCCTCTGCTGTTTTTAGCGATAAGGGCATTACTGCCGCAGAGCTTGTTGTAGAAAATGCCAATAGTTGGACATCCGTAATCTTACGTAAAAATTTAAATGGATTGCTCCGACCAAGCAGACCTATCAATACGAGGTAAATACCGACCAATATTAGCAATCCTATCAGTACTACGAGCACATAAAAGCCCAAACCCGTTAAGGAGTTCAGGCCAACGCTCGAAGTAAGCTGTGCCATTAAACCGAATACAGCGATCGGAACCAATAACATGGCCCATTTGACCACCGTCATACAGATTTCCTGAATGGCCCCCAACAGCAGCTTTACCGGTTTGAGAAAGTCGTCGGTCAGCGATAACACGGCAACACCTATTATAATGGTAAAAATAACGATACTCAACATTTCGCCACTTACCATGGATGCCAATGGATTTTCGGGCAATAAATTTGTTATGGCATTCGGAATATCGTTTAGTCCAAATGATAGTTCCGAACTTTCGGCAGTATCGGCCAATGCATTGGCATGATCGACTTCCGCCTGTTTGTGCAGATACTTTCCAGGCCTAAAAATCAATGCAAGTACGGTGCCTATGGTCACCGAAATAATAGTGGTCGATACAAAATATAACAGCACGCCTCCTCCCAACCTTTTCAGATTTTCCTTATCGTTACTGGCGATGCCCGTAATGATGGAAGCCACAATCAGGGGAATCATAATCATCTGTACCAATTTAAGAAAGAGCATTCCTGGCAGGGCCAACCAATTCCCTAAAACTTCGGCAGTGCTTTTCGTGATCCAACCGTTTTGAGGGCTTAACAACAGGCCAACACCAACACCTAGAAACAAGGCAATGATAACCTTGAGCCACAGCCTATTTTCTACCAGTTTTCGCAGGTAGTGGTTTAGGGATTTTAATGATTTTATTTCCGAATCGAGCATTCTTATATCTGTATTAAGCTATTGTGATTCTTTTTTCAAGGTAAACGCCCTGAACCGCATGTATTAATTCCACCCCTTCCTTAAGGGGTCTTTGAAAAGCCTTTCTTCCCAGTATCAGACCCGAGCCTCCGGCCCGCTTGTTTACGATTGCCGTTGTAATGGCTTCGGTCATGTCGGATGCTCCTTTGGAACCACCACCGGAATTGATCAATCCGATTTTGCCCATATAGCAATTGGCAACCTGTAACCGGCACAGGTCAATTGGGTGTTCCGTTGTCAAGGTTTCGTACATGGCATCGTCATATTTCCCAAATTGCAGTTCTTTAAAACCATAATTTGTGGTGGGTAATTTCTGTTTGATGATATCCGCCTGAATCGTTACCCCAAGGTGGTTCGCCTGACCCGTTAAATCTGCAGCGGTGTGATAGTCCTCTTTATCCGTTTTGAAGGAGTCGTTACGAGTGTAGCACCACAATATCGTGGCCATACCGAGGCTATGGGCTTCAGCAAAGGCTTCGGAAATCTCTTTTAACTGTCGATTACTTTCCTTAGATCCGAAATAGATGGTGGCACCAATCGCTACCGCGCCCATGTCCCAAGCTTCCTTGACCTTTCCGAACAAGTTTTGGTCGTAGGAATTGGGGTAGGACAGGAGTTCGTTATGGTTTATCTTAACAATGAACGGGATTTTATGGGCATATTTACGGGCATAGAGCCCCAGCGCCCCAAAAGTCGAGGCTACGCCGTTACAACCTGATCCGATGGCCAGTTTTATAATGTTTTCCGGATCAAAATAATCGGGATTCTTATAAAAGGAAAAAGCGGCACTATGCTCAATCCCTTGATCTACGGGAAGTACGCTTAAATACCCTGTATCCTTCAGATTGCCATGCCCGTACAATTGGGCAAGGCTTCGAAGCACTTGAGGATTCCTATTACTATTGACAAAAACTTTGGAGACAAAATCAGCATCGGGCAATTGCAGTTCATCCTTGGTGATCTTTTCGCTTACATGATCCAAATAGAAGGACGCTTTGCCCCCTAACTGTTCTACTATATTTTCGTACGTTTTCATTGTTGTTGCTATTGATTAATACCTAGACTTTTATTGGTCTTTGCGATCGATTTTTGACCATCGGTCTCGATTCCGGTAAGTGCACGAATGGCATCTATGGTCTCGGGAATCACAATCGCTTGGTTATCGACCACATAGGCATAGAAAAGTTCGTTGCCAACTACCTTGAGCATATCTTCCCAAAGGGCTACCTCGTACATATCGCCCCAAGGTCTGCCCATATCCATGAACATTTCCTTGATGGTGTTGTTGGAAACCAAGCCTTGGTCATAATGAATTAACTTAATGCGTGTAGAGGTTTTAAAGGCGTTCAGCACTTCTTCCTTTGTGGCTTGTTTTTTTAATTTCACGTTCCAATAATGCATGTGGCTAAGGGTTTGGGGAACTTTAACCGCTGAAGTAATTACATCCAAATCGGGATCCACGCTTTGTGCGTCGGGTCCTTGATGGCTCGGGATGTCCTTTTCGGGTACCATGGTGTTCATAATCCCACCTAAATGGCTTTCCCATGGGTCAGTGGCCCTTCTTAAAAGTGTTCCCCGTGCGTAATCCAATAAACCTGCTCTCTTCAAAGCGGTCAGGGTTCTTAGAATGGAAGTAGTATTGCAGGAAACCACTCTTGTAGCATTTAGATTTATAGCCGATTTATAATTGTTTTCGGCACTAAAGGAATGGCCTGTAGTTTCGTGTTTTTCGCCACCCTGAACAATAAACTTGATGTTTTTTTCTTTATAGATTTTTACATTTTGTGCGGCGATATTTTTTGGGGTACAATCGACCACGAGATCTACTATATTCAATAGGTCCTGCATATTGCCCTTTATCGAAATGCCGGAAGCCTTCATTTCTTTTTCGGCTTCGGCGGTCGCCGCATAGATATCATACGTTTTCCTCACTGCGTTCTGAATGCGCCAATCGCTGATGACATCGCAAACCCCGACGAGGTTCATATCATCTTGCACTTTAATGGCATCGGCCACTCTTTTTCCAATGACCCCATATCCTATAACTGCTATATTTTTCATGTAAATTGGGTTTTTAATTAATTATGTTTTATTACTTGTAGTTTCCATTCCCATCTGCATATTGCCCTCATCGTCTGTATGCGAAATCATGAAAAGACGCTCCGCAACAAGTATTAGGATAATTCCAATTGCTGCTACGATGAGTACCATTGGATCATTGAGGTATTTTATATAAAGGAAGGCTGCCAGTACTGCAATATCCATTACAATGGCTATTAGCGGAATGATAGGTTGAAATTTTACTTCTTTTTTTAGGTGGCGGAAAAGTCCCCAATGGATAGCAATATCCATAATGAGGTAAAAAATAGCTCCTATGGAAGCGATCCTTGTTAAATCGAAAAGGGCTGTGAGCAAAATGGCAAGGGAAACGGTGAATATGAGTGCGGGATTTTTAAAGTTCCCTATTATTTTTAAAGATGGTACCTGTTTCATGTTGCTTAACATCGCCAACAAACGCGATGCAGAAAAAACACTGGCGATAACGCCTGAAAAAGTTGCTACAATAGCTATTGCTATGGTAATCCAGGAACCCCATTCCCCAAAAACGGGTTTTGCGGCTGCCGCCAAGGCATAGTCTTTTGCCTCGATTATTTCCGGAATGCCTAAACCTCCTGCCACGGCCAGTGCCAAGGCTACATAAATCAGTGTGCAAATAAGAATTGAAAAAACAATGGACCGCCCAAGATTTTTATGAGGATTTTTAATGTCCCCGCCTTGATTTGTAATTGTTGTAAATCCTTTATAGGCAAGGATTGATAGCGCCAATGCAGCTACAAAAGCGAATCCTTGTGGTAACGCTTCGGTGTTTTTTTGTAAATAGTTTCCGGTAATATCTGCAAATCCGGAAACTATAAGGCCCGCAATTGCGAGCAATGCAATGCCTGCTACTTTGATAATTGCTGTGAATGTCGCCGTTGCACCAATAACTTTGTTGCCTAAAACATTCACGATAAAGGCCGTTACCAAGAGCAGAATACCAAGGATGGATGCGTAACCGGAAAAACTTTCTGGAAATAACCGAAGTGTATAGGCGCCAAAAGTGCCTGCTACCAAACTTTCAGAAACCACCATTGAAACATACATCAGCAGAGAAAAAACTCCGGTCGTTGTTCCCGGTCCGTAAGATTTATTAAAAAATTTGACAACACCTCCAGAGGAGGGAAAAGCGTTCGAGAACTTTACATAGGAATACGAACTGAAACCCACCACAACGGCACCTGCAATAAAGGCAATCGGGAATAAGTCGCCCACTAACTCTGCTATTTGCCCCATAAGAACAAATATGCCAGCACCTATCATTACGCCTGTTCCAAGAGATATGGAACCTATTAGGGAAAGCTTATTGTTTTTACTTCTTGTGTTTTTCATAGTTAAATTATTTCTTCTTGCTATTAACCGACGATTTTGGTTCAAAATTTCTAATAATCAGGCGGTTGCTCTTTTCATATGTGAAATAGCTTACCGCCCAATTAAAACCAACCATTAATCTATTTCTAAATCCACTTATGGATAATAAGTGTACAATTGACCATAGCAGCCAAGCGAAATAACCTGCAAATTTGAATTTACCCAAATCAGCTACTGCCTTACGTTTTCCTACTGTGGCTAATGAACCTTTGTCTTTATATTCGAAAGGGTTTACGCCCTCATTCTTAATGATTTTCAATAATATATCACCCAAATACTTACCTTGCTGAATAGCTGCTTGTGCTACTTGAGGATGCCCTTTCGGCGTTTGCTCTGTAATTATAGCCGCAATATCGCCTATGGCAAAAATGTTTTTATAACCTTCTACTTTTAAATGGGAATCGGTTTTTATACGGTTACCTTTTACCACATATTTTAGATCTATACCTTTTGGGAACTGACCTTTAACACCCGCTGTCCAGATTAGGTTTTTGGCTAAAATTGTTTTGCCACTTTTTGTAGTGACCTTTGAGCCGTCATAATCACTCACTGATTCATTGAATAGTACCTTTACATTTAAGTCCTTCAAATATTTAAGGGTCTTCGAAGATGCCTTGTCAGACATCGTACTTAACAATTCATCAATGGCCTCTATCAAATAAATGTTCATAATGGAAGAAGGGTATTCTGGATAATCCTTCGGTAGAATATATTTGCAGAATTCTGCCAAGGCTCCGGCCATTTCTACGCCAGCAGGACCACCTCCCACAATAACAAAATTGGTCAGGGCATCTCTTTCGTCCTCATCACAGGTAATTGCAGCCTGTTCCAAATTTTGCAGCATCATATGGCGGATGTTGAGGGAATCACGAATATCTTTCATCCCCAAACTGTTTTCGGCTACGGAATCCATTCCAAAAAAATTGGTGGTCGAACCTGTTGCCAGTACTAAATAATCATAATGAACTTTCCCTTTGGAGGTTATTAGGGTATTTGAAGAAGGTTGAATTTCCTCGACCTCGGCCAAACGGAACAGTACATTTTTATACCCATTGATTTGTTTCCTAAATGGAAATACAATACTATCAGGCTCCAGTGCACTCGTAGCCACTTGATAAAATAAAGGCTGAAATTGATGAAAATTGTTTTTATCGAATAAAACCACCTGAAATTCTTTGTGCTTCAGTTTTTCTACCAAGGCCAGTCCTGCAAATCCACCACCAATGATAACCACACGTGGAAATTTGGAATCTGCTATACAGATTTCATCTGTTATTTTGCAACTATTTTTCATGGTAGTGTTCAATGTTTGATTATTTTTCATTTTTTCAAGTATTCAAATGGAACTTGATTTTATAAAATAGTTGTCTTTATCCGTGATATTGTAATCCTGTACATTTTTATAATTTTCTTCCTATACCTAACTTTAGATAAAGAGATAATTTTCCAAAATACAGGAATAATTAGTACCCATATGAACTAGAACTATTGAATAAATCCTAAAAAAGATTTCTATTTTTTAACTTTGAATTGAGCATTATAAAAAGCA
>TARA_R110002167_G_scaffold282984_1_pt1 | contig 10142 bp, 8 predicted proteins | sample TARA_R110002167 | Tara Oceans TARA_R110002167 (sample SAMEA4398238) | marine metagenome | biome: Polar Biome; feature: [MES] marine water layer (ENVO:01000295) within the mesopelagic zone...; material: water (ENVO:00002006), including particulate matter (ENVO:01000060) such as...... | reverse complement strand
GATTTGTTTTGAAATATTTCGTATGTTGATCCAAGGTAGTTACTAAACTTGTCACTAAATAAACCTCTAAACTCATCAAGTTTGTCTTTGTCCATTTTAGCACCAAGACGACTAAACATATGTCCCCAACCACCACGAATATTATAAAACTCTTTGTACACACCATCTATATCAGATTGTTTTGCGCCTAATTTTTTCATCTTATCTGTTAATGTTTTAACCATGTCGGGATCTAAGTCACCAAAATCAAATCGACCTGTTACACCTATGTCTGCTTTACCAGACAACAACACGTCGTTCATTTCTTTCATAAATTCTTTACGCCCTTTGTTACCCAACTTGTTAAATGGGTTAATAACAAAAGGAAATATACCGTCAATATGTTTGTCTAGACTACGTGCAACTTCACCTGCATAGTTTACATCCCCGGCCCGCGCTCCAATATTGGCTCTTTCCATTTCAAAAAATTCTTGAGGCTTGTCACCACGTGGTCTTAGTTTAGATAAAAATGCATCAAGAGTAGAATTGTCAGACACCAAATCATCACGACGTTTGATAGCAGTCTTGATTTGTGAACCGGTTCCTCCAAGAATACCTAAGAATAAAGAACTATCCAAACCAAATTTCATTCTGTTCATAACTTCTTTAGATGCTTCGTCAGCATTGTTTTCATTTAGTTGTGTAGGACCAGCACCAAACATGTCACCCATTGTTCCAGCGTTATTAACATCACCAACAAATATTGCATCAGATACACCAACAGCACCTGCGCCACCAAGAGTTGCATACAACCTGCCTTTACCATTTAAAGCAGTCTTCATTCTTTCTTCTAGTTTTGGATCAGTGATCCTGTAGAAGTTACCGTTTCGTTTTGCAAGTAGTGCTGCTTTTGTAGCTTTTTCACCTATCTTAAATGCTTGTGCTCCAGGTATACCAAGGTTAGTTATTAATCTAATCATGCCACCCATAGTAGTAGCTTCTGCTTTTTCATCTAAGTTTGTTAATTCATCAAACCATTTCTCAACTTTAGCTGCGTTGCTTGTGCCAAGGCCCATATCCATAAGTGCTGTACCAAGTACAAATGCACCACGAGGTATGTCAATTATGCCTGCACCAATACCTGCTAACATACTTTCTACGTTACCTACTTTGTTTGAAGGTCCACCAATTGTTCTTGTTCCACCGCTGCTAATAGTTCTTTGTGATCCTGACGGAATTACACGACCACCTTCTGAAAAATTTTCTCTTCCAAAAAATTCTTTTATTGCTTCATCAATAGCATCTTTTCTTTCCATGCCATGCTCTTTTATATTTTGTTCTATTAATGCATCAAACGCTGTGCCACCATCGTCCATCTCAACGCGGCCACCTTCATTTAAATTTCTTTTGCTTAAAGGCACCCTACTGTACGTATCTGGTTGAAATTCTATTTTAGTGTAATGTTTTGATCCGGTACCGGGAACATTTTCATACCTTTTAAGAACATCTTCTAAACCTAATTTTTTTAAAGAAGTAATGTAATCTGTTTTTTTTGAACCAATATTTCCGTATGGACCAATATCAACACTTAAACCAAAATCATCTAAAAAATTTATAATAGCGTTTTTTTTCTCAATTGTTATTGGGTTATTACTACCTAAATTTTCATTAAAAAATTTAGGTAAACCAGGAACTTGACCTTGGTTAAAATTTCCTACAGAAACTAATTTATTACTAGGCTGCATTATTACTTTAAATTCTTCACCTGCTATTGGAGAAATATCAAAAATATCTAATAGATCTCCTTTTTTAGCTTTATCTATTAATTGTTTATCAGTTAAATAATTTCCTTTATTAAAATTTAAATTAAAGTCTTTATCAATTTTAGCGTTTAACATTTGTTTTATTTTAGGGTATTTTAATATTTCTTCTGGATAAGTTTCAAAATATCGGTTTATATAAAATTTAGTATCATCAATTTTTCCTAATTGAGTTCTTCCTGCATCATCTACATATTTTAAACCTTCAAACATTCTTTCTCTTCGTTTAACAAAACCCGCTGTTGGATCTGCCATTTTTATTTTATCACCCGCTGCATTTAACAATTCATCTGGCAACAATTTTTTATTAGTAGCTCTTTCTATTGTTCTTAAATAATTTTTTGTGGGTTAATTGTTTCTGTTACTTTTAGTTTACTAAATGCTTTTAATGTATCGGGTTCATTAAATATTCTTCTTAAAGTAGTAGCATCAATGTTATGTGCTAAAGCTATATCAGGAAGAGAGTTCATTGTAACCTTACCTTCATGCATATCGTCAATATACTTTACAGCAGCTTGATAATTTTCATCTGTAATTTGAACGTTAGCGGCGCTTGATCTTTGTCCTATTTTTGATTTAGTTTTTGTTTTAACATTTACTGCTTTTGGTCTACCTAAACCTAAAAACGCACCTAAGTTAGAAGCTTCTTGCTGTGTTCCGTACCCCCTAGCCCCTTCAACTTTATCACCTAGTCTACTTATTGCTCTACGAAACATATTGTTTATTTTAAAATCAGGTGTTCTAACTAAAACACCATCGACTGTAGTTGATCCTTTAGTTAAACCAACAGAAGTAGTTGGATGTTCTCTTAAAAATTTATAAAAACCTAATATTTTTGGATTTAAATAAGGGTCTTTATTTTTAATTATTCTTTTTGAACCAACCATTTCATAGCTGTCTTCAATTTGTTTTTTAAAATTTGTAATTAATTGGCTAGGGTTTTTTTCAGCCATGCCTCCTGGTTTACCGTATTTTTGTTTAAAAAAATTAAACGATTCATTTATAGCTGTTTTTGTAAGTTTAGCACCTTTTGGAAGACTAGATAAAAACATACCCTAACTCGCTGCGTGGGCTTGAGCTTCTTCTAGTGTAGTAAATGCTTTAGACTCAGCACCTTCAGTTGTAGGTTTAGCAACATACATACCACCATACAAGTTAGCAGGATCAAAATAAATTTCTCCTGGAGCCATTCTTGTGTCGTCTGCTTCGTCGCCTTTATCGTTGGTAGGAAGAATGTCCACGATTCCCGCTTCAAATGCTTCAAGTCCTTGAATACTAGCAGCTCTTTGGGTTGCAGTTAAATCAGGTGACGACATGATTGCTAATTTAGCTTGCTCTATCATTTGTTTTCTTTGTGAATCACCGGCAATTACATCACCTATTGCAGCTTGCATGGCTGTAGATTTAATATCTGATTGTCTGTCTAGTTCTTGACCAACGCCTTCACTAAAACCAGAAATAGCAGCAACCTTATCCTCATCGTATAGGTTTCCAAAATTTGTAAGTCCAGCAGCTAAAGCTCTAGTTTTGTCAGGACCACCATCACTCATTAAATCATAATATAGTTCTGCTCTTTGGTTAGCATCGTCTTTCATTTTTGCAAATTGTTCTTCTTGTGTTTCTGCTACTTCCGCAACAGGAGATTTAATACTTTGTTTTTCTATTGTATTTTCATCTCCTCTACCAGAAATTAAATCATATAAATTTTTATCTTCTTTTTTTGGATCTCCAAACAACATTTGTCCTGCTCTACTAGCTACGTTAAGTGGGTTTATATTTGCTGCAAATTCTCCTGTTCCTTTTAATAAAGAAGTTATAAGTCTATCATCATCTTCCATAGGATTAATAGCACCTGTTCTTTCAGCTAAAGCTTGAGCTACACCGGCTGTTCCAAGCGCTGCACCAGAAGGTGCAAAAGCTAGATTAGCAAGTTGACGTGCTTGTTGTGCTTGAGATAATTCTTTTATAGCTCCAGAACCTAAAGTTCTTTTTGGATCAATACCATATTTTATATAGTCTCTAATGCCTGGGCCAGCACCCATTTCTCTAGGTCCACCTAATTTACCAGGAAGTCTTCTTGCTATTGATCTTACAAAAGGCATTGCCGTTCCTAAAGTAGCTCTCATAATACCACCTAAAATAGCATGTTGTCTTGGTTGCCCATCTGGTCCTGGTTTTATAACAGGTCCACCAGCATTGTATCCTGGTCTTCTGTACTCTAGTCCTGAAGTTATACCAACGCCATGCGTGTTAACTTCGCCACCAAGTTTAAACATTTTTCGTCTTAATGTATTAGCCATTACGATCCAAATCCAAATAAGTTTCCAAGATTCATGCCCGCTCCAAGACCCGCTGTCAAAGATGCTATAGGGCTAGTTGTTCCTTGAGCAGGATTGTTAGAAGCGGTACTGTATCCACCTTGTAATCCTGATAATTGACCACCTACAAAACCCATACCTTGTTGTGGGTTATAAGCCATCATTTGATTTCCTTGTGCTGATGTATCTAGAAGCGCTTGACCTTGTTGTTGTTGTTGTGAACCAAGTGTTCCAATCATTCCAAGGTTTTGCGCTGCAAGTGTTGGTTGCAGTGATGCAAGTCCTTGCTGTCCTTGTCCTGTTTGACTAAACAACCCTACGTTTTGTCCAGCTTGTCCCTGTAATCCTTGTGCTAGTCCTTGCTGTCCTTGTGCTACAGTTCCATACATATTCATGTTTTGCATTGCTTGTGTATTTGCTTGATTAAAAGCAGTATTAGCTTGATTTTGTGCTTGAGTATAACCTTGTTGTAATAACCCTGCTTCTAATAAAGCTCTATCTAATTCTGATTGAGCTTGACGTGCACCTTCTCTTACAGCTGCACGATCACCACCATAGGTGCCTGCAGATGCGTCAGCTAAACCTGCCTGCGCTGCTTGTGTTGCTGTTCTTCTATCAAATTGTGCTAATGTTGGATCAACAACATCTTGTCGGTAGGGTGACTCAAACTGTGCTTGAGCACCTGGACCCATAAAACCAGCTCCAGCATCTTGACCAGCTGCCGCGGCTGCTTGCGCCGCGTTCATTGCTATTCCTGATTGCTGTAAAGCTCCTGCGCCGACACCTTGTCCTGCTGCTGCGGCAGCAGAAGCTGATCTTAGATCACTTGCAGCGTCATCTAAAAATGGTTGGTAACCCGCGATCCCCGTTCCGGTGCCCGGTGTTAATCCTGCGAAACCTCCGCCTGGTCCGAATTGTGCTGTTCCTAATCCTGCTTGATTAAGAGCTGCTTGAATAGCTGATTGTTGTAATGCGTTTTGTCCTTGAGCTTGTGGCATAAAAGAACCATACGCTTGACCGTATTGGTTTGTACCACCCATAGGGTTAATAGGATTTGCTAAACTTTGTGCAAGTTGTGGAGCAAGTGCTGCTTGTATACCTTCTAATTGAGGAGACTGTCTATTGACAGTCATATTATCTGTAGGTGCAGCTGATCCGTAAGCACCTATTGCTGCTTGATAGTCTTCGTATGCGCCCATTATACTTGTGCCTCTAGTTGGTTCATTACATCATACATTTTTTGTGCTCCTTTTTCAACACTTCCACCACCTGCTGCTCGTACAGCATCGGCGGTCATTACAAATTCGTTCTTAGCCAACATTGCTGGCACATCATCTTTTCGTTCTTGTGCACCCATAGGAATGAATCCTCCACCGCGGCCCTCTAACTGCATGCCTTGTGGTACGTTTGGTGTTTGCGGAATGCTTCCCATACCACCCATATTATAACCTGCTCTTGTACTCATCAATCCACCCATATTTTTTTCATCTCTTGCTTCTTGATTTACTTCTTCCATCTGTCTTAAATACTCTTCGTAGTCTGTTTCCATACCTAATAAATCTCTTAAATTAACTATACCTTTGTCAATAAAATCTCCTGGTGCCATATTAGTAATAGCATTAGCTATTGATCTTAAAGGACCTGAACGATAATCTGGTCCATAATCAATATTAAAAGGTTTTTCATAATCTTCAACAATATCACCATCAGCATAACCTATACGACCACCATCAGCTGCCTCTTCTTCAACAACTGGTTGAAATATATTATCTATAAATTGATAATTTAAAGGAGCATTTCCTGCAAAAGGATTACGTTGAGTAAATGGAGTTGTAGGGTTGATGTTGGTTATTAAACCTGGAGTGTTTGTTGTTGGGTCAGCTGCAATATTTGGTGAAGGCATTGTAACGGGCACTTGACGAGCTGCTTCTGCCGCCGCCGCTTGTGCTGCTGCTTCTGCCGCCGCCGCTTGTTGTTCTGCCGCTGTTGGTCCTGCTGGTGTTACTGGTGTTACTGGTGCTGCTGGTACTGCTGATCTTGGGGCTGGTGCTACATTTGCCATTATTCCCGGACCTCTAACTTGTAGATTAGTTGCGTTTGCTTGTCTAAGAAGTTCTGTTCTTTCAGCACCGTGACCACCACCACCACCACTACCTATATTATTGTATCTACCTAATAAACCATACTGCTGTAAAGCTGATCTTTGCGCTGCTTGTTGCGCTCGTCGTTGCGCTGCTACAGAACTAAAACCTGCTAGTCTTGCATCATTTAATCTATCTGCTCCACCATTTGCAAGATGAACACGGCCACCTGTATTATATAAACTATTTTCTGGAAGAGACATGCGGTAAAGAGAATCTACTATGTCATTGTATGCTCCACCAAAATTTGCGTTTGCTGATGCTGCCGCCGCTTCGTCTTCTTCAGCTTCTTGTTGGGCCAACGCTGCTTGATCCATCATTGCCAAAGTTACACCAGGACCTGTTGCTTTTGCAAAATTTCCAAAACTATCAAATGGGTCTCTTATAGCGTTACCATAACCTCTAGCTAAAGGTTTTATCATGTCACCTGCTTTAGCAAACATATTAGAACCTTCTGGTCTCACAAAATCAAAAGCTTTAAATTTATCTGGATTTGCTTTTGCAAAAGCTTCTGGATTCATTTTTGCAGTGAAATCTAAACCTTTACCTGCTTCGTTTAAATTTTTTGTAATTCCAAAACCTGGATCTACTTGACCTGCTTCAAACCCAGTATTAATTGGTGTTGTGTTTGCATCCATAAAAGCTTGTTCTTTACCTGTTGCGCCCATGCCTCCTGGACCAGCTGCATAACTTGCACCTGCTGCCATAAGTTGGTTAAGAGGATTAATTTTTCCTGATGTTCTTGCTGAACCTGCTGCTGTCAATAATTGTGGTAAACCATATCTTAACAAAGGACTCATACCCTGTAAACCAGGAATCATCATAGCTGCTAATGGTAAAATAGGAGCTATTTCTTTAGGAGTAATTTTCCTTAATGTTTTAGTTAATTTTTTCTTGACCGAACCCATTATAACCAACGTTCCTTTGTAATAACTTTAAAATGATTTTGAATTAAACCATTAGGTGCTAGACGCAACCATTGGACTAATTTATTTGGGCCCAAAAGATGTGTAAAAAATGTTTTATTAAATTTCATAGCGTTATGTTCTTTTGTATAAATTGTATCTATTACCCAAGTTCGATCTCCAGTATTCCAATCATTAATATCTAATGATCTTTCGTCTAAAAATTTTTGTTCTGTAGCTTCGTCTAAAAAAGCCCAGTTTGTAAAACCATATATACCATTGTTATCGCGATTAATACTATACTGATTTAAATGTAATGATGGATAAATATGATAATAAATATCTTTTAACGATTCATTTTCCCACATTGGGTAGTGGTCTTTATACAGACCCATGATATCTAAAAGATCATCCATATTTTCGCAAGTGTTTAAACTTGTTATTCGCCTGATTCTGCACCCATTGGAGGCATTTCCAAAACTTTGATTGTAACATCTATTGTCTTATTTGCAGACCAATCTAACCCACAATTTGAGCAAACATTATTTGTTTGTTCTTCTGAATCTACCTCATTCTCACAGCTTTTGCAATATATTCTCTGGTAAATTTCAGGTTGTACCACAGGTATTTCTTTACCGTCCACGGTTTTATAAGATATAGGCTGTGCTTTTTTAATTAATTTCATTACGTTATTTCCATAACAGACAAAATAACATGCAAACGATTTGCTGTAGCTGCCGTAGCTTTGATAATGTCAGTTTCTTGTAATACCATTGGTTGTGTAAGCACTTCAATTGCTGTTTGAGCAGCCACTGCTTTAACTGTTTCGATAGCAAATACAGCCGACCCTCTTGTTATAGTTAATGTAATTGTGTCCGCGCTCCCCGAGTCGTTGGCCACGCGTATAGACTTTAGTATAGATGTTGTTGGTGATATTTTAGGCACAGCAGAGTCATCAGATGTAGGCACGGTGTACACTGTTGTTGCATTTGTAGTTGTTAGATCAACTGCTTTTGATAAAAATAGATCAGCCAAGATACCAACTCCTTGCTAAGTTTTCATCTTTTGATTGTTGTTCATACGAAAAATTAAGTTGTGTTATTATTTGTTCTAGCTCTCTAACTAACGTGTCAAACTGGGAACGTTGATAGTCTTCTGTTGCTTGTGGTAATCTACCTATTACTATTTTTGCCATTATCGTCCTCCGTCTGGTTTGTAATCTAATCTTAATGTACCAAATCTCCAGTCATCACCAAGTGCATTACTAGATATTAATATATTCGCTTGTCTGCCCCGACCTCTTGTATCTATTTTGGTTGTTGTTGGTGTTACTGTATTTAAATTAATTCTAACATTACTATAGTTAATTACTTTTTTATTATCTACATGTGCAGCTGCTGTTGTGCTACTTGTTCCTCGTGTTAGACCTGTCAATGTATTGGTTGATTTACCTGTGTATGTAATTAATTCTGTTCCAATTAAAACTGTGCCAGAAGATGGAAAGTTAGTAGCACTGGTAAGTATTAGTGATGTAGCACCTGACGTAATAGCACCATTTAAAGTGTCTTCTGTTGTTGTTGCAGAGTAGTTTTTAAAACTTAACAATACATCAGCGCTTCCTACCTGGTCTTTAAAGTCTGGTATAAATCTTTTTATAGATAGCAACTGTTCTCCGTCTTGAATATCAAAGTCACCTGATTGTAAAAAACATTCCATAGCAGCGCCGTCATCATCTGTACCTATTTCATGTGTATACACGTACGAAGCACCTACACTTAAACCTAAAACTGTTGGATTGGTTCCTGCTACAGTTGTGTCATACTCAGTTGCATAAGGATTATCATATACAGTTCTGTCTAACCATGTTGTTCTTGACATACTATTTGTAGACCACACTTGCTCTGCATAATTATATGTTACGCAACGATCAATAGTTTCAGAATCTTTACTAGCATAAAACCACGTTAGTTCATTGTAATCTGTGTTTAGACCAACATACACAGATTGTTGTTGTGTCAAACTAAAATCGTCAAACACATAGTCTTGCACACTACATGCTAATTTTTTAACGCCACCATCAAACATGTAAAACGCTTGTTGACTCATCCAAAACGTATTTCCATTAACGTCTATTGCACAATGAGGAGAGATAGCTCCACAGTTAGAACCTATCTGACTTAAACCAAAACCATCAGGCGGACCAATAAATTGCAAAGCATGTAAAGAAGAATCAGTCCACACTAAAACAGAACCTCTTGACCGTGCTGCCGTCATAATTCTAGAACCATCCTGTATACTAAAAGCACCTGCTGTATTATCTGTTGCAGCAATCCACGTGCCAGTATCATCTTGGTTAGAAAACCTAAGAAACAAATCTTCTTGTGTTGAGTCTGTACCTATCGTAGTTTCGGTTCCCATAAGAAACACATGTTTATCACTTGATACAAGTAAGAAACGAGAAGCTGTTGGTGCATTTGCATCAACAATAGCAGCACGAGTATCTGTTCCTGATGATGTATCCCATTTAAATAAAGAACCGTTGTTAACCAACGCTAATAAGTCTTCTCCAAAATTATCAAAAACCCAATAACGAGACTCAAGAACAGTGCCTGACGTAGTTGCAGCTACATTCCATCCTACAGTTGTTGTGCTTGCTGACGCATCTACCAACATAGTAACCAATGCATTATCTAAGTGAGTTGTATTGTCGTGACTACCTACAGCACTTACACTTGTTGTATCTGTTATAGATGAAAGTCCACGGATCACGGTCAACGTATTGCTACTAACTGATGACACTTTCATAATTTCTTGTCCCACCATGATATAATCATTTGCTGCAAACTTACTGCCTGTGTCTACGTCCACAGCTGTTTCAGTTGCATCTAGTGCTTCGTTTAATTGGTCAGTAACAAAAGGACTAATTGTACCGTTCCAAGAACTAATACCCCAACCAAAACCATATACGTTTGTTGCTTG
>TARA_R110002167_G_scaffold197642_2_pt1 | contig 10143 bp, 4 predicted proteins | sample TARA_R110002167 | Tara Oceans TARA_R110002167 (sample SAMEA4398238) | marine metagenome | biome: Polar Biome; feature: [MES] marine water layer (ENVO:01000295) within the mesopelagic zone...; material: water (ENVO:00002006), including particulate matter (ENVO:01000060) such as...... | reverse complement strand
CCGGGGAAAGTTTCCCGTCGGGAAGTTTCCCGGATTTCCCGAAATTTTCCTGTGAGCACTTTTTCCATAAAATGGAGTACACATATACCCACACCTTTCCTATAGTACGCTTGCATGTTACGTAGCCCTATATTTTTAAAAAATATCAACTACGTACATTTATGTCGTTATTTTAGTGCCTACAATAACGTATGTTAATCATCAGCATAAGTTTATACCATGTAACACATCCTTATATCTCTTACGTATATTAATACGCGAACATTGCACACCCCAACGAAGCACGTAATACACACCTTTCCTGCAAAAGCGGAAACGTACGTGTCCCTACGTAAACATAAAAACCAAAACAAATTAAACTGGGTTTGCACAGGGTTAGTTTTTCACCTGTATGTTATATACGTGTAGTGCACTGTACACACAGTAAGCTGACATACATAGTATAACCCAACACCAACCAAGCATTATACAAATATAGCATATATTGTTTTGTTGTTTGGTGTTGTTTCCTGTGTGGTTGTCATGCCCTTTACGGAAAGGTGTGACCTACGCGTGCACCGTAGTAACTGGTTGTACACGGCTATATGTATACAGTATACATTATGCATAACATTGATCCTGAAGCGTAATGCATTACCTTTACGATAAGTTTAATCTTGTTTGGTTATTTGATTTCACACACGTAGTGGCCTCCCTTAGGAAAGGTGTCTGTTCTCACGTAGGTACACACGGTTCACCAGGTCATGATGAGTACATGTTACGTTCGTACATAGACGTATTAGTTATCTTGTTGAATTTATTTTTATTTTTTGTATAAATACATATGTTATGTTACATTTCTTATTGCGACGGAAAGGTGTACTGCGTGTGTGTTATTCTACATGTTATCTACAAACGTAACCGTACTATGTGCACATTGTTTAGTTTGACTATACCTATACGTATAACTTCGTAACATTCGAGGAAAGGTGCACACCCTATGGGGGGTGACACGGCGTACACCTTTCCGTATGGTACCCTGATAACTTTATATTAACATATAAAAACAAGAACGCATTCCTCACCGTTTTTAAAAAACGTAGATACACCTTTCCTACGTAATATTGTAAATCCTGGCATAAACAAAAACTAAAACATAAATGTAAAGTACACACGTCATGCCTATCACGGGTGTATATTACTACACGTATATTTTACATTTATTTATTTTTGTTTTTATATACACCTATACAATATTGAGTATCCCTTGAGAAAGGCATCACCCTTACGCGGTGTGCGGGATGTATAATTCTTTAACGTAACCGATGTATGCACAACTGCCCGCAGTGTTATACGTGATAAGCCAACATTTAACGTACGTAGTTTTTAAGTCTATATGATGGGGTTTGTCGTTGACCTACACATATACCGAGTGACTACAGGAAAGGTGTACACCCCGGTGGTATACGTATATAGTACGTAACTATACATACTTTACAACTTATTATTGTGAGACGTTACGTCCATGTTATATCGCATAACCCTTATAGGAAAGGTGCCTTCACCAGTAAGCATTAAGTACATTACGTAATACTATGTACGTAACCATACATATGTTACGTATACTGCATAATACCCGTACCTGGGGTATGTTCTTGTAATTTCTACGTAACCCATATACATATAACACCCACAATGTAATAAAAACTAGGTATTGTTAATTCAATAGTATGATAGTTACATTATCCCATAGTGTACATGTGGCAACAGTTCATCCATTTGATTGTTATGTTTTATTAAATATGATGTGTACGCATATTCACGGAAAGGTGTACGCGGTATCACATACCAACCTTACGTATACACAGTATACTACAAGGAAATAGAATACACCTGTATGCGTAACAGCTCCCGGGGCATGACTCACAATTTTTGTAGTACACATATAGGTAATACATTATTGCACATACATACATACCCGCCTTGCCATGTACGTAACATATTCTTAACAATTTTTGAAATATGTTTTTGTAGATGATCCGTATTAACCACTCACTGGAAAGGTGCGCTAATACATGTACTTGTACGCGCTTGATCAGCAACTGCATTACGTAAAAAAAATTGTTGTGTACATGTAACGTTATGTAACGATACACATACCGGGAGTTATAATTTTTCGGGGTGGGAGTTGCACAACATTTTATACCGGGGAAAAATGTAGTCATATACAATATGCACACTCGTAATACACACCTTTCCCTGGTGTACCGCGTTTATAATGTATACTACATCAACAAAAACATAAAAGCCATGAACACTTTTACACGTGTAACCGGTATATACTTCGCGCAGTACACTACCATAGAGATACGCAATGGAGTGCAACGTGCGTTATTGATTTTGCTTGTTTTAAATTGTATGCGCTTACCCCGGATAAAGATTCTACTTGGAAAGGTGTAAGCACCTTTACGACCCTACGCACCTTTCCTGTAATGTAAACTCCGACGTGTGTAAAAAACAAAAGCAATAAATACAAAAATAAAAAGTTAAATGCTAACACCTACGGGGATGGATACCTACATAAAATATTTTATTTAATCTTGCGTAAACACTTATTGGACATACCTGTACGCAGCTATGTGTAACCCAGGGTGTACAGTACATTAACTGACGATTATGTAATACTACACAAAGCCCTTGCCATTGCTGTACGCGAGTAACTCACGTCTTGCTTTATAAGTTGTTGTCCTCGGAATGTGCATGGTGTTTACGACTTTTAAGGAAAGGTGTATTTTAACATGCTACACGTACATCGTGGGGGATAGGATAACGCTATTTCCGGTAATCTCACGGTATGTACACCTTGTAACGCGTAGTAATGCATACCACTGTAAAGGGTTACCCCACGCAAGACCGGGGGAGGAGTATACATATATACATCCAAAAATAAACGACAAACATACACATATACAAGTACCTTTCCTAGTATGTTAAATATGTTATTACGTTATAACGTAACATTACCGATAGGAAAGGTGCACACGGGTTACGAGTATTCTTTGATTATAGTCCAATAATAGATAGTATCTAGTGCGTAAAATACACCTTTCCAGCAATATGTACTTGTATACAACCTCCAGTACGTTTTATCAAAATAAAATATAGTAGTACGTTATTACATTATTCACGTAGTAATATTTTTATTCTGTGTATTAAATCATTATAAAGATAATACTTAATGTGGTATAACGTAACCGTCTATATATTTAAAAATATATGCGACGCATTAACACGTTACGTAAAAGGGTTTATTGCAACCCTATGATTACCGAGGGAGGCACAATACCAGATACCCTGTAGTGTGCTCATCTATTACATATAGTGTCGGTGTTTTGCTCTGTAATAGCATCAGGGATTAAACAAATATACCCGGAAAGGTGTAACTATAACTATGTACATCATGGATGCTCCATGGGATATAGTATCACCCGTGTACTTGTGTGTGACACCTTTCCAGGGTAAGTACGTTATATCACTTTATGATATACAACAAAAAATTTAAAACTAGGGTAGATAAACCCGGAACATACACCCTTTAGTATTACAGTAAATACTGATAATATTTGCACGTGCACATTACGGCACTGACTAATATAATACGTTAACGTTATGCATATATCTTGCCGGGTGTAGTTCTTGTAGTTAACGCGAATTTTCTAGTGTTATACTATACACAACGTGATCTGTGTTAAGCGCTGTTTGTGTTCCGGCGATATCAGCGAGACTATCATACACACGGTAAATTTTCTGTCTATAGTATGTGTTTTGTTGTTATACGCCACGCATATGTGATTTCCGTGGAAAGGTGTGTTTTATGATGGGACACGTAAAGTGCAGTAATCCGCATGTTAACCACGTAATATACTGTACCAGCATTTTCCTCCGTAATTGTTGTAGCGTGTGTTCCTCCACACGTACCGTGCAGCACATTACTGCCCTTATTACATGGGTTTGAAGTACATACTCATAATCGTGCATAACCTGTGCAAGCAGGACTACATTTTTTATGTTGGTTTAATTGTACGTATAACGCTATCTGTACACATAAGGAAAGGTGCAAATACTCCGTGCGGGTAGCCCGTGCAAGGTAGGTTACCTCACGCAGTACGTACAAGTATGCTTCACCGTTTACAAAAAATCGTAAAACGTATACCCGGATGTATGTCTAGTATAATAGTACACTATAAAAATGTGGGATACGTTTTGACGTGAACTGGTGCATACAGTACGCGCATAACATAATGCTCCGGTATGGTGTGGACTCTCCGGTAACGAGTATACACCTTTCCAGGAAATGCAATAACACTCTATTACGCCCTATCACAAAAAAATAAAGAAAAAAAAAGAATTACGGTAATTAATTACCACATGATAAGGATTTTAATACCACATACAAACTTGTGTACTGTAATACATACACGTAATACTCTGTATCTGAATATACATTGTTGTACAAGACGTGTGTAACACACTTACTTGCTGTATGTACGTATGACATGCACGCTATGCTTACGGATACTGTTACTTCAGTTTTTACATTCTAATGCTTATAGTTACCGGATTATTGTGTCCATACATACAACGCATACAAAACAAGGGAAAGGTGTACTCATGTATGCGATTGCACCATTACATGTAATCGTAGCGATTATTATCTTGCTAACCGGATAGTACCAACATAGTATCACGTATATAAAAATCGTGTATCGCTAACGGTGTGTTAACTATATTTGCATATCTGTAGTAAAACATATACTCACATAGAATATCACCCCGTGTGTTGTTCGGGTGTTTCCGGAAAGGACACACACCTTTCCTGTAGATACTCACCACGCTAAAATATCAAAATCAACACAAAATAAATCCATGGTAGTACCGTGTGTACAGTATGGTACAATGTACCTAATTTTTTAAAATGTGTTTTTATGGTATGCGTAAACTTAATAAAACGTAACCCTCAGCATGTCGGAGTACACGTCAGTTCGTAATAGAAATACATATACGTCATTATGTACGTATCCATGCTTTCGTGTACCGTGGATGGCTCGATACGGTTTATACGATTTATACGCATAATTGATTATGGCATGTTATATCCCCGTAACGGGGTTACACACCTTTCCGAATGTGAGATTATTTACCCTACTTAAAAACATATTATATAAAACGTGTGGGATATAAGGCACGTAAAGTATAGCACTCAATACCAACGTGCACCGTAAACTGGTTTAGTAACGCAGTATGCATTTGTAAAAGTCATAACCGTTATTAGTTTAATCGTCCTATCATTGTATGTTGTGTTGATTCCATAATAGCGTAACACATTTAATAGGAAAGGTGTGCGGGTATATTTACATCGGGTGTGATGCTGTGTGTCACAGGAATGTTACAATGTAATTAACCGTTGTTATCCCATACGAAATATAGCATGTATATTATGCATTATATACGGACTACGCAAGGAGCCAGAACCAATATGCCACCGGGAGATGCCACGATATACGTTAAACGTAGACCAATACTCGTTTCGGAATCTTACTTTTATGTTTTTACAATAACAAACATACTACATACTATTCGGAAAGGTGTATTGTATGATATCACGCAGGTATTACCCCTGTGAATACACATAACCGAAGTTCTTTGTTGTGGCGTTGTCTATACATGTCGTTGTGTGTATTGTACGGAAAGGTGTATACCCTGTATTTAAAAAGGGGACCTTTACTTTACATTGCGCAATACGTGTGTATATATGCGTAAGCTACATACGTGGGGAGACAGAGCATAATTTTCCTGAAATGCATTATACTATACTATCGTAATGTAAAGCAAACAATAATACATCACGCATGTAACGTAGTGGTTGCGTTTATTCAATACCTGATGAGACCGTTATATACACGGGAGTAATACCTTAGGTATGAGACTTCTAATTTGTTTGGTTTATACGCTGCTTCCCGTAATACGTAACCTGGAAAGGTGCATATGAATTTAGTAATGTACGGTGCGCACTTCCTTATCCTGTGAAGACCACACCTTTCCTGGTATACTGCACCCTATATGTTATGTAACATACACAAACAAACAAACCAGACCGAGATTGTGTACACATACTAGCACATAATACTTCCCGGAGAATATATGCAGGGTGCTTATAACAGTAGTTGATATATTTGTGTACATCGCACTTGATTTTGTTTGGTTGTTTTCTTACGTCTACCTTGTACATTTTTAGGAAAGGTGTATGTGTGTAATATCGTTGCGTACGACGGACTACACGTACATGTAATGTCGTGCTTTATAGCATTACCTATATACCTTGTACATATTAATACCCACATAATCCCAGTTTAATTAACGTAATTATTATATTACGTATAGTACGTGTTTCCTAGGAAACACACACAACGCGCGTGTAGTCACCCGTAGTATAGTATAACGTAACCGTGTTACACTGCGTAATGTTATGCATCAGCGTTTATACTACGTTTATGCGTAGTGCATACTGCAGCGCTACACATACAGGGTGGTAGATAGTAATCTTTTTTCATCTGCGTTTTTTGGTGTTAATAAACCATGATGGTCATGCCACCCCTTGGAAAGGTGTATATGTGAGTATACGTCCTGTGCATAGGAGTATTACAGGGCGGGACATGTATACGAGACATGCACGTGCCCGGAGTGTGCGTGTGTAAACATACAAGTATGTCTCCCCAGGAAACTCACGTAAATTACACGTATTAACCAAACGCGTACACGGATATATTCCGACGTTCCCCTTAAAAAAAGAAATGTACTGCACGTGTATAACATACTTCCTTTTTTTTTTAATGGGGGTTAAATATTTTGTATACGTTGAACACCTCTAGGAAAGGTGTACAATGCGCCATAAAACACAAAATGTATGTAACGTACAACAACACGGTACTCGGTTATCATCCAGGTATATTACACATGTGTATTGTCTTAAAGTTCGTTGTGGTATAGTATTATACGACGTGAACGGCCTAACCTGGAAAGGTGTAGTTACAATTAACTTATATGCTATATACACCTTTCCTGGATTTGTCGTATGACTGTGTTTTACGTATAACCCATAGGAAAGGTGTGTTTCTTATTTTACGATACCCACAAGTATGTAACGTTTCTTTTACATACAGATTCGAGTGTGCAGCGTAAGTATGCACTTGCCCGGTGTGAACGTCTGGTACGTGACAGTCACCTACGAACTACGGTTATAACACGTGTAGCAATACATGTATATACCGCGTTGGTGGTAGTGTACACATGTGCATATGTAACGGTAATATAACACTCTATTTTTGCGGTGTGCGTTGTATGCAGTAATACACTCATCTACGGAAAGGTGTATATAAACCTGCAGGAGTACGTTACCACCACGAGAGTAACCGCGGTCTGCGGGTATACACGTTACTGTGGTACGTTTAATAATGTTATTACATTCTAATAGTTTTATTAACATGCGTAAGCACACATGTAGGGTAGCTGTACTTTTAGGAAAGGTATGCCTTGCAATACGTGTAATGTTACCATAGCGTGTAACACATACGGAACCGTGTAGGTGTAATACAATGAACTGCATATACGTGGTAGACATAGTTGTTTATACGACATTTAATTTTTAAATTTTGTGTTTGTTTTGTTTAATGCCTGTGCTACCTGCACGAATAGGAAAGGTGTTTTTTTATTTTATCATACTTAACGTATAGTGTCGTTATTCACATGTGCATGGTATCACATACCCGTAAATACCTACCGGTATACGTAGTACATGTGTTTGCTCACAATACAGTGTCCCTGGTGGATGCATCGTATACGTGATGTAACAGCAATGTAGTACATAGGTGACACACCTTTCCTGAGTAAATATATTCGTTGCTACACGTATCCAAAAAAAACAAATCATGCAATAGTAACAGTCGTATTAAATGTAATACACCCCGAGTAAGTTTTACGTCCTGACATGTAGTGTAAGACGTAAAGCATAATGAACATCCAAATTGTATTGTGGTTACAACACAGTACTGTGTATTATGCAGTTAGACGACTACCATTGCCCCGGTTTTCGTTTTGCATGACATAACATAAAGGTTACATTATTTTCTATGGGAGGGCACGAACATGATAACGGTGTACGATTAGTATGGAAAGGTGTGTATACCTTTTTATAACGTATATAACAAAGACAAACGTAACGTATCTGTGTACAGGTTATTACACTGTGTATTTATGTATCATGAAATACGTTATTGTGTTTAAGAACTAGCTTTTATGTAAAATTAAACATCATACGAGGCGCCCTATAATAGGGGTAGGTATATACCGGAAGCTGGCCAGTACACCTTTCCACGCATGTACACAATGTCCCGTTGTTCCACGTAAACAAAAAAACGTAGAATACAGTAAGAGTACTAACACAGTCAACTCCATAAGCTATGTGGGCACATATGTAAACTACTATATCCATAGTGTACACATCTGGTATACCTTATACGTATTACGTAAGCACGTACACCTTTCCAGAAGAATACCACGTAGACGTATAGCTGTAAAACATGGGAACTACGATACTGTATGTATGACTTAAAATAAAGAACGAGCATGTACCGCACCTTTCCTACAGATGGAAAATGTTAACGTATACTCACTGTCGTTTGAAAAAAAATAAGTATAATCCGACACATTGCAAACAGGCCATGTGTTGTTTACACGTCCACATCGTATGCGTTGCATACTAACCGATGTAAGATGTTACTACATATGGTCCTTTTTATTTACTTGCTTTTTTGGCGTAGCCTGTAGCAACACAGTACAATAAACTCTGGAAAGGTGTCTACGATGCGTACATGCGGTGTGTGCTTCCCGGAATTTAACCCGTACTGCATACGAAATGTTTACCTCAAACGTTATACGTTCTGTGGCATAGGTACACCTTTCCCGGCGAGTACACATTTGTTACGGTAAATACAAACACAAAAAAAAAGTAAAACAATGGTATAGCTTAATCAATGTGGGCACGTACAGGGATATATATTTTGTAATATACGCGCAATGGAGTACATGCATGCGATATCCGTGTACGTATATACGCAAAGCAAAGTACACACCGGTATGTGTAAGCCTCCATAAAGTAAAACGCGTTGAACAGTTACACAATACATATGTATGCATGTTTGTAAGGTACAACACTACATACACCTTTCCTGTGAAATGTAATAGTTACGTTTTATTAAACACAACAAAACAAAACATAGCGGGCCGTAACAGACTTACGAATAGCGTACACTGCAGGGGTAAAAGCATAGCATCGTATACACGTATATCTATACATACATATTTTTCTTTTTTATTGTTTTGTTGTAGCTTGTTATGATATTGTCTCCCACAAGGAAAGGTGTGCCCGCAAGGATGTTATCAACGCCGGGTTGTATATTATGGCCGTACACACACACCGATGCGTGTACTGAACGTATCATCACAAAAAATACACTTACCGATATGTTGCATACCACTGTTTGTGTGTGCAACAAACTATATCCTATATGTATACACTCGTAGTGAATGTTAGTGTACGCGCCGTTTTACGCGACGGTAAAAAAACACCTTTCCGATGGTAATTACTGATAGTAACAACCAGTGCGTAACTACACAAAAAAATGTATAATACGGGTGGGTGGTACTGCACCTTTCCTAGGGTTGATCCATTACGTGTACATATCGCATAAAACAACACATGCCTAAATTATAGTCAAGTATACATTTATAGTAGTTCACAGCAGTTACATGTACATGTGTTACTTATTACATGACAAGGTATACGTAAATATTACGAGTGTATACAAAGCGATATACCGGGATATGTCGTGTTCGCTTTTTATGTTTTTTGTTAGATAAATTATACCCCGGTAAAAAGGAAAGGTGTCGCGCACCACGTCATACGTATATAATATGGATACACCTTTCCACGTAGTATAGCTCATCATGTAAACGTAACAGCAATACAACGTTCAATAAACGATACCCGAGGACTTGTCCTTATACACATAACGTACGTAGATAATATTGTACTACCTGGGAATGTTA
>TARA_R110002167_G_scaffold73942_12_pt1 | contig 10154 bp, 14 predicted proteins | sample TARA_R110002167 | Tara Oceans TARA_R110002167 (sample SAMEA4398238) | marine metagenome | biome: Polar Biome; feature: [MES] marine water layer (ENVO:01000295) within the mesopelagic zone...; material: water (ENVO:00002006), including particulate matter (ENVO:01000060) such... | reverse complement strand
AGCTAAAGCCCAGAATTTTGCCGCCACCCAGCCATCTTTCCAATAATTAGACCCTACATCACCGGTAATGGGGATCATACCAATGAGTGCTTCATCACGAAACGAAATCGATTGTGGATAGCCACTCTGGTCATACGGGAGCAACAGAGCTTGTCCCGATAATTGCAAATCCCCGGGCAACTTGCCTGCCTGATACATCGCAACCCACTTAGTCAAATATCCATTAGTATCGTTTGGCGTCACGATCCATTGCATAGGGTTATCCATTCGCTCAATAAACCCGGTTTCAATGTTCAACACAACAAGTGCGTCAGCGTCATTGATTTCTGGGGTGTGAACAGGAACATTAGTATTAGATTTGACATTGAAACCAATAAATTTAGGACCAAAAACAAAGTAATCTTTTCGGCTAGTGTTACGAATGGCGGCAACAGAGTGTTGGATTTGAGTTGTAGAGGTCCCTCCTACAATATTATCGATAACCGTTAAACTGCCGTCGACCGGCGAAATCATGCTATAGCGCACATAGCCATTTGGGGCTTGGCTTCGAAACAAAAAGGTCAGTGGGATATCTTTTAACTGTGGCACTTCATCATATGATTCAATCACATCTTCATATGCATAACCAACCTTAATGTCAGTAGGCTTTGGAATGAGAGATTCGTCTAAGTTTATTAGCCCAAAACTTCTATCAAAACGCTGAACCAGAATGCGTTTATCGCTAATGGGATATACCCTGAAATAAATAGCCGGTAATATTTCTCGCTTGCCATCTTCTGTGGTAAGTCCATAAACAGAAAGCTTTTCCGTAACTAATTTTTCAGGAATTCGCATTTGGCTAGCAACGGTCATCACCGATGAATCATCTAATCCTTGTGCTGCAAATAGCGCACGCAGTTCTTTGATGTTTTTTGCTCGATGATGTATCAGACGAACTTCCAAAGTACCGCTATCTGAACGGATATGTCTTGTTTTTGCCGATAAGCAAGTAGTTCTATTTTTCTTATATTTACCTTGGCAATCGTAAGATTCGAAAGCCGCATTACTTTTTTTCCAAGCCAATGCTGGATTCGAAAACATCAAAAGCAATATCACACTAGTCAAAAATCTATTCACTTTGCTCCCGTTTTCCATAGATTGTTTTCTGCCAATATAATACAAGTTGAAAAATATTATCTTCTTGAAAATTTAATGTCAATTACCGAAAAATACACAGATTAATCGCCAAAGTATTTTGCCTGGCGGCCCTAGGATTTCGATGGTTTATACGCTAGAGCGATTAATTTACAGTTTACAGGGTATAAAATTAGCTGTCTGAAACCTTGGCCAGCAGTGGTAGAGTAAGACCGCGCCAGAAAGTTATAACGCCTGTTAACAGAAAGAGTGGCAGGAATAGTGTTGCAACAAATGTCGCCCAATAATTCAACAATGTATCGTGATAAATTCGTCCATCTGGGGCACGTTTTACCTGCACCGTCTCGCCTATGGTAAAGTCTTGACTCAGGTCATTTGTATCATCCACCCTCAGGCTAAATACCCCAGCAAGCTCTGCTAAAGATCCATCTTCGCGGATAAGGGTAATAGTAGGTTGTACATAGGTCTTTTCGTCGGAATCTAGCGGTATATCGACATCAAATCCCTTAACCGTCACCGTTTCACGGGGCCAGAAAATCGAAGTCGTCGGGGGGACATCTTCTATCCAGAACGCATAAGTAATCAATGTAGGTAATGTGAGCATCCCAATACCGACCACCATATATGCAACCTTTATTGTGCCTACTGCGCCAAAGATGAAAGGGGCAAGCCAGCCATTAACTATGATCAACATGCCTATAGCTAGAATACTTAGCCCAAACGGGACTAGATAATCGCCGCGTGCTGGATCATCCACCCAAACCGCCTCTTGTAATTTTTCGCTGACCTTAAAGTATTCGCTGCGCCCAATTGGCCAGAGGGACTTTACTAACTCACTGTCGTCTTGCTGCGAAGTGACAAGTCGCAAAGGCTCAGATACTCCCTCAAGTTGTACCATCGGATAGGTCCAAACTTTAGCTGAGCCATCAATCAATGGTGTGGAGGTATAAACGCTTATCTCGCCTTGTACTTCAGGCCAAAAAAGAGCAGCAGCAGGCGGCATGCCGATGTGCCAACCCATATAGATAGCAACACATATAGCTGGCGTAGCCACTAGACTGAATACGCCACGTAAGAGATATTTGATCATGGTTTTTGTCCCTTACCAGACCACGCTATACGCAAACATACCAAGCCGACTAATAAGAAAATGGGTAGCAGACAGGTAAAAATGACAGTGGCTATTTGTTGAAGGTGCCAGCGTGCTTCAAACGGTATGCCAGCCGGCGAGATATTGACTTTCATCATTGTTCCCACACCGCCTCGTTTTAGTATCTGCTCCGCATCTTTTCTAAAACCTCCTTGATATCCAGCCACCTCGACTAATTCGATTAAATCAGGTCGTTGAACCTTAATGACAGGAGTATGGCGGATTGTTCCGTTTCCGATACGTTTGGATATAATTTCTTGGCTCGTAATTTTAACCATCTCTGTTGGCCAAAAAATGTGTGCGGTAGGAGGCGGATTGCCAATTTGCCAACGAAGCCCCAAGATAAGTAGAGGGATAGTTATAAAAATTAAACCAAATGCCCCACATGCCAAAGATATTGCATCTAATGCAATAAAATAAGACGTAAGGGTAAGGCCCATGACGACGACTGCGATCACCAGCACAGAGATTGGCGCAATATAGTTGCGGCGTGGATCGTCAACGGCGAATGCGGCCGTACCAGTTGGATTAAGTTTGATGCTGACTTGTTTGCCTAGCGGCCAAACGATTTGTAGTTCATGCATTACGGGTACATCAGGCAGGTTCATCCGTAGCGTTTGGGCTGAGTTTTCAACTTTCACCAGCGGAACATTAAACGGAAAAACACCATAGCCGGTTTCTGCCTCAAAAGTCTCATGTCCGACAACAACCGCGTCTGTAGTTTCCCAAAAAAGCGATAAAGCAGGTGGACTACCTATAAACCAAACCACAACAGTAATGATAAAAGGGGCAATTAAGCCAAACACAATACGTGGCATGGTATCTCCTGTGAAATCAAATATACCAGCAAAATTGCGCACACCATTGCGTTTTGGTTGCTATTTCGCAAACTATATTTAGCTTTTTTGTGGCATTTTTATTGAATTTTTTGTGCTTATGCACTTGTAACTAAACATGAATTTAAACTTGGAAAAGGGTGATTACCAAGTGAAACTGTTGGTCTAATTATTGAGCGACTTTGCCGCAAAGACATTAGCAGTTGGAGTTTATTTTGGCAATCTGACAGTCTCAAAAACTGAGAACGCGGTCAGTTGTTATTAGGCAACCAAGCCATGCCAAACAACACATAACAAGACACCATCCATTTTTAAAATATCCAAAAAGCTACATGGCCTAAAGTAGATTCATTCAAGTTAGCCCCCAATTGATTTAATACTTTCACTAGAGCGGAACCTAGAGATCATTGATTAAATGAATGAAGCAAAACGACAACAAGAAGGGGTGTGAAATGAGCCATTCCCAAACAAAGCCGTTTTGATTTACAACAAAGTTTATCTTCAATTCTCTTCCGACAATGTCAAATACAAATAATATAATCGAAATGCGATATATGATTTTAATAGCAGTTAACGCTTTGAATATTAGGATTTTAGGAGCGTTTGTTCAGTGAGTAAAATTCCTACCGTGATATTTTTGTTAGCCAACATTACACCTAGCTTTAACCGATTTAGTTATTTTTTTGAAACTAAGGTATGAAAGAGGAAATGGTAATTCACATATACAAGCTATCAATACATAATCGCCGTTGAAAATAGCATAAAAGTCGTCGCTGATAAGGGTTCTATTTTTAGTCCGTGTAGCAGCTATATACTTTGAATTGTTGCTTAATACTGTAAAGCCGATGTCTGAAAGTGACTCAGGTATAGTCTTACGAAATTGTTCGATATTCGTTAGCGGGAGTTTGTAAAGGCGGTAATCTGATAGGGTTAAAATAGCACCTACAATTAACACTACAACCAGTAAGAAAATTAACCCGTAAGTTTTGTCACTTTCAGTGAAGTAGGCATCCAGAAGCAAGATACCAGTAATGAGTATAAATAAACTTTTAATAAGGATTCTAAACAAGAACTTTAAAATATCTATCAAGACAGAACTTTGCAGACAGAGATTATTTGACCTAATTGTTTTTGCAACGTCTGGTAATTTCATTTTAGTGGCTAACGCTTAACTCAACATACTTTTCCAGATTAGCTTTGACATCTGGGTAGTCAATAAGGATTTGTGCGAAATTTGGCAATGTCTCTTGGCCAATTCGTCGTGCACTTTTATAATCTTCAACAGATTTTTCGATATTACCTAACGCATCATGGGCCTGCCCTCTTTTCCAAAACGCAAAGACGTAATCCGGCTGACCTTGCAATCCCATATTATATGCTTCGATTGCCTTTTCAAATTCACCGTCTTCATAGTGAAGCCAGCCAAGATCCACATTAAAATCTTCTGGCCGATCTTCAATAATAGCTAGTGCTTCGTTATGTAGTGCATAAGCTAAATGTGCAGATACGGATTCGCATTGCGTTTCGGGATCTCTGTTGCCAAGATGATTAGCTAGCAACCCTTTTAATTCATAGACTGCTTGAGCCAGAACCTTTAATTGAGCATCTTTACTATCCATAGCAACCAACCTCTAGGAAAACATAACGAGGGTGTAGAAAAACCCTCGAGTTAAAATTAAACAACAAAATCAGAAAAAAACCTTTTAAAACGCGTCTACACGTAAAATCTGAATAGCTTTAACCATTAAACAGCAAATGGATTTAACGCAAAACACGATAGTTTTTTGGCTTCGACCTTTTTCTACGGCTTCAACGCTTTTGTAAGGGCGCTTGTAGTTTGCGCGTCCCAGCCCAACTCGTTGAGCGAACATAACAAACTCAAAAGCCAATGATTAAACAGCCTTACGCATTTTATCTATGAGTTCAAGGGAGGCTTGATAAAGAAGTATTTCCATATCCTCATTACTATAAAGCGGTCCCCAACGAAACAATCCCCTAAAACTGAACAGTTTTAAAAAAAACTCTCGCCAAATTACTGATTTCGATACTTTGACCGTTTTAATTGTTTTATTCGATTTCAAATTATAAAGACGTGAGACAAGTTTGATTTTAGGCCGCCAAAATACAGGTAAACCGCCTACACCCCAGTTTATAGAGAAAGCGTCACCACCATGAAGAGTTACGATAACGATATCTAAGCCAACATCAGAAGGCTTGAATTCTTTTATAGAAGAAACACTGTTAAGGCAAAAAACTTCTTCTAGTTTATTACGCATATGGTCTTGCAAGGAATTGTCAGTGAATGAGAAAAAATTTTCTATTTTTGTAAGGTTGTCTTCGGAAACTACCGCGAGTGATCCTAAGTATACATTTGGCTTTTCTGACTTGAACCAATCGAATAGCAATTTCAAATTCCCTTTGGTTTATGATGCCCACATAAATTGCGGACCAAGTAGGACGCGATTGTGCACCTTTTGTCTTTTGCTAAAAATTGGGCTGCTTGAGGAGTCAAATTTAATGTACTTGTATGTGGCATTTACTCACATTTACTACCTTTATCTCTGATGACGTAAGCTGCAAAATTGTTTCCATCTTCACCAGCAACCTTTACTTGTTCAAATCTTCCAGATAGAACATCGAACCAAAAGCATCGAATGTTTTTATTTTGGTGACTTTCAGAGATTATACGAACTTTTTGGTTTATGTCGGGATCTTCCAAAAGTAACTCAGCAAAAATAAACGATGCTTGAGCTTTGTATGAATCTGGATTTTCAGCGTTTAGTAAATCTAAGACGGTTTGCTTGTAGCGTTGTTTATTGTTGACAAATAGCTCAGTAGCACCATCATCCAAACCAGAACCAAGAGAATACATTTTATACAACATATAAACTTGAATTCTGCTACTAAAATACACTAATAGATTGATGCCAACAATTGACAAAACTAATGAGATAAATACCTTCACATATGCCTCCTTGCCACATAACAGCTAAATGATGCGGCCCCAAACAACCGCACATTAATTTTTAGCAATACTTTGCTCACTGGATTCGCATATTAATTTAAAACCATAAACGAACATAATAAATAGAAATGTTTCTGATAAAGGTATCGCACCATCAACAATCCATAAGTAGTTTTCACTAATAGTCTCTTCCAGAATGGAACTTAAAATGCCTAGAAATAAGCCTATAACTAAAGACAATAAAATAAAAAGACCACCTTTCGAGCTTGTTCTTCTGAAATGCCTATACGAGAAAATCACAATGATTATAATCCCGATTACAGTAATCAGAGGCTCTATAATCAAAGCGTACAACAGGCCTAAGGTTATTTCCTGCCCATTACTTAATGATTCAAATATTTCTAACATTACTACTCACTTTCTATGTATTGCTAAAGCCCCAAGCAACTGCAGAAGTTAATTGGCTGCTTTTTTCGCGTTTTTCGGTAAGAAAGATACAATAAAACCGTTAAGAAAATCGACATAAGGCCCCCAATATACTTTTGCATATCAGTTAAAACTATAATCACCTCCCCTTTGCGTTTCAAACTGGCATTTTGAGTCTCTATAAAATCAGCAACATTAGGGTTTTCTTGCGAATTGTCCAAGGCATCTTCATATGTAACTATTTCAGTTGGAGGTTGTTTGCCCATCCGTGCAATTATTTGTAATTATCAACCGTACTTTAATTCTATTAGTTGTTTTAATAAATCGGTCCGTTCAACATTTGAATAGCCTATACTCGCCATCGATGATGCGATAAACATGAAGTGTATATTTGACCAAGTACCACCATCTAACCAGAGAGTAAATATATAATAAACTGTTAGCGCACCCAAAGTCATGTATGGCACAAAACCAAGTCGATGAAACTTTTTTTCGATTTTTTGAATTTGCTCCATCTTTTTGTATTCATTAAGGGCTTTGACATCTTCTATTGAATTTAACTCCATCTACCAACTCTCCTTTACGTTTAGCACCTCACTAAGAGGAATTTTTAGTTGGCTAAAATGTTGAACACAGCGAAAATAACCAACTGTAAATTTTCATACTTTAATGCTTTATTTTGTTTTCTGTTAAGCCAGAACTCTTTATCTGTTTTTGTACCATTTTTGAGTTTTCATAATTAGTACCACAACCAAAAATATTACAATAGAGAACAACCAAATGAAAAAAGGGCGTTCACCTGCCGAAAAGGTCCAAGCCATAAAAAAGTATTCAATTGACATTAGGATATTGAAATCTTGATTTACCAAGACATACATAGCTTGCCAACAAACTAAATAATATAAAAAACACTTACCGACATTACTTAATGATGGCATTAAGCCCCGTAGACACTTAACAATTTAGTTAACGACAAAATGGGGTGATCAAACGCACCAATTTGTCTGATATTATTCGGACTGTTTTTTACACAAGACCTAAGATACTCTTTTATATACAACAATTATTCGATACGCAAAACATACTTGTTGAAATGCGACATTTGTCTTTGATCCGCTATTATTGGACTAAACTGCAAACACTGACTATATACACAGTACATTTGATAACAAGGATGTCCTGATGAGCAACTCACCTTTTTGACAACATAGCACTGAAACGATGCATGGAAAACGTTATGCAAAACGAACCATTGAACCCTATTATCATTGTATTCGAGTCTGGAATGGTAAAGGGGGCAAACATCGGGTGATGAACCTTGCAAATAAACTGACGGCTTCACTTCACGTTCAGATAACAAAAGTGAAACATTATTTAAGCCTCGATCAGCAAGATCAATAAATTGTCTGGGGTGTGGATGCCCTATGCATTACGTTTAAAAAATCAGTCGGCCAATAAAGAACTCGATTGGCGATAGCTTTTCCCTGCGGTAAAGTTGAGTATTGTTCCTGTACCTTCGGGGTCGTGACGTTGATTTAAGTCGGCAGTGAGATTCCTTGGCGTTTACTGAGCGGCTCGGCTATATCTGCAATTGGCACAAAAACACCAAAGTGCTGAAAAGCCCTGACTGTTCGCTTTCGTTGATTCAGCTAGTTTGCCTATCAACTAGGTATGAGTTTCAAACATTAATTCACTTGCACAGGAACTAATACTCAGTTCAACTTACTAACTTGTGTAACCCTTAAACGGAGATAATCATAGTGCTTGCCCTTCAATTCAGACCTTGTAGTAAAAAGCGGTTTTTACGCTTAGCTCTTATACTTCTACTATTTTCAATGCCTTTGTTAGCGCAAGCGCAACCAACAGAAAAAGCGTCGGTATTGGATTTTGTTAATCAACAAGTTGCTGAGCAGTTATTAAATCAGACTAAAGCCTTGAGCAACCCTGAGCTGATAAAGGCACAAGCTGATTATTTTAGAGCCATGTATCAGGCCCTCATTAATAGCGGTTTTAGCCAAGAAGAGTCTTTAAAAATCGTGGTTGCAATGGCATCTAAAGACGAATAATTTTTACATACGATTACTCTTGCCAAGTCACGAGTGATTAGTGACTTGGCAAGAGTAATTTAAGATGTTTCGATTAATGTAGTAATCAAACAATTTTTGCCAACCAATCTTGCTTGACCTCTTCAGGTAAAAAACTCGCGCTAAAACTATTTTGTACCAACTGCAGCAAATGCGGTTTAGTGATTGGTAAATGATCAATAAGAGCAAAATAATTATCGTTAAGATAACCACCAAAATAACTCGGATCATCAGCGTTAATGGTAGCTAATAGACCATGTTCAAGTAATTGTAAGATATTGTGCTCTTGCATGTGTTGAAAGACTTTTAATTTTGTATTGGATAAAGGGCAAACCGTTAATGGAATTTGTTTATCTACCAAATGCTTGATCAAGTCAGGATCTTCAATACTACGCACACCGTGATCGATTCGATGCACATCTAACACCTTGGTTGCACCCCAAATATACTCAGGTGGCCCCTCTTCCCCCGCGTGTGCCACCCGCTTTAAACCATAGGATTTTGCTTTAGCAAACACCCGTTCAAACTTTTCAGGTGGATTGCCTAACTCAGCACTGTCGAGTCCCACAGCGGTGATCATAGCCAAATAATGTCGAGCGTCGTCAAGGGTTTGTAGAGCACTTTCTTCGCTCAAATGACGCAAAAATGACATTATCAGCAGACTGGATTGCCCCCACTCGTTTTCCGCCTGTTTCATTGCCCGTGCAAAGCCTGGCATAAATACTTCAAAACCAATTCCCCTAGCGGTATGCGTTTGTGGATCAAACATGATTTCGGTATGCACAACGTTATCTGCGCGGCATTTTGTTAAATAGGCGAACATTAACTGATAAAAATCATCTTCAACTCGTAAAACCGAAGCCCCCAAATAATATAGATCTAAAAAGCTCTGTAAATTATGAAAATCATAGGCTGCTCGAACCTCTTCTATTGAAGAGTATGGCAGTTCCAACCCATGTTTATTGGCTAAACTCATCATCAATTCAGGCTCAAGGGATCCTTCAATATGCAGATGAAGTTCAGCTTTGGGTAAGCCACTCACCCATGTTTTGAGCTCATTTTTCATTATTATTTTCCTATCTGCCTAAATATTCTCAAGGTCCATCATGTTAGTGCACCACTTTGATAGCAAGCGCACCATTGTGGACCTTATTACTTTTATAATGTGAGTAACGGCTCTTTACCTTGCCACAAAATAACGTCAATCTAGTCACTCAGTGTTTATTAACCACGCAAATCGGTGTTAATTACGCAACAATGTGGCACTTAAGTATGCTAATTCGCCATACTTTATAGTTCATCATAAAATATTACAGAGTTCAGCATAATTCACACCAAAAAGTGGACTCTTTGGTCAGCATTTTGCAGAATCATTTTCATTAACCGCAAAACGGCTATTAAATAGTCACACTAAGAGCGAATTGCATGCAAGATGTCTTCGAACGAATTTTTAAACTTAAAGAACATAAAACCAATTTTAGAACCGAACTCATTGCGGGACTGACAACGTTTGCAGCCATGTCTTATGTGCTGGTGGTTAACCCAGGTATTTTGTCTGC
>TARA_R110002167_G_scaffold342940_1_pt1 | contig 10155 bp, 9 predicted proteins | sample TARA_R110002167 | Tara Oceans TARA_R110002167 (sample SAMEA4398238) | marine metagenome | biome: Polar Biome; feature: [MES] marine water layer (ENVO:01000295) within the mesopelagic zone...; material: water (ENVO:00002006), including particulate matter (ENVO:01000060) such as...... | reverse complement strand
CTCGTTCCGTTGAGTCATTCTCATAATAAGTACACGTTCCTTTAAAATAGAGGTTAACAAGCACAACCCAAGTGCTCAATCTGTGCTCAGAATGGGTAAAAAAAGAGGAACTGTTTCATCTGCCGTGCTGATGAAGTGCTCCGGAAATGTGCGTTACCAGTGCGGTATTAATCTGAAATAATCATCAAAGCTCAAAGCGGCTGATGGAATGGTTCCCGGGCGATCACAACACAGGGCACCCCCACCTGATCGAATCCGCCAGCAGGTACTGCAAGAATGCAGAATGAAACCTGATAGCGACACAGGTGGCTGGCTGACTTCGTTCTGCAGCGGCTGCTGTTTCCAGCAGGGCAGAACGAACAATCGCAGCGGCACTCAACGAGCCGTTTAATAATAAATCTAGTTAACTATCTGTATATGTAAGACAGGAGTTTAGCACTCCGGTTATCTAATAAATCGTACAGAAAAGAGGCTACTTACCGATAAATTCTTAATTTGATCAAAATATCTTAAAGTTGGGGAGAGAAGGGGCGAGAGATGTGATTTTTAGTTCAGTTCAAAGATACTTCAGAAATTGGCAGGAACTGGAGCAGGGAAAAAAGTCCTGCCCCATATTTTCTGTTCCATCCGGTATTTTTTTCATTCAACGCGTGCTACCCGGTTCGTTTCTACGCTTGATCATTGTATGCGAAGAGAAACATCCCAGCTTGATTCGACTTAACCCCGAGGTTCCCGCATGTCAAAAGTAAATCAAATCCAGAACGGAATTGACGACCAGTTTACCACAGCCATTTCATGGGGTTTCACCATCATCTCAGCCATCATTAAAGCAGGCATTGGCGTTGTCATGGGTGCCATCGTGGGGTTTTTGGGTCTCCTCTATTTCTGCTTCTTCATGGGAGACGGTGCCGTGCCGACAGGCTGGGCGTTGCTCTATTTCACCATTCCCGGTGGCATGCTGGCGGGGGGAATTCTGGGCGGTGCTCTGCCACTCTTATTTTATGCGAATTGGAAATAACCAGTCCCGCAACATCCAGATGATTTCTGTCAGGTTGGGTTTCTTAGTTCGAACGGTGCTTGGCAAAGATGTCAACCGGGGCTAAGGCCCTGCGGCTAATGGGGCTGCTCTGCGGTCAATGATTTTGAAGACATGAGTAACAGGACACCATCGGACACGGTCGATCTTTTGGTGGGAAATGATCTCGTCCTCAGAATCACTTTCAGACCACTTAAATCAACACTATCTGGAAACAGACCTGCTGCTCCTGTTTTCTCTCAGGCAGAATTGCTGTTTCATTCTTGTTCGCAGCCTTTACACTATCAATTAGTGAGTCAGATTTTTTTTCGTATGGTTCTCAATGATTCATCGTGTGTTATGGATGTCAGGAAGAGTTTTATGCATTTTACTTCTCAACTTACCGTGCTGTTCGTCGTGCTGGCTGTAGGGCAAACCTGCCTGGCTGAAAACTATCCTCAGTTCCGAGGCGCGAATTCCAATGCCGTCTCTGCCACGCCGCTGCCTGTCAACTGGTCGGATGAGGCGGGAGAACAAACCAATATTCGCTGGAAGAAGCCTCTTGAAGGCGAAGGCTGGTCTCAGCCGATTGTCTGGGACAATCGCATTTACATGACGGCCGCGGTGCCTGCCAGTCCCGCAAAGAAAAATGTCGCCAAGCCGGAATCCGGTAACGGTGACTACAGCCGCGAACGCAATGATCTGGTCAACGTGCTGTATCAATACCAGGTTGTCTGTCTGGATGTTGCTAGTGGCGAGACGATCTGGAAGAAGATGGTGAAAGAAGGTAAGCCGCCGTTGAAGCGGCACAACACCAACACTTACGCTACGGAAACGCCGGTCACAGACGGGAAACGCATTTTCGCGTACTTCGGCATGAACGGCGTTTATTGTCTCGACCTGAAAGGGGACGTGTTGTGGCAGAAAGATCTGGGCGTGTATGAGATGCGGGCCGGCTGGGGGACGTCGAGCTCACCGGTGCTGTTCGAAGATCGGCTGTTCATTCAGGTGGATAACCAGGAGCAGTCGTTTCTTGTGGCCTTGGATACGAAAACCGGAAATGAAATCTGGAAGGTCAACCGCGATGAAAAGTCTCAATACAGCAGCCCCATGATCTGGAAGAATTCGTTGCGGAATGAACTGATCGTGGGGGGCACGGTCTATCGTTCCTATCATCCGGCGACCGGAAAGTTGCTCTGGACGCTGGATATGAATAAAGGACGTTCGTCGGCGACCCCCGTTGCCGTCGGCGATCGACTGTTCATCGGGAACGAACTCCGTAATCGTGGCGGCGATGATGACGGAGGCGGACGGCTCTTCTCTGTCAAACCGGGTGGAGCGGGCGATATTTCTCTGCCGGGTGACATCAGAAAGGGGACGTTCGTGGAGTGGCGGATGGACGGTTCCGGCATTCAAATGGCTTCGCCTACTTATTTAGATGGCAACCTGTATTTCTTCGAACGCCGCCGGGGCATCATTCGCTGTGTCGATATGGAAACGGGGCGTCTGGTCTACGAGAGCCGCGTCCCGGGAGCCCGCGCGTTCTGGGCCTCCCCCTGGACCGACGGCAAACATCTCTTCGCGCTGGATTCCAACGGCAACACCCATGTCATCGCCGCCGGTGACGAACTGAACGTGGTCGCCGTCAACAAACTCGACCAGCAGGCCTGGGGCACCCCCGCCATCGCCGACGGCAGCATCTTTATCCGCACGGTTGACAACCTGTATTGTATTGACGCGAAGCGGTGAATGGGATGAAACTATAAGGGGGGCAGGGGGCTTAAAATGAAGATTCATGCCCCCTTTAACTCGCAACTCGTTTTGGAAGGCCGACCGTGACACATCTGCCAGAAATTGCCAATTTGCCTCTCCAGACTTTGCAAGTTCCTGGCGGCTGGCGCGTAATCATTAATCACTTCTACGAAATTGACCCTGATGATGATCTTGCGGGTCGTCAAATTCTTCACCTTGATCCAGCAAGGATTATCGATCCCTGGGACGATGTGCTCTTATATTACTTCGATCACTCATCGCTCTGGTATGCCACGCGAAATGACGGTCGCTATTACCTCGATCTCGAATGGTCACCAATGGGTCAACGCGATGGGCATTTCATCATCCGACAATATCACGCGCAACCGATTATGTTTTCACACCCACCAAAACGTACGCTGAAACAAAAACGCGACAACATAGAAATATCTTATGAACTAACCCCACCAGTCATATGGCCGGATTCGTCTGAACGGGTATTTGAATCACGTGACCGTAAACAAATCGTCTCAACACTGAATCAATGGCTTTGCGAGTGCTCCCGCAGTTGGTATTGATCGCAGCCCTGATTATTATTTTCAGTGAAGGCATGGCCAATATTCGACATGGGAAGGTAATAAGGGGGCAGCGTGTCGGTCGATTGGGCTCTCCACATTTCCTGGGATACACAATCGAGCGGCCCTGTGGCAGGATTGATGGTTCCGTGTGTATTCACGATTGAAATTGATGGCTTGCGCAAGGTGCGGCAGTTCCAGGTGGAGGTGAAAGCAAATTAGGGCACCTTTTCTGCCCCGAACAGAAAAAGGTATCATTCATCTCAGGAACATTTACTAAACACATTCATAAGGATACTTCCGGTTCATGCTGCAACTGTTCTATGACCACAACGACTTTCCCAATGCCAGGAAACTCAAGGATGAGCGATTCCACTGGTTACAGGACATCGGGGCTGTCGACCTTGGTGAATCACAACCAGATTCGACCGGGTTTCTATTCGGTTATCAGTACTCTTACTCGCATCTCATCAATCAAGTCGGAGATCGTCCCGGCATTCATGACCGTCCTGAGGAGAGGGAAGAATTGATCCATCTCGACGAAGTCCTTCGCGTGTTGGCTGTCAACGGGATAGAAGTGCCAACTCCCCAGACATGGGTGCTTGAGATTGATGAAGAACTCCCCAGAGACCTGGAATTTCCATTGTTCGTTCGCACTCGTAAGTCCTCGTGGAAGCGTGGGGGAGATCAGTCGAAAGTCCGTAATCTGAACGAACTCGCCGATGAGTCGGACCTGCTGCGACGTGCTTTTGGCTGGGACACAACGATTCTTGTCCGTAAGTGGCTGGACATCGCCGTCGCAGGGCAATGGATGTTTGGAGACGCACCTCAGGAAATCCGCACTTGGGTCATTGATGGTCAGCCGGTTGCCTGGAGTTTCCACTACCTTCATGCCGTACCGAATCCCGTTGGTTTTCCACCCTCGCCGGCTGATCTGTCGCAGTTGAAGTCGATGGCTGCGCTGGTTGCCAAACCGTTCCGGTCTCGACTGATTGCTGCAGATTTTGTACGAGACACGAACCACAACTGGCACTTCATGGAAGCTGGCCCCGGTGCGAATGCCGGGACAGCGCACGAAGCGGTTTTCAAATATGTCGCCAGTCGGCTCATTGGAAATGAAACCGATCTGGCTGGAGATGCAGTGGGAGGTCGGCTTTGATAGATGATTTGGATACACAGACAAAAGAGTAGAAAAAGGTGCCATTACCCGCTGCCCGCTTTTATTGATTTAAACGAACAACGCTACCTCGGGGGTTGTGAACACGATATACTCGAAAGCAGCCGTGCAGGCTGTCGTCATTTCGTTTTACGCGGCGGTCTGTTTTGTTTTACGAGTCTTCAACGTGTTTAACAGCTGAGAATTTCATGAATCGTCTCCTGCAGATCTTTAACGTCGCTCTTGTCTACCTGCTCCTCGCGGCTCCCCTGTGTGCGGAGCTCACCCGCTTTGAAATCACTGCCCGCGAACCCTTTGCCGATGGTCATAAATTCGGCACTGTCGGGGAATACGAACGGATTAAGGGCCGCGTCTATTATGAACTCGATCCCGATCTGCCTCAGAATCAAAGTGTCGTCGATCTGAAACTCGCGCCGCGCAATCAACGGGGCCGCGTGGAACTCTCTGCCGATCTGCTCATCCTGGCACCGAAAGATTTGAGCAAAGGGAACGGGGCGCTGCTCTACGATGTCAATAATCGTGGCAACCTGACCGCACTGCGGATGATCAACTTCGCCTCGGGGAGCAACGATCCGAAAACAATGTCACAGGCGGGCGACGGGTTCCTGATGAAGCACGGCTTTACGTTCGTTTCCAGTGGCTGGGACGGCGAACTGCTGCCGGGAAGCAGCCGTCTGAGCCTGGTTCCCCCGACCATTGAGCAACCCATCACCGGCAAAGTCCGTTGTGAAATCGTCCCCACGAAAGATACCACGCGCACCGTCGTCAACTGGGCCGCTCACGGATCCTATCGTCCCACAGCCAAAGGACTGGAGCAGGCAACACTGACGCATCGGCTGCGGGCCGGTCATCCCCGTGTGCCGATTCCCCGTTCGGAGTGGAAACTGCATGTCACGGAAGTGGAAGGGGGTTCCCCCGCGCAACTGCCGAGAGTGGAACTGGAATATCCCGCCGGGCTGAAGAAACTGCAGATCTACGAACTGATTTACGAAGCGCAGGATCCCACCGTGATGGGCACCGGTTTCACCGCGGTCCGCGATCTGGTCTCGGCATTGAAGCAGGGGAACGGCGATGGTAATCCATTGCTCGTCGCCGGCAAACCGGTGATCCAGCGGGCCCACTCCTTCGGCGTCTCGCAAAGCGGGCGTTTCCTGCGCGAGATGCTGTACTGGGGCTTCAATGAAGACGAAGCGGGTCGGCGGGTCTTTGAAGGAGTCATCCCCCACGTCTCCGGCTCCGGCATGGGATCGTTCAATCATCGCTTCGCCCAGCCTACGCGGCATGCCGGGCAGCACGATCATCACGATTACCCGCCCGACCGTTTCCCCTTTTCCTATTCCACACAGACCGACCCGCTGTCAGGGCTGACGGAAGGCATTCTGACCCGGGCCGCAGCCAGCGGCACCGCGCCCCTGGTGATGCACACGCAGTCTTCTTCGGAGTACTGGAACCGCAGCGGTTCGCTCACGCATACCGATCCCCTCGGCACTGCCGATGTCGCGCTGCCCGAGAATGTGCGGATCTATATTATCGGTGGAACGCAGCATGGTCCGAGCCGCTATACGACCGAGAAGGGGGATGGCCAGACGGCGCCCAATCCTGCCGACTACAAACCGTTCCTGCGTGCCCTGCTGCTCGCGCTCGACCAGTGGGCCAAAGACGGAACCGCACCTCCTGCCAGTGTTTATCCGAAGATCAGCGAGGGGACGCTCGTCAGCTGGACGCAGAATGCCACCGGCTTTCCGCATATTCCCGGCATCCGCTACCCGGCGGTCATTCAGCAACCCGCGTATCTCGATTTCGGTCCCCGCTGGCAGACCGAACGCATCGTCGATCTTCAGCCCCCGCTGCCGCGCGGCGATTACCGGGTCCTCGTTCCCCGTTCCGGTCCTGACGGTAACGAACTGGGCTGCCTGTCGGCTCCCGAAGTTGCGGTTCCGGTAGCCACTTATACCAGCTGGCGGTTACGCGACGAAAACGGCCCCGCCGCCAACCAGCTTTACAGCCTCTCCGGCTCGATGATTCCATTCCCTCTGACGAAATCAGAACGCGAACAAAAGGGTGACCCCCGCCCCTCACTCGAAGAACGCTACGGCACCCTGAAAACGTATCTCCAGCAACTCTCCGCCCGATGCCAGACCTACGAACAGTCCGGCTACCTGCTGCCTGAAGACCGCGAACGAATCTTAGAAACGCAACGAGAACGAGTGGCACCACTGTTTGATCAGATTAAAGAGAAAGCAAAAACGACAAAGGCAGAGCAGGGGCATTGAGGTGTTTTGCTCTCCTGCTGCCAAAGAAAATGCAGGATACAGAATAAAAACGGTGCAAAATCTCACCTTGGGGGGCACGATCAAAATCCAAGATAGACCTCGAAAAGTGGAAAAGGTTCCTGACATTTTTTTCATCGATAGGAATCCATCATGCTGGATAAATGGAAACGACTATTAAATTTACTACCACCTCCAGAAAACCCCCTTGGTTTTAAAAGAACCTGGCAGACCGTCGAGTCGGAACTTGGTTTTTCACTGCCGACCGATTACAAGCAGTTCATTGATACTTACGGTTCCGGATGCATTATGCCGTCAGGCGGCGAGTGCGGCAGTATAATCATCTGGAACCTGCGGGATGTCTCAGACGTTTTGGCCTGGATCGCGACAGCTACACGACGCTACAACGACGATCGGCAGTCAGGCAACGAACTTCCATTCCAGGGTTATCCTGAACCGGAAGGACTACTTGGTTGGGGGACGAGACCTGACGGCGACTTTTTCAATTGGCGCATGATGGGGGAGCCGGATTCTTGGGATTGTGTGTTTTATCATTTCTCAAATGCAGAAATGATTTTGCTGCAGGGCAAAGGATTTGTCGATGTGCTGGTGGACCTGCTGGAGCACAATTCCCCGCTCATTCCTTACCCGATCGACCCCGACAACCTGCAACCGCCTTGTGCTTACACAGAAGAAGTCTGGTAAGACTTAGTGGTAAGTTGAAGCCAGTGCCGGTAAAACAGATATTTGATCTCTCGAATGACCCACTCACGCAGAACTGATAACATGGATCCGGATCTCAAATTACTCACAGAACTCGTCCCACCTCCCGACGCTCCTGTCTGCACCGACTCGGACTGGCAAGAGGTCGAAAAAAATCTGGGTGTCGAACTACCCGGCGATTACAAAGACTTCGTTTCAATTTATGGCTCCGGATCTCTGCAGTCTTTTATTCACATCGTGAACTACTCCGATAGCCGCCTCTCCTCTGCAGAACTGATTTCGGTAATTTTTTCGCAGCTGGAGTCCTACCAGGAGGCTGGTAAATGCGAGGAATTCAAAGCATTTCCAGCAGAAGGCGGACTGCTGCCCTTTGCCAGTACCGACGATGGCAATTACCTGTTCTGGAAAACCGAAGGCAAACCGCCACAGTGGGCGGTCGCCGCGTATGACTTTACGTCAGGGACCATCGTGCATATACCTGGTCTGGGCATGGTGAATTGTCTGCTCAGACTTGTCCAGAAAGACAATCCGTTTGGAGATCGATTCTGCAATATCGAGAACTTTACCCCACATTGTACCTTCGTGCCCTGGCAGGAAGCATGATTCCCGATTCGCTCTCAACTATAGTGGGGGAGGCAGAGCAATGAGTGAGTTGCGTGAACAGATTGACGAACTGCGGCAAAGGTTGAACAGAAATGGTGCCATTCAGCTCTGACACTTTTTTATTCTGTTATGGAGCAATAAGTCTTATGAACAATTACTTATGGCACAGAAGCATAGAACCAATAGATCTTTCTGGGTTTTCTAACGATCCTAAGAATTTTGTTCTTTCTGTAAGTGTTCTTTCATGGCTCGTCAATCAGTTGTACGAAAATGAGAAAATTGATGAGGATGAATTACTGATTGACGTGGCTTTTGTAGGATTTTTAGGTAAATATCCCGCAATTGTGATTCAATTCAAAAAAGGCGATCCCTCAGATGAAGATCTAGGTATGATGGAAGAGCAGCTTCTTGAAATGATCAATGACATTTTGAAGCATAAATTACTGATAGATTTTATAAAATTTATCACCAAAGAAAACAAAGATTGGCAAAAGATTACGAACGATTTAATCGCGAAGTACACATAATCCTGAAATTTTGATAGTTAAAATCCCAGGTGAATTCAGGGCGAAGCTAAACAGTGGAGAGAACTTTTTAGTTTAAGAGTCATGCCTACCCTGTTACCACCCAGCTTATTTTTCGGCTGCTGCGCAGCTGAGGAAATTAAATGGAGCAAGTCTCATTAATAAACGAGTCTTGACCTCTTTATTCGTCCCTTGAATTCATAAGAGTTATTTCTTCGCAAATCACATCAAGGTCACCTCGCATGCAAACAATGAGAAGATGTTGAGGATTGTGGAATGACGCGTGATCCTGGGGCACCCCGGAAGAATCATAAATAATAACATTACTTAGAAAATTAAGTTCTCCGTTCAAAAAAGAACTCATAAATTGATTCTGTTGCTGAATGTGAACCAATTGAACATGACATTCTTTACCAAAAGGCTCATCATACTTGCTCAAACTTTGCCGAAAACAAAATAGATGCACACCCCTCAGTCGTAATTCCAGGGACGCGTTATCTTGATTGAAAATCAGCGTCGCTTCTCTGTCGAAAGGCTGCCATTTGATGTCCTGTAAAGATGAAGCATATAGTTGTTCACAAATATCAGAATGTTTTGACATGTGGGTGTATACTCATTTTCTTTTGAGAGAATCAAGGGGGCAGGACTTTACGCGGGAAGCGGTGCATCAGACGCGATCACTTCTACGATCATTATAAGCGTTCCGGGAGTCGAAAGGTTCAGGATTTCTGTCTCATTCTTCTCATTTTTCGGTGTTACCAGCTGGGGGCTCCGAAAATCGCCCTGCCTGCAGGCGAATGCATCGAAGCCGACCGCCAGAGGTAAGGGACCCCGGATTATTCTATGATGTAAGTGATTTGTGTATTAAAGTGTATTGGCTCTGTCAGGTGGAAGCAGAGTGATGAAAGGCGTTCCTCATTAATCTGTCTCATGCTGAGAAATACGATCATGGCAAAGCAAAGATATGCGGCTAAACTGATATTTCAATTTCGAATTGACCGCCAGGATGATTCTGGGAAATACAGGATTTGTGAGACACGGTTTCTGAATGATTTCATTCCCCGGGAAGTATTACGGGAAACGGGAGTGCCGGAAAGCGTGTTGGTATCTGCTCTTTTTTCTTAAAGACACCCTGTTTGACGATCAGGCCGGTATCCCAGGTGCCCAGAACCAGGTCGAAGCCGTCTGCCACTGGCTGGGATGCCAGGTGTTCCAGCCGGGCGTCGTTCAGTTGCAGCAGGCCTGTCCGCAGGAACGTATCGGAGTTCCAGGCCGTGATGGTGCCCCGATAGCAGGCGACCAGGAGCGTCTGCTGCTGCGGGTGGTAGTTGACGTCCATGATTTCTGACAGTCCGGTGGGGATGATCGCCTCCAGGGTTCCCGCCTCGAGATTCAGAATCAGAATCTGTCCGGTATCGAATACGAGCATGGCAAAGCGACCGTCGGCAGTGCATCTGATCTGCATCAGTTGGCTTTGGTGATAGACGGGCGGAGTGATCTGTTTCTGCGGTTGTCC
>TARA_R110002167_G_scaffold49604_4_pt1 | contig 10156 bp, 28 predicted proteins | sample TARA_R110002167 | Tara Oceans TARA_R110002167 (sample SAMEA4398238) | marine metagenome | biome: Polar Biome; feature: [MES] marine water layer (ENVO:01000295) within the mesopelagic zone...; material: water (ENVO:00002006), including particulate matter (ENVO:01000060) such as...... | reverse complement strand
TTCATCGCTGGTTACATGCTAAAGTAGTCTTTATATATTACAAAATATCACATACATTAACTTGGACAAACTTATTAAGCAACATTTGAAGGAATGGAAGTCATACAAGTCCCAGTTGGAGAAGGACATGAAGACTGCAAATAATTTTTGGTCTGGCGTATACGAGTACAGAATCAGGTCACTGAACGGGCTTATCATGGAGTATGAGGAATGAGAAGCGAAAAGGAAGTAGAGTACTATTACAAACTTCTTCAAAAAGCCTCGGAAAGGGCAATCATACCTGAATACTTTGCAGGACATATGGACATCATGCTATGGGTTCTTGACAACGAGGAATACAATTCATCTGACATAAAGAAAAAGATGGAAGAAGTAATTGGAGAATTTGAATAGTTTATATTAGACGGTTGCAGTGTCAAGACAGGTTGGTGAACCTAGAGTCATGGCAGGGCTTAAGACTATGTGTGGCTTGGATCAAGGGTAACGATAAGCTTATCCCGTGGTAAGGATTTCCTGAAACACGGTGGCGAACACCTTGGTCTGTTTTTATATAATCCAAGAAATAACAATCAGCATTCCAATCGCAACAAAAGAACCAATCATGGTTGCAACCACGTCATAAAATTCCACCACTCCCTTTCCAGTTATGCCGTCATACATCTCCTTTCCGATGGCGAATACGAATCCAAGCATCACAAGCGGAAACCAGAAAATGCCAAGTCCGCTAAGCAGAAATCCTGCCCAGAAGTGCTTTATCTTGTCATCTTGGATCATTATCAATTCTCCCTAATATTAGCAAAGTCAACAGTTCCCTGTAGCAGTCCATGCAGTATTTTCCTCCGCTTATCGATGACGACTCCTCACGACAAAGTTTGCACGGTGTTATAATGTTAATGTCCTTGTTGTCCGACCAAGGCAGTTTAGCCATACATGTCACCTTTAGGTTCAGTATGTGATTCCTCATCAACCTTCCCCTCGGCTTCCTCACGCTGACCTGCAATCATGAACTGCAACCAGCTTCCAGTCTCCTCGTATGACATCTTCTTCTTTACCAGCATAAGTGCGGTATCTATTTCCATAAAATTTAACTCGTAATCCTTTATGTGTTTGTCAAGTATCTTGTCTATCTCGTCATACAGGTCGTTTACCTTTTTCATGTCCACGTTGTTGTCAGTCATCATGACCTTCCCCCCTTATCTCGTCTATGGCACTTAGTGACATTGCGTTAAGTTTCGCAAACGTGTTACGATCACTCATGGATGCGTTGTTCTTCTGTGCAAACGATGACTCGAACCATGATATTATGTTCTTATAGTCAACCAAGGTTAGTCTTACTTCCTGTGACATCAGACTATTTATATACTGGTATCTAATAAATCTTCTTAATTGTGTTCGAAGACTTGTTTATAGTCGTTACGCACATAGTATTCCAAGTCGGTTTTGCTCTTGACAAGCACGTTCCAGACGACACCATTTTGTTCCATGTTCATCCTGTATGGGTACTTCATAATAACAGTACGACTATCGGTAATATAAATCATTACCATGCTCGGTATGTATACTGATCATACCGTCAGGAAGCGTCTATTTTGGATACTATGACAAAGTCAACGTCTTTTACAACCGTCTCCAAGTAGGTGACGAGTTTGTCTGCTATGTCTGACGGAAATATGTTTGATACCTTCTCTCCCTTGGAATTTGTCCAAGATATCTTTACGTTAATCATTTAACTTTCTCTTGCGAAGGTTGAATAAATACTTGTCTAAAATCTGTATGTTGTCAACCAGTGACTCTGGGTGGTTTACCAAGAACCATTTTGAACGTGTCAGGTTGATGGTTGCAGACAAATCGTTTGTCAGAAGGAGGGTGTTATCGTTATTATTCATATATTCCGAGACATCTTCCTTTACAAATATGCAGTTGTATCCCTTTAACACCAGTTTTTCCTCCAATGACGTGGAGTATACGGTGGGATCAATGATGATTGTAGGAGGATCATACGGAACTATCTTCCTGATGCTTGGAATTAATTTGACAATGTCATTGCGTATAAGACTGTTGTTTACCACTAATAAATTGCCCATAAAGTATGTTAATTGTTTGATATATAAGATTTTACTTGTCCAACTCTATTCCTGCCAAGTTCTTCTCCCTTTTAACCCATATTACCCTTATATTGTCATTCATGTATTTCTGGCACTTTGTCCATAGCGGTATGAGGTGTTCGGTGGTTATTCTCCACTTTCCGTTCATCTGGTTTGCCACAAGAAGAGAGTCAGTGTATATCGATATGGTCTTTCTTGAGTAGTTGTTGTTTACGTATGATATTGCGTATAACAGTCCAAGGTATTCCAACTGATTGTTACTCAAGTCCCCCGTTCTTTTCTTTATGATGGTACGTTTCTTTTGAGGATCTACCAGACAAATCCTTCCCCCCATATTAGTTCCAGCGTCAGTATAGACCTTGAGTCCCTTCCTCTTCAATGGTACAACTAACATTAACTGGTTAATAAGAATTAAGGAGGAGGTGAGTAGTGGCTCACCAACCACTCGAACCCAGAGGACATGACTCCTGCCGTGAATGCGTTCGAACGCACTCAATATTCGACAGGCTACCAGCCTTGTCTCGAGTAGGTTTCCAAACATTCGGCTTTGTGAGTAGGCACTCGACCTATCCCTCAAAGGTTCATCCATGCGGTTTCCCACACTTCCCTCCCGTAAATTACCACCACCAACATGCTCTGCCGAGCACATCACGTCACGTTTTGCATTGCGTGTTACGGGTTGTTTGAATTTACTTCTCTTCAACTATAGTATGGTTAATGGTATATATAAATCAATCCAACAGCAGGTCTTTGTTGATCAGTCCCTGCGTGTCCTCCCTACCTGCCTCATCCATCCTCTTGCACCTTGGACATCTTTTGTATTCCTCGGAAATGTCTGCATTGTGACATATAGGACACTTCAAAGCTCAAGTTTCCTGTCCGTTCTCTTGTTCATAAGGTATAATTTTCTGTAAAGTCCGTAGCATTCCTGTCCGCAATACTTGAATCCCCTGCTTCCAGCAAGGTTCTTGAAGCACATGTTGCACTCCCCGTTTTTTCTTAAGGGCAGTCTGCATATGTTTACCCACCCCTGTCTGCATGTGTCGTTGCAATACCTTCTGTTTCCGTTGGAAAAACCAAGCGGACTGCTACAGTGTCTGCATGAAAGTCTGCTTTGCGGTCTTCCGTTACAGTCCGTACAACTGAGACTTTGCTGTGTCTTTACCGTCTTGTGACACGTGAGACACTGAGGATCGTTTCTGCAACCCCTGCATCTAATCTTTCTCGAGGGTACTCCACACTGAACGCAAGTTCTCATTGAACGAACGTTACCTGCACGTAATATTAGTCTTCTGGAACGGGCTTGATCTTTGTTATGTTGTGCAACGTGTAATACACCAAGTCTATCTCATTATACTTGTAATACTCCACAAGAATACCCCATTCGTCAATTTCCTTGATTATGCATTTTTTGGTCTTGTCGTTGATCCTAACTGGAGTTTTGTTCTTGATAAATTTTTCAATTATCTGGTGCATCATTCTTTGTAGAATGACACCTCAATGTCATCCGAATCCAAGTCATGTTCGTTCTCATATATTCTCTGGTCGGCATCTGGCTTTGATCTTCCCCAGTCACGCAACTCCTTGGACATTGCCAACCCAGTTACAAATATTGCAGACAGTCCTGCTATGATTAAAGTGTCATTGAACGAAATTGCTATGTCAAACATGGTTACCGCTATGTTTCCAGACACGAGAGGACTGAAAAAACTGATTCCAAAATTACCCAACAGACGGGCAACTACTCTCTTACCGCTGACCATTGTATCTGTCTTAAGGTCAAAGTATTTTAAAGTTTCTATTAGATAAATAAAAAACGGGTGAGGGTTATCCTAACCACTCTTTTTTGAACTCTTCTAAGTCCATTTTTGCAGGACTTGGAAGGGCTTTGTCGATGGCATCTAATATGCCTTTGATTCCTTCTAACATCAATTAATGATAGTTTGCGATCTAGATTATCGGATCGGTCAATAAAAATAAAGAAAAAAATGAAGATCTGTTGACAAAATCAACTGGATTCAACTAGTTATAGTCTTCTTCACTTGGGAAGACCAGACACCAATACGGGTTTCCAGTCTTTTTGCTTGTCCTTTTGAATGGTTTGCAATCTCCAATTACTGTGCCTTTTTCGAAAGCCTCTTGAACGTTTTCAACACGGTTAATCTGTTTTGCAATAGATTCAGTTACAAAGAATCTACTAACTTCTTTGGTCTCCTTTTGGTGTTCTAGTTCAAAGCTTTCTTTTGTATCGATGAGATAGTAATCTGTTTTACCATCTGCACCAACCAATGAAGCATTGGTATTTGGTGTAGGATTGCCTCTTGTATGAGTAAAGCCTTTGATGTTGATGACCTTACCTTCAATTGCTCTTATTCCTACTGCTGGTTTGCGTTCTGTTTCAGATGCACTACCACCACCCAGTTGTGACAAATCAATTTTTGTTTCTGCTACGGATATTTTCTTTTCACCTCCAGTCATTAAGTATCTCAATCATGGCTACGTTATATAAACTAACGGTTCTCAGTAGTGAAGTTCGTGCCATGCTGACACAAGTTTTTTGAGGTCTTTGTCTTCTATGAGTATGTTTTTCTCCCCCACGTCTCTTACGATTTCAGACACCGCACTGTGCTGTTCGTTTGCATACCTCGTCATTGAGGAGTGAGGTTCTTCTGAATCCCATTTTTCGTCATTCCATGACTTCCACTTTTTTTCGTTCTTCTTACAATAGCCGTTTACTGGTGGCATTTTGTTTGCAAGTTCGTTGAATTTGATGACTTCCTGTCTTCTCCATTTTCTGCTAAAGTCCCAGAATGCGTGTCCCTCGACCTCGTGGATAAAAGTACCCCTGTACCAGTCAAGGTCTGGTTGTTCTCTGACCTGAACTATCTCCACCTTCTGTTTTGCGAGACTCCATGATCCTGCCCTGTTTCCGCTAATAAGGTGCTTGATTGAAATATACTTGATATGCTTTCTCATCTTTTTCGTTGACTCGTTTGAGTTCCAAAGGTTTCTTATAAGTTCTACAAGTTCCTCGTTGACCGCACTCTTTGACATCGTTGCCTTGCCAATGTACACCTTCGTGTTCTTGTGAACCTTGAATCCGTGAGATCCAATCTTAGGTCTCTTTGAACGGTTGACCTTTCTCTTCATGCTTGTATATGGTCAATGGTATATATTAACATTTGTAATCTAAAAAAAAATACGAGTTACCAAGTACATGCGTTGTATCTGGTCTTGGCGTTGTACATTACACTGTTTTCCAACTGGTCTACTTCCAAAAGGTTGTCGTGCTTTATCTTTCCAACAAGGCTTACATCCTGCTCCCATTTTTTCAACTTGGACTTTAACTGAATCATCTTTGAATCAATGAGTGACTCAATTTCTTCCTTGGAAGATTCCTCTGGGTTGTATACTTTGAGTCTGATTTCCTTGGATGCCTCCTCTCCGTTGTTTGCGGATCTCTTAATGTCAGAGTCTGACATTTTTCCGAAACACCAACAACACATAAGTCTGATTTCCTCGTCAGCCCAAGGACTGTTTGGTGCATTACCTGCGTTCGGATTGTCCAATTTTCTGTTACACATCATACAGTGAAGTCTGTCGTGTGCCAATGCTTCTGGGTGATTTGGCTGTTCGAGACCGTATTCTCTGGCAATTGCGTTTGACTGTGCAAATGCTTTTTTGATGACCTTCTTTACGGAATGGTCTTCCATTGGATTTGACTCAAGGATTTCAATAGCCTTGTCTGGTGCAATGTTTCTTTCCATTCTGGCTTCCATACGTGCCTCTCTTTTTGCACGTTTTTTCTTGGATGCCTCTTTGAGAGCCTCTCTGTCTTTGGCTTCTCTGTCTTTGTCAGCGAGGGACTTTAACTTTGAAGAAGCGACACCGTTGTACCTGTGCCCTAGTCCGTTGCCGAAGTTAATCATTCTTGACATTACAACTATACTATGGAGTATACTCTATATTAACATTACTAAAAAAATAAAAAAACTATCCCCCAGCTTGTGCTGGGAAGAATTGTAGGTTTTGTTCAGGTTTTACAACCATTCCAAGAACCTCTTTGACTTTGGCTGGAAATCCACCTTTGCCAGATAAGACTTCTCCGTCAAGGGAGATAATACTCCTTTGACTCCATGCGTCAAACTCTGCAAGATCAATGTTCTTGGACTCTAGAAAATCTTGGAAATAAATTCCCATGGATTTCTCTTTTGGCTCAAGAACAGAAATTTGCTCTAAAGAAAGTTTTGCTTCCATCATATGTCATATGGCAGTTGCCACATATAACTGTATCCTAGTAAGTTCCAAAGCATGTCGAACAGCAGTACCTGTCCAAGTTTATGTAGGAGTCCCTGAACCTTGACAAGTCCGTTCCACAGAACTGACAGTGCGTTATCACCGTTCCGTACGGGTATATCTTTGGATCATGCCACTTTGACTCCAACAGGCTTCCCTTTGTCTGTGCCTTCTCTTCTTCTACCTTGTTTAGCCCTACGCATGACTGATGCTTCACACCCTCCCCCTGCTTCCAAAGTTCCTTAGATCCTTGGGGTATTGTTTCGTCACATACGCAACACTTGTTGGAATATTTTATAGTAATAAGTTTCCAGTCATTGTTTGACAGGTCTATCTTCAAAGTCTGGATTCTCTGATGATCTTGCTGGTTTTCTGTCTTTCATACCTCTCTTCCGCACATATCTTGCAAAGTCTCCCCTGTTTTGCAAGTATGGTGTTTTCCTTTGTGAACCGATGTCCCCTGTTGCATACCTTTCTTAGAGGTGGCTTTGCCCTTGGCTTGTCTTCACTTGGCTTTACGTCTGAAAATTTTACGTCACCCATTCTTACCGCATCATCCAAGTGTTCAAGGTGTGCGAACCTTTGGTGCTTCTTTATGATGTGAGCCTGTAGGTATTCCACGTTTTCCAATGTCTTTCCACAGTTCTGAATTGTACAGACTAGGTACTTCATTGGAATCCCTCTGGATAAATTTCCATCATCTTCATAATGTCTGTCATGCCAATCTCCAATATAATGCTTTTGAACGGCTCGAATTGCGGAGACATTATGGAATCCCTGTCGTTTGGAATGCCTGAATCATAGTGTCCCAGTCCCATCGAGTGCCCGACCTCATGAGTAAGTGAGTTTAACAGATCCTGTGTCGGAAGACTCTTGCCTTCAAAGTATAGCGGTATCGTGATCAGTGCGTCTGTCTCATTCAGGTCTGTTTTTCCCAAGTCCAACGGGTTTTCAACGTTGTCTACAAACTGTATCACAACGTTGCATCTGTTCCAGTCAATCGAGTCGACCGAAATGAGACCTGTATTCCAGTTCACTGGATGTTCCAACGTAAGTTCCTTTTCCCATTCGTGCAATGCAAGGAATGTCAAAGTCTGCAATCTCACGTCATCACCGTAATGACAAAACTGTGGGGTGTCTGTAAGACGGATGCTTACGGTATCGTATGACAGTGCCGTGGATGTGGAAACAAGTCCGACCGTACAGACTGCCAATACAAATAGAATTAAAAGTTTCATTTTCTCAAAGCCTCACAGAACTTGCATTCGTTGCCATTCTTAAAGTGTTGCTTGTATGACTCCACTCCCTCGTTGCCATACCATGAGCTCGTACCTGTCTCAAATATCTCCCTGTGTATCATCATTTCAAACTTGTCTGACTGAATCCATTTCTCATGATCCTCCATCTTGCATTCGTGGCGATTGACGGTTGTTTTTCCACACCAGTCACATCGCATTGTCTGCTCTCCCTCCTATGCATATCTCGTTGTCACAGGTCTTCCCACTTTTTGAATAGTCTGTCCTGTGCTCGAATATGCAGATTGGACAAAGTTCCATGTCACACCTTACGCAATAGTACTGCTCCCACTCCCTCGTACTTGGGCAGTGTTCCTGTTCACAGTTTGCTTCCCTAATCATTAGGAAATACCTCTGGCTCGTACTCGTCATCCGTAAAGCCCTCGCAGTCACACTGGTTTCTTAACTTTTCTTCCCGTGTCTTTCCACGGGTACAGTCACACGCATGGGCAACGCTTCCGTCAGCATTGTACTGTATGCCGTCTCCTCCAGATGGAAAGTGTTCGTCATAGTTTAACAGATCCTCGACAAGTTCGTTCTTGTAGTTGAAAACTTTTTGTTGCAACTCATCGTCATTCTCATAGTGGTCGGAATACAGGTGACCGCATCTTCCACATGCTGGATCATTCCCGTCAGTCATTGAGTCCGTGACTCCTGCTGGTAGGTAACCGCTCAATCCTCATACACATCCTTGATCCATTGTCGGATCTTGTCCATGCTTTCCATGTCTTCCCATATGTAATCCAAAATAATATCCTTGCTGATCTTGTCCAGTTTGGGATAGTCTATCTGATGCTCTATCGTATACTTCATCAGTCCCAGTCCTCCAGTGCAAATTTCTCCTCAATCATTGCCCGAAGAGTACAGATTGGACAGTCTCCTGCAACCCCGTAATGCTTGATCTTGTGAAGTGAGCATTCGTTAAGTCCTTGATCAGACTTTGCTTGGTCTTGACATCTTTCGTCAATATAGTCAAACTCTTGCTGTAACTCTTCCAGTTTCATGCCTTTACCTCTTGGAGATAATGCAGTCTTTCCTGCAACTCCATGGTGTCTACTCCATACCTGCTTTTTGCATACTCTCTCATTCTAAACTCGTGATCCAGATTGTAAATCAATGCTTCCAAACGGGCTTCTTCTGGAAGCAATTTTACCTCCTCAACAACCTTTTGAAATTCTGCAAAGGTTATTTTTATTTCTTCTAACTTTGTTGCCATGATTGTATAATATACTTTACCCCATATAAATCAATCAAATCCACATTCTCTCCATCGGGTATTCCTTTAGCTTCCACTTGCATTCGTCACAGTACGGGACATTGTTTTTTATCATCTCGTCAAGCTGTTGCTTCATCTCTGGTATGAGCCAACACATCACTGCCTTTTTTGACATTGCCTGAAAGTCATACGCAAGTATTGAAAGGCACGAGTTTCCGTTTTCCTCGGCATATTTTTCCAGCATGTCTCCAATCAACCTGCACTGTTCGGAATTGTGCTCTGTCGTGTTGTGTAACGCATACTTTACCTGTTTTACAACTGTCATGTCCATTGAGTGCTTCATCTTACCAAGTGTCCCTGTTTTTCCAGTACGGATCTCCTGTCATCTCTCCACTGCTTCTTTGCCTCCTGTACGGCATAGTGCAGTCTTTCCTGCAACTCCATGGTGTCGGGGAACTGTATCTGTCCAGACATCACGAGCTTCTTTTTTTCTTCCGTGGTAAGCTTCTTCCATACGTGCGTGTTTAGCCAAGGCTCTGCACTGTTTGCACGTTCCATTCTTAGCTGTGTAAGGTCTCTTTCGTCAAGCAGTTCCTCTGCCTTTTTGTACAACTCCCTGATCCTCCCCATTTTCGACATGTCCCTCTCAAGCTTGTCGTCAATGGTCATGGCTTTACTTCCTTTACTCCCGAACTGTCTGGCATTGCCTTTGCAATCCAATGCTCCTTGCAGTGGGTGTACGGGCAGGAAACAAGCGTGTCGCACGTGCCGTCTAACTTTTGACACTTGCGATACATTCCTGTAATGTTTGTTCCCTCTGGTGCTATCTCTACAGTCATTTTCTTAGCCAGTCCCATTCTGGTCTCTCCTGATAGTCGTCAGTCTTCATCTTCAACATCCTCTGTGAACTGTGACGAATATAAATCAACGTGTTTACGTGCATCCTTTTCATTGAAACGATAGTCTGCCATTAGAAAGTGTATCAGATCCTCGTCATGCACCTGCTCGTCTCTGTTTATCCTCCTGTTTATTTCCAGATCTATCACATCCATTACTTGGTGTCTGTTCATGTTATACAGTTACAGTTCTTGCTGTCTAATGAATGTTCCTGATTGTCCCATGCAGGAACGATGTGATTCAACGGGGGTATGCCGTCAGAATTTGGCAAGTCCTTGAAACTGTATCCACGACTGGTTGCCTCGGCTACTATGGTGTCATGTCTGTATACGAGTGCGTTAAGGTTG
>TARA_R110002167_G_scaffold12648_2_pt1 | contig 10157 bp, 10 predicted proteins | sample TARA_R110002167 | Tara Oceans TARA_R110002167 (sample SAMEA4398238) | marine metagenome | biome: Polar Biome; feature: [MES] marine water layer (ENVO:01000295) within the mesopelagic zone...; material: water (ENVO:00002006), including particulate matter (ENVO:01000060) such as...... | reverse complement strand
GTAATGATTGAGCCATTTGAAGATGGTCTTGAATATGTAAGCCAAGCATGGTCTGATAAAGGAATGTGGGTAACAAATGGTAAACCTAAAGTATATAAATCAAAGTGCATGGCTCAACAAGAAGCTGATCAATGGAATACAGGTGTAGTAGTAGAATATAGAGGATAACACAATGAAAATAGTTATGTTAACAGCGTTAGCAGAGACATTACGCCGACGTAGAAATATGAATCAAACAATATCAGCGTTAAGTAAACTGAATGATAGAGATCTACAAGATATAGGTCTTCATAGAAGTCAAATAGACTCTGTTGCAAGAGGTTTAATTGATTTTCACAGAACAGTAAGAGATGTCACAGAAAGGACAACGGATGATACCAACACAGATTGAAGTTACAGCTGAGTTTATAAAATACAGAACTGAGAAACAAAAGTTATACAACAGACGTGGTAGAGATGAGAATAGATTTATTATGGATCTTGACTGCGAGTTGTATGAGTGGTACATGATAGACATGGGTGAATGGAAAGCTCATGATGATTGGCGTATAGATGCTGTGCTAGTCAACGCACACAGCGCATTACCAAGTGAAGATACGGAGGCAAATATCGATGTTAAGTTTATTAAGAAATGGTATAACCTCTCTAACACAAAGATGCTTAACTTTGTTAAACAGCATGATGTTATACACGGATACCTTTTCATGGAATGGGTTGAAGAACCAACAGGCCAGCTGCTTGAAGGAGATATCGTTAGTGTTAGACAAGTCAGATATCTACCCTACTCAGATCTTGCAAACCTTATACAAGTCTCAAGAGGTAAATGGGGAGGATTCTACGCTGATGTCAGAGGCACCTTATGATTTCATTATTGAAGAAGATCAAAAGACTTACACATGTTTAAAGTGTAAGAAGAAATTTAATCGTATGCATATAGACAAAGGAAGAATTTGTCCACGCTGCGCTAACAATAACAAAGATAAATAGAAAGGACATAGCATGAGACTATGTTATGACATAGAAACGGATGGACTAGATGCTACAAAGATACACTGCCTTGTTGCTAAGAACCTTGATACTGGTACCATATATAAGTTTGCAGACGAAAGTGTTAGGTGTGCGAACGTTATTGACGGAGTCAGACTCCTCGAAAACGCCACGCTACTTGTCGGGCACAACATCATCGGATTCGACAACGTCCAAGTAGATAAGCTATATGGTACAGAGCTAAACAAAATCAGATGCCATGATACATGGGTTATGTCTCAAGTTTTGCGATATAAACGTACGCATAAGCATGGTCTGCAAGGCTGGGGCGAGCACCTTGGTAACTCTAAAATAGAGTTCCACAATTGGGATGAGTACTCACATGAAATGTTAAGGTATTGTACACAAGACGTTGAATTAAATGTAGAAGTTTATAATACTTTACTTGAAGAGTACAATAAGATCAGTAATAAAAATCCATTGATAGCTAAAGGTATGAAGATAGAATTAGATACTGCTACGTTCAATGCTCGCTGCAAGACTAGTGGCTGGAACTTTGATAAGGCAACAGCAAATGTATCAATAGCACGTATGAAATTACGTATGAAACAGATTGAAGATGAGATCCAACCACAGTTAGGATCAAGAAAGATCTTTGTTGATAAAGAACCTAAGATTCCTAAGTTTAAGAAGAATGGAGAGTATACTACAACTACTGCTAGAATGCTATCAGAATACTACGGATACCTAGTAATACCTACTGATACAGATTTACTAGCAGCTGGTGAAACGTTTCAAAGATACTATGAAGAACCTGTTACGCTTGGATCTTTAGAGTTAGTCAAAGACTGGCTGCTTACTAAAGGCTGGGTTCCAGATGAATATCAGAAAAAGAAAGTAGGATTTCAATGGATAACTACAGGTCCTAAACTAACAACAACATCTTTAACTAAGATGGGTGAGATAGGGGTAATGATTGATGACTACTATACAATTAGAAACCGTTGTTCTGTACTTAGTGGTTGGGTTAACTGTCTACGTAATGATCGCATCCACGGTAATATGTGGACTATTGGTACGCCGACATTTCGTGCAAGGCATGAGGTTATTGTTAACCTTCCTGCGGTCACTGCTGCATGGGGTAAAGAACTAAGAGAAGTATTCCGTGCTGATGAAGGTCAAGTACTAGTAGGTGCTGACTCGTCAGGCAACCAACTGCGTGGCTTATGCCACTATGTAAACAACAAAGAGTTTACACATGAGGTATGCTTCGGTGATCAGCATCAACGTAACTCTGAGATACTAAACTGTGATAGACCTAAAGCTAAGACATTTCTGTACGCCTACTTGTTTGGTGCAGGCGATGCTAAGCTAGGTCAAAGTCTAACAGGCAAGCTGAATGCTACACGTGGTAGAAAAGCTCGTGAAGACTTTGCAAAGGGTATCAAAGGATTAGGTGAGCTGAAGAGTAAGCTCGCGCATGCTTGGCATAGTACTAAGAATCGCAACGGTGAAGGCTGGTTTCCTGCAATAGATGGTAGACCTGTCTTCTGCCCACAAGAACATCAGACCTTAAACTATCTGTTACAATCAATGGAAGGTATCAGCTGCAAGGCTGCACTGTCTTATTCAATGGCTGAAATAGATAGACTTGGTTTGCGTGCAGAGCCTAGATTATTCTATCATGATGAGCTAGCTTATACTGCTCATCCAGATGATGCCGACCAAGTAGGTAGAATACTACAAGAGGCATTTAAAGAAGCACCCAAATGGTTTAATATAAACTGTATGGACGGTGGAGATTATGTGAAAGGAGAAACTTATGCGGACATCCACTAAAAACCCTACTGAAGTATTACAACAACCAGTAGTGCAGGAATCGCCTGCTATTTTAGATACAATATCTACTGACTCGCTCGTACTAGTAGACGCAGACTCAATATACTTTCGAGCAGCTTGTATATCTAGTAAGAAGAATGATATACGTAAGAGTATAGATCGTACAATCTCAGAGATTGAGGCAACATGTATGATGGGTAAATTACGAGTAGCTGTTAAAGGTAAGGGTAATTTCAGAAAAGATATGTACCCTGAGTATAAGGCTAATCGTAAAGATTTAGATGAGCAGCTACGTAAATCTTTAGCTTACGGTATAGAACATATGATATCGTATCATGACGCGTTCCAAGCAGATGGTATGGAAGCAGATGACTTAGTAGCTATCTGGGCTTATGAAGCTAGAGAATTAGAAAAACCTTACTTTATAGTAGGTATAGATAAGGATCTACTTCAAATACCAGGTAATCATTACAACTTCAACAAGAAAATACATAGGTTTGTTGATGATGACGAGGCTGATCTGAACTTAAACTTACAATGTTTAATAGGTGACAGCACTGATAACATTCCAGGTATTAAAGGTGTCGGACCCGTGAAAGCTAAGAAGATACTTGAAAATGTACCAATGGATAAGCGTCAAGATAGAGTTGAGCAAGAGTGGAGGTACCACAATGCAGGACATCCTGATGTAAGTCGACGCCTATTAACTATGTTAAAATCATGGAAGGAATATGAAGAAATTAGACAACACATTCAAGATCAAGCCGCTATCAGCGAACAAAATGTTCGGAGCAAGGGGCAAGAGGACATTCAAGAGTCCTGAATATGTTACGTATCAGAACGAGATACGTGATGATCTAATGGGAACTGATTGGCCGTTTGATGTTGATCAGGTCTCATTCACTGTAAATGCTGGCTTATCTAATAGAGGAGCTGACATTGATAACGTAATAAAACCTATCTTAGATACGTATCAAGGTATCTTTGAGAAGTTTAATGATAACAAGGTATACTATGTCGAACTACATAAAGAAATCGTTAGCAAGGGAGAAGAGTTTCTCAGAATCAGAGTCACCCCCTATAACGGAGCTTGAAGAGTACGAAAGTACTAAGCAAAAGAAACAAAATAGGATACGTAATAAACTTGATGCGTCTAAACAAAGGCGTATGGGAAGATTACATAGAGAAGAAAGATGGAATTAAATGGCTTATGTACAAACTAGCTGTCCGCATTGTAACTCATCGGACGCTTATACTATATACGATGACGGAGCTTACTGCTTCTCATGCCAATACACAAGCAAACAGAAAGAAGAACATATGGAAATAGAAGAAGATAGTGAATCAGCATTCACATTTATTGAAGATATAGCTACGTACAAGAGCTACCCAATATCTTCACGTAAGATATCACAGTACGTAGTAGATTACTTTAACGTAAAGATGTCAGTTAACTCTGATGGTAAGCCTGCTTCGCACTTCTATCCTTATACTAAGGATGGTGAAGTAGTTGCTTACAAAGAAAGAATACTACCTAAAGATTTCCGTACACACGGAGACTTTAAGAAGACAGAACTATTCGGTCAAGCTCAAGCAGTTGGTACTAAAACTCTTGTGATAACCGAAGGTGAGCTAGATTGTATGGCTGTAGCCGAAGCATTCACATCTCACTATAAAGATAGAATATTTCCTGTAGTTTCGTTGCCATCTGCAACAGGTACTAGAGCTCTGCTTGATCAGAGAGAATGGGTTAACCAGTTTGAAACTGTTATACTAATGTTAGATAACGATGAGGCTGGTAAGAAATCACTCGAGCTATGCGCTAAGATCATAGGTGCAGGCAAGGTTAAGATCGCTGCCCTCAAGGGTAAAGATCCATGTGAAGTTCTACAATCTCAAGGCCCAAGTGCCATACTACGAGCCATCTGGGATGCACAGACATGGTCTCCTGCAGGCATAGTAGTAGGTGAGGATATATGGAGTGAGTTCAAAGCAAGACAAAGTACAGAATCAATACCATATCCTGATTGTCTTGATGGACTCAACGAGAAATTGAAAGGAATAAGACATGGCGAAATTACTTTGTTCACTTCAGGCACTGGCTCTGGTAAGTCTACTGTCATTAAGGAAATCGTTCTTGATCTACTTGATAAGACAGCAGATAAGGTCGGACTTATATCACTTGAAGAATCTGTCGGTGATACTGCAGAGAAATTCATATCAATGGAACTACGAAGATCTGTCATGGATACAACTACTCTCAACGACGAAGAGATTAGAAAAGGATTTGATAAGGTATTCGGAGATGAAAGGCTTGTGCTGCTCGACCATCAAGGATCTGTTGGCGACTCAAGTCTCATCGATAAAATAGAGTACATGGCTCTCATGGGATGTAAGTATCTTGTGCTCGATCATATAACTATCGCTGTATCAGAAGGTACAGAAGGATTATCAGGCAACGAAGCTATAGACAAGATGATGTCTGATCTACTTAAGGTAGTCAAGAAGCATAATGTATGGCTCGGCTTGATCTCTCACCTACGTAAAGCACAAGGTGGTACAAAGAGTTTCGAAGAAGGTAAGCTTGCTTCAATCGATGACATCAAAGGCTCAGGCTCTATCAAACAGATATCATTCGATATTATTAGCTTTGCTAGAAATCTAGTAGCAGACGATGTTGGTGAACGTAATACAATAACTTTCAGAGTATTAAAGTCTAGGTTTACAGGCTTAACAGGTAACGCTGGTTCAGCAACTTACGATATAAATACTACAAGGTTATCTAAAGTAGGAGACTTTAACTTTGAACCAGCATAGGTATGATAAGGCATACATGAAGGTGGCTCATATATTTAGTGAGCTATCTTTTGATACAAGAATAAAAGTAGGAAGTATCATAGTCCGTAGTGGGCAGGTGCTTTCTCAAGGATGGAACGGCATGCCAGCAGGCATGGACAACATGACAAGGAACTCATTCCAAGAAACTAAACTAGAAGTAATCCACTCAGAAGCTAACGCACTAATGAAGTTAGCAAAGACAGGTGGTGGCTCTGATGGAGCAACAATATATACTACGCACTCACCCTGTATGGAGTGCTCTAAACTTATACTACAAGCAGGAATTATTAGAGTAGTATACAACGAGATGTATGATAGCTACGCGCTACAATTTTTAAAAGAAAGAGGACTTGCCGTTGAAACCAATAGATCAGGTGACGGAGTACTTAATAGATAAGGTCAATAAGATAAATGTTAATAATCCTAAGGCTAATTCTGGAGGTGTACTCTTAAAGTTACACAAGACATATCAAGAAGATATGGATCTGTTTGTAAACATTGCATTGCAAACAATACAGATATTATTTACAAAAGATACTAGTGATAGTCCAGCAGGAACGTCACAGTTAACAAACACATCCTTTAAAATAGGACAGCACATTCACCGAGTACTTAAGCGAGACAAAGTACCGTGGTCTATGGAGCTAAGGCTAGGTGATTTGTTTGTTGAAGCTTTCTACAACTGTGGGTATGTAGACTTATACTACCCAAGAATAAGAGATAGTAGTCACATAATGTCTGCTACTCCTAAGTGGATTGAACTAGCCGACTTACATGAGGCAACCACAAGAATAAATCTAACTGCTACCATTACTACTATACCAAAATCAATTCATAGTATGGTACAAAGAGATAGGCATTTAGTTATAAAGAATAAACTTAAAGATGAAAAACTAGACTTAAAACAACCTTACATAACTGCAATGAACAAGCTGCAGCAGTCTGGTTGGCGTATTAATAGAAGAGTTTATGAGGCACTAGTAAATAACAAGTCAACGTTCTTAAGAGAAGAACCATATAAAGATAACGATGCAAAGGAAATGAAGCGCCGTAGTAAAACTATGGAATGGAAATTCATTATGTCTAAAGCTAAGCTATTAGAAAATGAAGATGTGTTTTATCAATACGTAGATGCTGACTACAGAGGTAGAGTATACTACATAGAACCTTTCTTAAACTTCCAAGGCTCTGACTTATCCAGAGGTATGTTAAAGTTTGCACGTGGTAAACCTATGACAGACGATGGTTTGTTTTGGTTAGCAGTACACACTGCTGTTAGTTATAATGAGAGCTACAAGATAGACGATATGCCTGAGTGGGTTGAGCAAGACTATAAAGCTTACCTTAAGTCAGAAGAATTAGATGATATCTCAGTAGATAAGATGACACTTGAGGACCGCGTCAACTGGGTAAACAATAACATGGATTGGATAGTAGACTTAGGACGCACTGCTTCTTTTGTACCATGTGAAAAGACGGTATCATTTCTTGCTTGCTGCATTGAATGGTATGACTATCATGAGGCTAAGAAGGATCATAGATTACATATGACTCACTTACCTATACCAATTGATGGTAGTAATAATGGTTGGCAGCATCTTGGTTCTATATCTAAAGATCAGCAGACAGGAGATCTTGTTGGCTTGATTCCAATAAAAATACCTAAAGACTTCTATGTGCAGACAGCTAAGGAATTAATAAAATTAACTAGTGATGAACGTCTGCGTGCTATACTAAGCTCAATGCCTATGAAACATATACGTAAAGGCATTACAAAGAGAGGCTCAATGACTCGAGCTTACTCAGCAGGTGCAGGTAAGATAGCAGAGAATATGTTCTTCGATTGTAAAGCAGAGGACTATCATACAGCCTATGATATTACTCAAGACGACTGTAATAAATTTGCAAAGATTCTTATCAAAGCAATAGACAAGGTATGCCCTGGTCCACTAAATACCATGGCTTATCTACAACGACTAGCCTCTTTTGAAATAGGTAAGTACAAGAAGTTCTCTCCTGATGGAGAACCTGCTGGTAAAGAATACACTGAAATAATTCTACGTCAAAAGGAACTGTACATAAAGAAAGATAAATCAAATGAAGAGTTAGAAGAACTAAGTAAGTTAGTTCAATCCATAAGCTCATACGAATCCAGAAAGATATATGGTAACGGTGCAGACAGAATATGTTGGACCACACCTTCTGGTTTTCCAGTTGAGTATACTAATTTTCAAATGCAAAGGCGTAAAGCTAAAGGCACAATCAATGGATATACAACTTACAATAAACGAGGAGCGGTACAACACTGTGCACAGGTAGCAACTAAGCTTCCTGATATACGAGGATTCATGACAGGAATCTCACCAAATTTTGTACACTCAATGGATGCTAGCCACATGGCTTTAGTAGTCAATGATTGGAACGGAGAGTTTGGTGCGGTACATGATAGCTTCTCAACTCATGCGTGTGATGTCGAGTTATTACTCGCGCATACGAAACGTAAATTCATAGACATGTATGATATAGATAACTTCTATGCTTACATTGAAGATGAATTAATAACAGACAAAGAAGGAATAGATGTAGAACAACCTGAGTTAGGTAGTCTAAATATTAATGACATAGAAAACTCTGACTACTTCTTTGCTTAGGAGGAGCTGAATGCCTACAAACCATAACTACTTAGCACTAAGAGGTGCTGACGTAGATGATAAAGAACTACAAGAACAATACCCACAAATACCTGATGAAGCTTTATATACTAAAAAGCTAAATGATATAATGTTAGATATAACCTTCAACAATAATATTGAAGCAGGACAAACAGAAGAAGAAGCAACAAAGAATAAAGACATAGCAGCTCGAGGTTTAAAAGAGTTATACGCTAAGAACGGATTGCTTTAATAAAAAACCCCAATAGATTTCCATACGGATTTCTATTGGGGTATTTTTTTAATTAAGTATAGTATTGTAGTGGAATCATTCTACCGCTACGGGATTTAAACCCTTGCTTCTGAAGTAGTTCCATTAATATCTTTTTCTTCTTATTAGTTTTAGATATCATCTTTGATATTTGATTTTCAAAGTCCATCTGTTTATAGAACTCATCTAAGAAAGCGTAGTACTGTCTGTAAGTTATAACTTCTGGTACTACACTACTACCACTAAGTGGATCATAGTTGTACCCAACTTTCCTCAAAGCGTGCGACATACTTTTAATCCAGTAAGTTGCTTGCTCTGAATCTGTTGGCTGAGTTGTTGGAGCCATAGCTTTAAGCCTGTTAACTAACGTAGATCTTCTAGCATTATAATAAGTCTTACCCTTTTCATTTTTAGAAGCTTCAACAGGCTGCAACAGATGTTTCATATACAGAGCTTCTGTCTTAGTTATAGGATCATTAGCTTCTTGTCTTAAGAATGAAGCCTTATTACTTTCATACTCTTTCATCATCTCTGTTGTTGCATCTTTAACGGATTGTAAGTATGAATAATCCAGAGAGGTTTGCATCCAGTTATTATTAACTTCATCTAATACTACGTCGTAGTTATTAGCGTCCATCTTAAATGCATCATAGATTGTAAACATATAAGGACTACCCTTACCTGCATTAGATATATCATTCCATGATTTACCAGTGTAAGTAGAGATAACAGTTGCAGCATCAAGAGATTGAATAGGACCTGGTAAGGAACCACCATAAGCCCAACGTCCTGGCTCAGGTTTTCTATCACCAATAGTTCTTTCTGCAGCAGAAGTAAATGTGCTAGAGTAATGTACTGCTTTTCTAGTTTTGTTTCCTTCAGGTGTATAGTAATTAAATTGTGTAGTGTCAGCATCAGCACTACCATCAGACACTGATCTACCAAACGCAAGCTTGCTTCCCAACGGACCATCGATAACCATCATCTGATCCATCGCAGCAAACATACCTGCGCCGGCTCTTACTAATCTTCTTGAATCAATACCATCTGAAGACATAACCTTAACTAAAGACTCTGAGTATTTAGCGTTAAGAGTTTTAGCTATGTCATCTATTCTACCACGAGATCCAGGTGGATTACTGTTGTAGTTGCGATGGTTCATTAAGAACTCAAAACTTTCTTGAAAGTTTGCATTTCCTTCTTCAAGTTTAAGATTAATAGTATCTTTAAAGTTTACATAAAAACTATATAACTCCATACCATAACCATATATCATAGTGGTATCTTTATTTAACTGTCGATGTGTATACAGTTCGTTTGCTAACACAGATAGGTGGTCGGCAATCTCATCTACTGAGCTAGTATCATCTACGTAATTACCCCAACCCTCAGGAATAGATGCAAGAGATAATTCTTGTAGCTGATCTCTAACATCACCATCATCTAGTACAGTTAATTCGTTTCTACGTATTACACCTGTACGCATAGCTGTTTCTATAGATCCCATCTGTACACCATTAGAAGCTATACCGTTTGTCATGCCATCAATGTAAGCGTTGAAGTAAGTATGG
>TARA_R110002167_G_scaffold345963_1_pt1 | contig 10161 bp, 9 predicted proteins | sample TARA_R110002167 | Tara Oceans TARA_R110002167 (sample SAMEA4398238) | marine metagenome | biome: Polar Biome; feature: [MES] marine water layer (ENVO:01000295) within the mesopelagic zone...; material: water (ENVO:00002006), including particulate matter (ENVO:01000060) such as...... | reverse complement strand
CCATTGTATTTCAGAATGGGGCCATGAGTTTAGGCCTGAATATCGTCAACTAGGACAGCTAATCGAGCGTATTCCGCAAGCGGTCATTATTGCTCTAACGGCCACTGCCACACCACGCGTGCGCGAGGATATTAAGCGCCAGTTGGTTATCGCCAATGAAAGTGAATTTATCGCCAGCTTTGATCGACCTAACTTGTTTATTGAAGTAAACCTAAAAGACAATCCCTATGGCCAAAGCAAAGCGTTTATCGATAACCACAAAGGCCAATCAGGCATTATTTATTGCTTGTCGCGCGCCAGTGTGGATGAGCTGACCGCCAAACTACAAGCCGATGGCTATTCGGCCTTGCCTTATCATGCCGGCCTACAGAGTAAAAAACGCGCTGAATATCAAGACAAGTTTGTACGGGATGATGTGGATATTATTGTTGCCACTATCGCCTTTGGTATGGGCATAAACAAACCTGATGTACGCTATGTTATCCATTATGATTTGCCTAAAAATATTGAAGGTTATTATCAGCAAATAGGGCGCGCTGGACGGGACGACTTAGATGCAGATTGCTTGCTGTTATTCAGTTATGGCGATACGGGTAAGTCCCGTTATTTTATTGATCAAATGGTCAACGAACAAGAAAAGCGTCTAGCTTCTATGCATCTTAACCAGATGCTAGCTTTAGCAGAAACCGAGGATTGCAGGCGTATTCCCTTGCTCTCGTATTTCGGCGAGCCCCATGTGCCTCAAAGCTGTGTTAAGTGCGACAACTGTCTTAACGAAAACCAAGAAAAGTCTGACTTAACCGTACCCGCGCAAAAGTTTTTATCTTGTGTACATCGCACCGGTCAACGTTTTGGCGCGGGTTATGTAGTAGATGTATTGCGCGGTTCTAATGCTGAAAAAGTACTGCAAAATCAGCATAACTTGTTATCTACCTACAATATAGGCAATGAATTTAGCAAAAAACAATGGATGACCTTGTCTCGTCAACTGATTCAAAAAGGCTTACTGCAACAAGATGAACAGTTTGGTGGCTTAAAGTTAACGGCTCAAGCGGGTGATGTGTTAAAGGGCAATGCACCGTTTTATGCCTTATTACAACAACAAAGCACTGCAGCGAGTAAATCATCGCACTCTACGGGAGCAATAGACTTTAATTCAGACTTATTTGCAATTTTAAAAACGCAGCGTAAACAACTTGCTGATCAGGCTGGGGTGCCGCCTTACGCTATTTTCCCAGATAAATCCTTACAAGAAATGGCGCATTACTTGCCACAATCTGCAATGAGTTTGTTAAAAATTCATGGCGTAGGTCAAGCTAAATTCACTAAATACGGTGAGCAATTTATAAAGATGATCACTGATTTTTGTGCTCTCAATAACCTTGCTGAAGTCACTAATAGTGCCAGTGGATCAAGTACTTCAACGAAAACCTCAACAACTGCTTTGAGTGCAAAAAGTAAAGAGATAGCGAGCTTGTTTGACCAAGGATATTCGGTGCTGGCCTTGGCCCAACAAAATAAAGTTAAACACAATACTATCTATGGGCACCTACATAAATTTGTAAGTTTAGGCTATAAGCTTGAGCATCCTGAAAGGCTTATTGAAGCAACGAGCTTAGCCCCTGAATTATTAAACAAAGGGCTCACAACCTTTGCCGAACTTGGAACTGAACGTTTAAAACCGGTTTTCGATGCTTTAAATGAGCAAGTGAGTTACGAGCAATTACACTTATTAAGGGTGTTTTATTTACAGGGTTTATCTGCTTAGTTTTACTTTAAAACTGAGCATTTGCTAAAAATAGTGATTGACCAAAAATACATTATATGCGAAATTTCACATATGTTTTATTTCATATGTGTCACTTATGGATCCTTGTACTTTTTTCAAATGTCTCGCTGATGATACTCGATTAAAATCAGTGCTTTTAATTGCTAAAATTAATGAAGCTTGTGTTTGCGATCTAATGGAGGCCCTTGAACTTGATCAACCTAAAACCTCTCGTCATTTAGCTCAGCTGCGCAAATGCGGTATTTTAGCGGATGAAAGACGCGGTAAATGGGTGTACTACAAGCTACATCCTGCGCTACCGCAGTGGGCGCGAGAGGTTATTCTCAGCGCAGCTGCACACAACGATAATTATTTTAGTTCCCCATTAAAAAAATTGATTGCATCGCAATCTTCAACCAACTCTTGTTGTTAATTAAAGGCCAACCCGTATGCAAGCAGCCATGAAAATTCTCTATATTTGTACCCACAATCGATGCAGAAGTATTTTATCTGAAGCGATAACCAACAGTATTGCAGGTGATGTTATTGAGGCAAAAAGTGCGGGTAGTCAGCCGGCTGGTGTGGTGCATCCCTTGTCGCTTAAGTACCTTACTCAAACGGGTTACGCGATTGAAGGCTTACAAAGTCAGTCTTGGCAAGATTTTGCAGATTTCCATCCTGATGTTGTCGTCACTGTGTGTGACTCTGCCGCGGGCGAAACCTGCCCTTTATATTTTGATGATAGTCTAAAAGTGCATTGGGGTTTGAGCGACCCATCAAAAGTAGCCGGTGATGATGCCGCCATAGAACAGGCATTTTTGACTTGCATTGAGCAAATAGTTAATCGGGTAAACCAGCTAAAAGTCCTTGCAGCAAAAGGGCTAGATAAAACTGAGCTTAAAGCGGCACTTGCTGCTTTGGGTGCTCACTAATGCCTGAACACAACCCAAGCTTAGCCAATATTGAAAACAGCGTTTTTATTATTCCAAGTAAGGCTGATATGCAAAACGCTCCGTCAGTTCATAAACCGCGAATATTGCTGCTATATGGCTCATTGCGAGAGCGCTCATTTAGCCGCCTAGCAATAGAAGAGAGTGCCCGCCTGCTTGATGCCTTTGGCGCAGAAACACGTATTTTTAATCCCACAGGCTTGCCCCAACCGGATAGCGAAGACGAGTCACACCCCAAAGTAAAAGAATTACGCGAGCTAATGATTTGGTCTGAAGGGCAGGTTTGGTGTTCACCAGAGCGCCATGGCGCGATGACGGGCATTTTAAAAAGTCAAATTGATTGGGTGCCCTTAAGTGTAGGAGGCGTTAGGCCGACACAGGGTAAAACCCTCGCCATTATGCAAGTAAGCGGTGGCTCTCAGTCATTCAATGCGGTGAACCAAATGCGGATTTTAGGCCGATGGATGAGAATGGTAACTATCCCGAACCAATCGTCGGTTGCCAAAGCGTTTTTAGAGTTTGAAGAGAACGGACGCATGAAACCCTCACCGTATTACAACCGCATTGTGGATGTGATGGAAGAGTTGATGAAGTTCACTTTACTACTGCGTGACAATAAAGACTACTTGGTTGATCGTTACTCTGAGCGGGTTGAAACCGCAGAGCAAGTCAGTCAGCGCGTAAATCAAAAGTTACTTTAAGGGGCATATCATGGGATTGTTTGAGCGTTATTTGTCCGTTTGGGTAGGGCTGGCCATTATTGTGGGCATTATTGCAGGGACCCTGACACCTGATGCTTTTGCTATTATTGCAGAGCTTGAATTCGCCCAGGTTAATATTGTTATTGCTGTCCTGATTTGGTTAATGATTTATCCAATGATGGTGCAGATTGATTTTTCATCTATAAAAGACGTTGGTAAAAAGCCCAAAGGTTTAGTACTAACCTTGGTGATAAATTGGTTAATAAAACCCTTTACTATGGCCTTCCTCGGTTGGTTATTTTTTAAAGTCTTGTTTGTCGATTGGGTTGACCCTGCAACAGCAACGGAATACATCGCGGGGATGATCTTACTCGGCGTTGCACCTTGTACAGCTATGGTGTTTGTTTGGAGTCAAATGACCAAGGGAGATGCCAACTACACATTAGTGCAAGTGTCGATTAACGATATCATCATGATTTTTGCTTTTGCGCCCATCGCGGGTTTATTGCTTGGCGTGACTGATATCACTGTGCCTTGGGACACACTTTTGTTGTCAGTTGTACTCTATGTTTTGGTACCACTCATTGCTGGGGCACTGACCCGTAAAAAACTCGACAACGGCAATGACCACTCCAAGATCGATACATTTCTTCGCACTATGAAGCCATGGTCAATTGTGGGTTTGTTGGCCACGGTGACGTTGTTGTTTGGTTTTCAGGCAGATACCATATTATCTAAACCCGAAGCCATAGTGCTTATTGCCATTCCCTTGCTGATCCAAACCTACGGGATATTTGCCATCGCCTATTGGTTAGCCAAGCGCATGAAGCTGCCGCACAATATTGCCGCGCCCGCGTGTATGATTGGCACATCTAACTTTTTCGAATTAGCCGTCGCGGTGGCAATTTCACTGTTTGGTTTACACTCAGGTGCGGCGCTGGCAACGGTAGTCGGTGTGCTGGTAGAAGTACCTGTTATGTTGTCGCTAGTATGGTTTGCCAATCGTACTCGGCATTGGTTTGTATAGACTAACCCTTAGAAGCTATCTGGTGGCGTTTAAAGCCTCAGTTTTCTACGAGATTTAAACGCCTTTATCTCGGCATTGTTCATCAGCAAACTCTAATTCAATAGTCGTATGCACAAATTCAAATGTGGCCAGTGATTCTTGCAACTGCTGTTTGAGGTTTTTTATTTGTGCAACGCTAAGCTCACCAGCTAAGACTAAGTGCACTGTCATAACACTGTTCGCCCCGTCTAATGACCAAATGTGAAAATGATGAATTTCGCTCACTTCAGGTTTAGATAAAAGCAGGTTTCTCACTTCTTTAACTTGCGCTTCATCAGGCGTGGCTTGCAAAAATAGGAATATGGTTTCTTTTAAATTACGCGCCACGTTAAATAAAATAAACAGGGTAAAACCAATAGACAATATCGGATCGAGTATGGGCCAAGGTTTAAACATCAAGACAATCGAGACAATTAAAACCGCAACCCAGCCAAGCACATCTTCAAGTAAGTGCCAGTTGAGCACACGTTCATTTAATGAGTCGCCATCACTTAACTTGTAGGCCGCAAACCCGTTTACCGCGATGCCAAATATTGATAACAGCAACATACCTTCAGCCTGCGGCATCTCTGGGGCAGCGAGTCTAGGAATGGCTTCAAATAAAATCCAGATTGAGCCTACTGTGAGCACTAAGCCGTTAATCAACGCACCCAATAATGAAAAGCGTTTAAAGCCATAAGAAAAAGTAGTATTTGCCTCTTTATCACTGATTTTATTGAGCACCCATGCGGTGCCAATCGACAAACTATCGCCCAAATCATGCACCGCATCAGCCATAATCGCGGTGCTGTTGGTCAGCCATCCACCAATAAATTCGATGATGGTAAACATGACATTGAGAAAAAACGCCCAGCCAATTCGTTTAGAGGCGCTAGAGCCACTACCGTGAGGGTCACTAACGTGATGGTGATGACTGTGGCCGTGACTGTGGTTATGCATGTTTTATTCTCTGGCTGGTGGCGTAGTTTTGCATCAATACAAGCATGGGTTCAGTTGTATCTGCCGTCAACTTATTCCTGCATCAGCCACTTAACCACGTTTTCGCGATGGGGGATTGAACCGCTGTGGACTAATTTTTCGTTGATCACCACAGCTGGGGTGCTCATAACGCCATAATTCATAATGACTTGCGGGTTTGTCTCCTTTTTGATTGAAACTTTTACATCAATTTCTTGAGCAATTTTTTCAATGATTTCAGCGGTTTTTGTGCATTTGGGACAACCACTGCCAAGTACTAGGATATTTTTCATATTGCATACCTTACAAAAAGGGAATAAATGCGTTAAAGATCCAACCAACAAGGGTAAAGGCGATCAATAACATGACAAACAAAATGGCTAATAATTTCCATTGCATCACCTGTTTTAACAGGATGAATTCAGGAAAACTAGCCGCGACTGTACTCATACAAAATGCCAAGGCGGTGCCTACCGGAAGACCGTTGGTGATCAAACTCTCCATAACCGGAATAACTCCAGTCGCATTGGAATATAGTGGGATGCCGAGCAATACTGCAGCAGGAACAGACCACCATTGACCTTCACCTAAGTTAGCTGTAATCCAGCCCTCGGGCACAAAGCCATGCAGGGCAGCGCCCAAACCCACGCCGATGATGACCCACAGCCACACCCGAGCAAATATCTCCTTAGACTCAGATATGGCGAACTTATGCCTATCGCTCAGCGTCAGTTTGACATTATCCTGGGATGAATCGGCTGTGCCTGAACTTGTTTGCGCGCGCTGTAATGCCTCAGCTGCAAATGATTGCAGCCAACGTTCAGCTTTAATCGTATCAAGGAATAAACCGCCCAATATGCCTACTGACATGCCAATAAGCACATATAAAATAGTGAACTTCCATCCGAGTAAACTCATTAGCAATAGCACCGCCACTTCATTGATCAAGGGTGAGGTAATCAAAAATGCCATGGTGATCCCCACAGGAATACCAGCGGATGTAAAGCCAAGAAAGATAGGGATGCTTGAACACGAGCAGAAGGGCGTAATTGCCCCAAAAGCAGAGCCCATTAAATACCCGATACCACGATTTTTGCCCGCCAGGTAATCACGTACACCTTCGATATTCAGCGATGCGCGTATCAGTGCAATCACATAAATCATTACGATCAACAGAACATATATTTTACTGACATCTTCAATAAAAAAATGCAGCGCATCACCCAGTTTGCTGTCGGGCGATAAACCCAAGATGGCGTAAGTCAGCCAATCAGCGAAATCCGTGAATATTTTAAACATTGGCTTGGTCCAATTCAGTGGTGATGTTAATTAGTTATATCAGTTAAGGTGGGTATTAATTAATCTACTAGGCCTTTTCAGACGTTTGAATAATCTGTGAATCATACAGTTTTCTTAATTTTGCATTTTGACTTGTATCAACATTTTGAGTGGGTTTATTGAATATTTCTGTTTCGGGAAGTTTGCAGGATATGCAGCAATTGAGTGAGTGCTAATAAGATCACCCGGTAAAATATCTAAGTCACTTATAGTACTCACTGGAAATTCAAATCACTTTATTTGTGCATATTTTACTAAGTCTCAAAATAATTGGAGTGTCTTGAGTCGCAGGGAAGTTAACTTTATTTGCGTTGCCGACTGAGGATTTTAGTTTGCTACCTTATTCATTAAGCTGTATGTCTTGCTAATTTTCTATTAGATGCAGACAGCTTGGGCTGCTGTTCGCTTTGGGCTGATTCAAGCATGCTGATAGTAGAAGTTTATCCTTCTTATGCTTGACTGATCAATACACTCATCCAGAGATAATATTCAACTGTTGTTAGCTAACATGCCTAATATCAAAGCTCATGATCACAATTTTTAGAGACAAAGAGTGCTGATTAGAGGTTGGTAGATGACTGAGCTTAAATTGGGATAGATGCTAAGCTAAATTAAACAATCAATCACCCAATGAGGATAGTCAATGAGTAGTAATGCAGATATTAACAATCGGCCCGATTACGACGGTGTTATCCAAGATATTGCTGATTATGTATTAACTTTTGAGGTATTGAGTGAAGAAGCGCTCGACACGGCGCGTAATTGTTTAATCGACACCTTAGGCTGTGGACTGTTAGCGCTGCGTTTTCCGGAGTGTACAAAACATCTTGGTTCTATGGTGCAAGGTACGCTGGTACCAAATGGCTCGCGAGTGCCTGGCACATCTCTGATACTCGACCCAATCAAAGCCGCGTGGGACATTGGCTGCATTATTCGCTGGCTGGATTACAACGATACGTGGTTGGCGGCTGAATGGGGGCATCCATCGGATAATTTAGGCGGTATTCTGGCGGTGGCGGATTATTTGTCTCAAGTTAGCTTATCGAAGGGCGAGCCGCCGCTGGTGATGCGCGATGTACTTGAGGCTATGGTAATGGCCCATGAAATTCAAGGTGTGATTGCACTAGAGAACTCCTTCAATCGGGTTGGTTTATGTCATGTATTATTAGTAAGAGTGGCCTCAACGGCAGTTGTTACTAAGATGATGGGCGGCAACAGAGAGCAAATCATGGCAGCAGTATCGCAAGCTTGGGTCGATGGCTCTGCGCTGCGCACTTATCGCCATGCACCAAACGCGGGCTCACGTAAATCATGGGCGGCGGGCGATGCTACCTCAAGAGCGGTGCGTTTGGCAGATATGTCGATGCGCGGTGAAATGGGTATACCCAGCGTGTTAACCGCTGCGCAATGGGGTTTTTATGCGGTTTCTTTCTCGAAAACAAATAAAGACCAAGTGCTCAAACCAGAGGCTGAACGCCAGCTTTCGTTTTCCCAAAACTACGGTTCTTATGTGATGGAAAACATCTTGTTTAAGATTTCTTTTCCTGCCGAGTTTCATGCACAAACTGCAGCAGAAGCGGCGGTTATTTTACATCCCCAAGTAAAATCTCGCCTAGCGGACATTAAAAAGATCGTGATCCGCACACACGAGTCGGCTATTCGCATTATTTCAAAAACAGGTTCGTTGGCCAATGCCGCAGATCGCGACCATTGTTTGCAATACATGGTTGCTGTTCCGTTGGTGTTCGGAAATTTGACCGCCGAACATTATGAAGACAATTTCCACACGACCCATCCAATAATTGATGAACTGCGTGACAAAATGGAAATAGTCGAAAATAAACGCTTTAGCGCAGAGTATTTACAAGCCGATAAACGCTCTATCGCCAATGCAATTCAGGTAATCTTCAACGATGGCAGCACAACACTCGAAGTGGTTGTAGAATATCCAGTGGGTCATCGCCGCCGTCGTGCAGAAGGGATCCCACTATTAGAGCTAAAATTCAAAGCCAACTTAGCTTCACGTTTTCCACCCCAGCAGTGCCAAGCTATCTTCACCCTGTGTAAAGATCAAGCCACACTTGAGAGTACGCCAGTAAACCGTTTTATGGACTTATTTGTTATTGGCTAAGTATGCTTAAAGCCCTCATAAATCAAAGAACAGACGCCAGATGGCAAAGGGCTCAGATCGAGTTCAGCGTTAATAGCTAAATGATGTTAGCCAAAGAAGCACAAAGTGTTTTTTTAAATGCCTTATGCGGGGCAAAGTAGTTTGATATGCAGTATCATTGAGATAAGTTTCTACGTTTAAAAGTAAACAAAATTTTAAATGTAGCGGCATGACCCAAGTCAAAAAACGCTTTGCTTGACTGCCCAACTCGAAAGGCTTGATAGATGAAATTATCCAACTAGAAAGCTTGTCAACCTCGATTTTGGACCATTGTAATTGTGAGCTCAAGATATAGGTTTACAAGACTAATTAATTGAGTATCAAACTTGTTTCTTAATTAACTGATTTTAAACTTAATCACATTTTTAAATTCCATATATCGAGTAAACTCATCGCTACTTTAAACAATTCACTTGGTATAAAGTGCAGAAAATATCTATAATCTCATCAATAGTATGAATATGTCATATTTTGGGAAAAGTGGTGTCAACAATCCGTAAAACCATTACCTTTACTGACCAACAGGATGAGTGGATAAAAAACCAAATCCAGTCTGGACGCTTTACTAATGATAGTGAATACATTCGTGTCTTGTTGCGTCAAGATCAGGAACTGAATAACTACAACGATGGGATACGCAAAGCGCTTATAGAAGGCGAAAAAAGCGGAGAAGCGAAGCTGCTCAATGCTAACGAGTTTAAAGCAAAAATGGCCGCTAAATATGTCTGAATTTTGGATTATCCCAAAAGCAGAATAAGATTTAGAATCAATTTGGATATACTCCTTTGAGCATTTGGGTCAAGAAAAAGCCAATCAATACATTGATAGTTTATACTCAGCTTTTGGTGAACTGACGAGCTCTTCTAAACTCTCAATTTCATGCGATCACATTAGAGTTGCTTATTGATTTTGTCGTGAGGGTCAACACCTTATCTATTTCAAAGTTAGCCATTATGACATTGTGATTATTCGAATTTTGCATGAGAGCATGTTGCCTAGTATTCATCTTTAACTTTTAACCTACACTGGAACGCTTTCTTGAATATATCCGAGCTACTTTCTCCAATTAATTCTTTTCTTAAATGTCAAACTCCACAAAGCTGGATAGACGAGGCAATCAAACCCGAGAACCTCGCAGATCTAATGCGTGATCATGCTAATTGCGAGCTTAAAGCCGCACAAACTGCATTGTTTCTAATTCGTCGTTATGC
>TARA_R110002167_G_scaffold35981_10_pt1 | contig 10173 bp, 8 predicted proteins | sample TARA_R110002167 | Tara Oceans TARA_R110002167 (sample SAMEA4398238) | marine metagenome | biome: Polar Biome; feature: [MES] marine water layer (ENVO:01000295) within the mesopelagic zone...; material: water (ENVO:00002006), including particulate matter (ENVO:01000060) such as...... | reverse complement strand
GCGGTTGTTCATATTATGCGAGTGGCCAGTGGTTTAGACTCGTTGATGTTGGGTGAGCCACAAATATTAGGCCAAGTAAAACAAGCTTATATTGATGCAAAAAATTCTGGGGTCATTCGCAGTAATTTTGAGCGCTTATTTCAACATACATTTTCGGTGGCCAAAAGAGTCCGCACTGAAACCGAGATTGGTGCTAATGCTATTTCTGTTGCTTATGCATCAGTGCAACTGGCAAAACACATTTTTTCGTCATTAACCAATAGTAGAGTATTACTGATTGGTGCCGGTGAGACCATAGAATTGGTCGCTAAACATTTGTCAGAACAAAATGTAAAGTCGCTGACTGTCGCCAATCGAACCTTAGCTCGAGCAGAGAGTATTGCTAGACCTTTAGGGGCAAGAGTACTGACATTGGCACAAATACCCCAGCATCTAAAAGATGCTGATATTGTGATTAGTTCGACAGCCAGTCAATTGCCTATTTTGGGTAAGGGCTTGGTCGAGAGTGCTCTAAAAGAGCGCCGCTATAAACCGATGTTTTTAGTGGATTTAGCCGTGCCGCGAGATATAGAACCAGAAGTTGGACAGTTGGACGACGCCTATCTTTATACGGTTGATGATTTACAACAAATAGTAGAGAAAAACTTAGCAAATCGTCATGATGCTGCCCAGCAAGCAAATGTCATGATTCAATATCAGGCACAGCAGTACTTACAATGGAAACAAAGTCAGCAATCTATTGATGTTTTGAAGACCTTCAGAGAGCAAAGTCGTGCGCAAAAAGATCAATTGGTCAGTCGGGCCCTTAACCAATTAGCTGATGGAAAAGATGCTTCTGTGGTGTTAGTTGAGTTGGCAAATAAATTAACTAATAGCCTTATTCATGCCCCGACTAAGGCATTGAAAAAAGCAGCACATGAACAAGATGAAAACACCTTAGGAATTTTACAAGATGCCCTTGGGCTTGGATCCAATAAATAAAGCTTAGCCTAGCAGTCATTAACTGATTTAAGCTAAACAAATAGCACAATCGCCAGCCACATAGGCATGCAAACAGGAACAACATGAAAGTATCAGTACAACGCAAATTAGAAACTTTGGCTGAGCGCTTGGAAGAGGTGCAAGCTCTACTGAGTCAACCTTCGGTCACCTCAGATCAGGATAAATATCGCGCACTTACCAAGGAGTATTCGCAGTTAGAAGACGTCGTTAAGTGTTTTCGTGAATTTCAAGTTGCCCAACAAGATCATCTTGCCGCGCAAGAAATGTTAGAAGAAAACGATGCTGAAATGCGAGAAATGGCCCAAGAAGAATTTAAAACGTCGAAAAAACGAATTGAAGAACTCACGCAAACCTTGCAGATATTGTTACTACCCAAAGACCCTAATGATGACAATAACTGCTTCTTAGAAATAAGAGCAGGGGCAGGTGGCGACGAAGCCGCTATTTTTGCTGGTGATTTATTTCGCATGTATTCCCGTTATGCTGAATCGCAGCGTTGGAAAGTCGAGTTGGTGACCTGCAACGAAGGCGACCACGGCGGATACAAAGAAATGATCGTTAATGTGATGGGTGAGGGCGTCTATGGCATACTAAAATTTGAATCTGGTGGTCACCGAGTACAAAGAGTGCCTGAAACTGAGTCTCAAGGCCGTATTCATACCTCTGCCTGCACTGTAGTTGTGATGCCTGAAGTGCCCGAGTCTGAAGCCATTGAGATAAATAAAGCCGATTTGAAAGTCGATACGTTTCGTGCCTCTGGTGCAGGCGGTCAACACGTAAACAAAACAGATTCAGCCATTCGTATAACCCATATTCCCAGTGGTTTAGTCGTTGAGTGTCAGGACGAGCGTTCACAGCATAAGAACCGCGCCAAGGCGATGGCAGTATTGCAGTCGCGTTTAAATCAATTGGAAGAAGAAAAACGTAAAGCAGAAGAAACAACAACACGACGCAGCTTAGTTGCCAGTGGTGATCGCTCTGAACGGATTCGCACTTACAATTTTCCCCAAGGGCGCGTTACGGACCATCGTATTAACCTCACATTGTATCGGTTAGATGAGATTATTGCCGGAGAGTTGGATGTACTAATTGAACCGATTCGCCAGGAGCACCAAGCTGATTTGCTCGCTTCCTTGTCGGATGACTAAACCCCCTTCCTTTGCGTGCGAAGATAATAGTATTGCCGCCCAACTCAATTGGGCGGCGAAATCGATTCAATCTGCTGACTCCTCTCATACTAGCTTTTTACTGGATGCCAAAATCCTGTTGAGCCATTGTTTAAATTGCACAACTACTTACCTGCATACTTGGCCAGAAAAGGCGCTGCTAGACAGTCAATTAATTCAATTTAGAGATTTAGTTAAACAACGGTGTATTGGCCATCCTGTTGCTCACTTGATCGGCTATCGAGATTTTTGGACTATTCGATTACAGGTATCAAATGCCACTTTGATACCGCGCCCAGAGACTGAACTTTTGGTCGAGGCTGCCTTAGATCTTGATTTACCTAGTCAAACTAGTGTCCTAGATTTAGGTACGGGAACCGGTGCCATTGCTTTAGCTCTAGCCAGTGAAAAATCAAACTGGCAAGTTATTGGTGTTGATAAAAGTCCTGATGCTGTTTTATTGGCGACCAACAATGCCATACTCAACCAACTTAATTGGGTGCAATTTAGGCAAAGTGATTGGTTTGCCAATATTGCTCAACAACAGTTTGATTTAATTGTGACAAATCCTCCTTATGTGGAGCAACACAGTCCTTATTTAACTCAAGGGGATGTCAGATTTGAACCAAGTAGTGCCTTAACTTCAGGTATGGATGGTTTAGACGATATTCGTTTTATTATTGTAAAGGCACGAGACTATTTGACTGATTCAGGTTGGTTGCTAATAGAACATGGTTTTGAGCAAGGTAGTGAAATAAGATTTTTATTTGAATCAAATGCTTACGTCGATATTCAAACAAAAGCAGACTTTAATGGATTAGATCGAGTCACGATGGCAAAGAAAGCTGAAAATAACTTGTAGCGAGACAGAATTCGTTTTATTTTATTCAACTAATGTAAACGTATTGTTAGTCAATCGTTGTGGACAACAGGTCTTAGCATCAAAATTTGGGAAGTGATAAATGTCTGATGAAATATTGTTCGCAGAGGATATTGAAGAAGAAGTAAGCGAATTCCAAGGTACATGGAAGGTATTGATTGTTGATGATGAGCCAGAAATACATGCTGTAACTAAATTGGCTTTAAGTGATTTTGTTTTTCAAGACAAAAGACTCGAATTTATCAGTGCCTATAATGGTAAAGAAGCCAAACAGTTATTTTTAGACCACAGAGATATTGCCGTTGTGCTACTGGACGTGGTGATGGAAACTGACGATGCCGGCTTAAAAGTGGCGGAATTTGTGCGAAATGAAGCAATGAATAACTTCACTCGTATTATTTTGCGTACCGGTCAGCCTGGTCAGGCACCTGAACGTGATGTCATTATTAATTACGATATCAACGATTATAAATCCAAAACCGAGTTAACCTCACAAAAACTATTTACGGTCGTAATAGCTGCTTTACGTTCTTATCGCGACATTATGGTAATTGAAGAAAACCGCATCGGCTTAGAGAAAATTATCTCTGCCTCTGCAGACTTATTCAGTATTCATTCTCTGGAGCATTTTATTGAGGGAATTGTACAGCAACTTGCCTCACTGTTAGGTGGCAGTAAAGACTGTGCCTACCTAACTTCTGCTGTTGCGTGCCCAAGACCTATCGAAAATGAAAACTCTAGCGAATTGTTTGTGTTTACCGGCAAGGGAGAGTATCACAATCGAGAAGGTGAGCGATTGGAAGACGTGCTATCAGGTAAGCAATTGCTGTCTTGTCAAAAGGCGCTAAAAGACAAAATCTTAGTCTATGAAGATGAATATTTGGTGGCGTATTGCAAAAGTAAATCATTGCGCGGTTCTTTGCTGTATATGTCAGGTTTGCCGCGTAAACTGACAAAGGTTGACAAGCGTTTGGTGGAAATATTTTCGCAAAATGTGCAAATTGCTTTTGATAATGTGTTACTCCATAAAGATATTGAAGACACTCAACGAGAGGTCATTGAGCGCATTGGTCAAGCCTTAGAGTTTCATTTTGGTGAAGGTATGCACATTAGCCGTGTTGTGAAAATGTGTGAGTTAATTGCCTTAAAAATAGGCTTGAGTGATGAAGATGTAAAACTATTGTGTTCGGCAGTGCCATTACACGATATTGGGAAATTTAAGATCCCAGAGGTTATTTTATATAAGACCGACAAATTGAACGATGTAGAGCGCAAAACTGTTCAAAATCATGCAGAATTTGGTTATTCATTGTTGAAAAATTCTAAACGGCCGCTAATAAAAACGGCTGCTTTAATCGCCAGAGATCATCATGAGTATTGGAATGGGAAAGGTTATCCGCGGGGTAAATCAGGTGAAGATATTCATATATTTTGCAGGATTACAGCCTTAGTAGATGCATATGACGCCCTGCGTCACCGTCGAAATTATAAAGAAGCTTGGCCGATAGATAAGGTATTAGAAAATATCAGGCAACAAAAAGGACAGCAATTTGATCCAATGTTAGTTGATGTCCTTGTGCAAAATATTGAGGCTATTGAGCTTATTATTGCTAACAATCCAGACCCAGAATAAAGGCCATGGAAAAATATAAGGTCAGTTTACTTAAACGTTTATTGGCTTTGTATACTTTAATACCACACAAGAATAATGATGATTAAGAATTATGTATGAAATGACTAAACATTTGCATTTAACCTTTATGCTGTTAAGTGTATTGCTTTTTCTTACCCGCTTTGCATTAACCTTAAACGCATCGCCAATGTTGCAAAAAAAAGCCTTGAAAATTGCTCCGCATATTATTGATAGTTTGTGGATTGTTAGTGCTATCGGCCTCTGCTTGATGGTGCAGCAATACCCTTTTGTTAATCCTTGGGTGACAGAAAAATTACTGGCTTTTGTGATGTATTTATTTATGGTGATTTTTACTTTGAAATTAGCCAAAACGCATCTTATGCGCTTAATTGGTGTGGTTGGTGCGATAAGCTGGTTGGCCTATGCTGGAATGGTCGCTGTTACAAAACAGCCTTATTTAGTGGGCTAAATTAAACTTTTTGTCTTTTAATGTGCGGCTCAGTATCAAGAATATTCACTTAAGCCCGATAGTATAGTGTGCACATATACTATAGATCGGGAAAGATTTTGCAGGAATTAAAACAAAGTATCGCTAATCAAGATTGTTTTAGAGCGAGCTTATTATTAGCGCAATATTTCCATTCAACTATTCAGACTGTTGCGTGTTACGAGCAGCAACTTAACGACTGGGCTAAGCACGCTAAAGCTCAGCTTGATATTAGTCAGGCCGACTTAGCTAATTTAGATAAACTACTACATTTTTTTTATGTCGAACTGGCGTTTAGCGTCGATGAGAAACAGTACTTTGCTAAACAATATAGTCTACTTGATAAGGTGCTTGAATATCGAACCGGTATACCCATTACCTTGGCGATTGTTTTTCGCGCTTTAGCTGAAAAATTGGGCTTTGTTAGTCATGGTGTGAACTTCCCTGGACATTTTTTATTGAGTATTGAACTGGCTAACCAAGACTTGATTTATCTTGATCCCAGCAATGGTAAAAAACTGTCTAAAGTCGATATTGAGCAACTATATTTCAATATTATTGGTGAGATTGAACAAGAAAAAATGCCACCCGAAGCGTTGTTTGGCGCAAATTGTGAAGAAATTATTGTGCGACTGCTGCATAACTTAAAAGCCAGTTACATCAATGCTCAACAATTTCCTTTGGCTCTAACGGCCGTTAACTTATTGGTGCAGCTTTGCCCAAATGATCCCTATGAGCGCCGTGATAGAGGTTTTTTACTGCATCAACTAGAATGTTCTCAAGTCGCTGTCGCTGATTATCGCTATTTTATTCAGCACTGTCCTAAAGACCCAGCAAGTGTGCTATTAGCGGCTCAAGTCAAACAACTAGTAGCCGAGCCACCTGCTATTTTCCACTAGGTTTACGCTAAGACTGAATATATAGCCTGAGTTAATTTAGTCAGTTGAGCGGAGCTAATTATGTAGGGTGGCATGATATAAATCAGTTTGCCAAAGGGACGTATCCATACGCCTTGGGCCACGAACTTCTTTTGCAATTGAGCGACATTGACTGCTTTTTTACATTCAACCACTCCAATAGCACCTAAAATACGCACATCAGCAACGCTAGACAAATTAAGACACGGCGCTAATTCTTGCTGTAATTGTTGCTCTATATCGGCGACTTGTTGTTGCCAATGTCCTTGCTTCAATAAACGTAAACTTGCATTAGCTACAGCACAGGCCAGCGCATTACCCATAAATGTTGGACCGTGCATAAATACCCCTGGCTCACCTTGACACACACCTTGTGCAACATCTTCTGTGCAAAGTGTTGCAGCGAGTGTCAGGTAGCCACCGGTCAAGGCTTTGCCTAAACACAGTATATCGGGGCTAATGTCAGCATGTTCACAGGCAAACAATTTACCAGTGCGGCCAAATCCAGTGGCAATTTCATCGCAAATAAGCAAAATATTATAATCGTCGCAAAGTTGACGACAGCGTTTAAGGTACTCAGGGTGATAAATGCGCATTCCACCGGCATTTTGCACAATAGGTTCGATAATTAATCCCGCTAATTCATGATGATGTTGTTCAATTAGATCCTGCAAAGGTTTGATATCATCTTCATTCCAGTGTTTGTCAAAACGAGTCTGGGGGGCAGGGGCAAATATTTGTTGATTGAGAGAATGGCTGAACAAACTGTGCATGCCATTAACAGGATCACACACCGACATCGCAGCAAAGGTATCGCCATGATAGCCAAAGCGCGGGGTAATAAACCTATGCTTAGCACCATTACCTTGGCAGACCCAATACTGCAGTGCCATTTTCATTGCAACTTCAACCGATACGGAGCCTGAGTCAGCTAAGAAAACACGGTTTAAACCTTGCGGTACTATCTCCAACAAGGTTCTACACAAATCAATGGCTGGTTGGTGGGTTAATCCACCAAACATAACGTGTGAGAATTGATTAACTTGAGTATTAATCGCTTCATTCAGCACAGGATGATTGTAACCATGAATGGCTGTCCACCACGACGCCACGCCATCCACCAGTTTTTCTCCGCTGGCGAGTTCTATTTCAGCTCCTTGTGCGCCTACTACTTGATAACAAGGCAGAGGATTAACGGCTGATGTGTAGGGGTGCCAAATATGTTGTTGATCAAATTGTAAATTATCCGAAGTTGTGTTCAAATTTTGCTCACATGTAAAGTTTTTTGGTTATATTTAGTTGACAACGCGTCGTTGCTACATAGACTAAGCGCGCTAGATAATTAAGTAAAGTTTGCTCTCACTAAAGGCACTAATATGATCCCATCTTCTGTTCAGGCTAATTCTAAATCTGATTGTTCAAGTTCATTACGCCATGATTGGACGGTTGATGAAGTCAACGCTTTGTTTTTGATGCCATTTAATGACTTATTGTTTGAGGCTCAAACCATTCATCGCCAATATTTTGATCCTAACCAAGTGCAAGTTAGCACTTTGTTATCGATTAAAACCGGTGCTTGTCCAGAGGATTGTAAATACTGCCCACAGAGTGCACGTTATGACACTGGCTTAGAGAAAGAACGTTTGATGGAAATAGAAAAAGTCATTCTGCGGGCTAAAGAAGCCAAGCAAGCTGGATCAACACGTTTTTGTATGGGGGCAGCATGGCGTAACCCTAAAGAACGAGATATGCCCTATGTCACTGAGATGGTCAAAGAAGTGAAAAAGTTAGGCATGGAAACCTGTATGACCCTGGGTATGTTGACCCGTGATCAAGCGCTTGCTTTACAACAGGCGGGTTTGGATTATTACAATCATAACTTGGATACCTCACCTGAGTTTTATGGTGATGTTATTACTACTCGGACCTATCAAGATCGTCTGGATACCTTGTCTAACGTCAGAGCTGCGGGCATGAATGTATGTTCTGGTGGTATTGTAGGTATGGGCGAAAGTGCATCAGATCGCTCTGGTTTGTTGGTACAATTGGCGAACTTAGATCATCATCCTGAAAGTGTGCCTATTAACATGCTCGTTAAGGTGAAAGGCACGCCTTTAGCCGAGGTAGAAGACTTGGATAAGTTCGAGTTTATTCGCACCATTGCTATCGCTCGAATCATGATGCCGAAGTCATTTGTACGTTTGTCAGCTGGACGTGAGGACATGAACGAACAGATGCAAGCCTTGTGTTTTATGGCCGGCGCAAACTCTATTTTTTATGGATGTAAATTATTAACTACGTCTAATCCAGATACCCATGAAGATGTGATGTTATTTAAAAAGTTGGGGATCAATTCCGCACAAACACGTGAGTATTCCGATGAAGCCCACCAAGCCGCTTTATTAGATGAAATAAAACAAAATCAACAAGTCGAATTATTTTATGATGCGGCGCCTTCGTCTCCCGTTGCCCCCGCTAATTAATGGCCTTTGATTTTATCGACGAGGCTTTACGAACTCGCCACCAAGACGGTTTATGGCGTAAGCGTCATACTCTAGCGCCAAGCACGGGGCCTCTCATTGAGATTGATGCACGTCATTATTTGAATTTTTCAAGTAATGACTATTTAGGACTAGGCGCTTCCCAACTGGTTGCTCAAGCATGGGTGGATGGCTTAAGTGAATATGGCAGCGGCAGTGGGGCATCCCCCTTAGTGACTGGCCACACTCAAGCTCATCAAGCTCTTGAAAGCCACTTAGCTAAAGTATTGAATCGCGACAGAGTGCTGTTGTTTAATTCGGGCTTTGCCGCCAATCAAGCTATTTGTCAGGCTCTATTTCCTCATAATAAAGATGCAACCAACAAGCTTATTGTGGCAGACAAGTTGGTTCATGCCTCGTTTGTTGATGGAGCCCAATCCTGTTCGGCGAATTTTAAACGATTTAAACATAACGATAGCCAGCATTTGAGTCAAATACTGACTAGCAATCATTTGCCATCTGATACCCTTATTGCGACCGAAAGTGTATTCAGTATGGACGGTGATCAAGCTCCGATAGTGGAACTGGCCAATATCGCTCACCAACATGATGCCTGGTTAATGGTGGATGACGCCCATGGCTTTGGCCTATTAGGTAAGCAAGGTTTAGGTATTGTTGAGCAGCTTAATTTGAGCCAAAAACAAGTTCCAGTATTGATGGCTACCTTTGGCAAAGCAATAGGTACGGCAGGTGCATTTGTAGCGGGTAGTGAACAACTTATTGATTATTTAATTAACTTTGCGCGGCATTATATCTACAGCACTTCTATGCCAGCTGCCCAAGCTCATGCCACATTGGCCAGTATAAAAGCCAATCAAAACCCCAAACGGCGAGAGCGATTACAGACCAGAATTGCGCAATTCAAGCAATTGGCTGCAGCTGCCAATATACCATTGTTTCACTCTGATACGGCTATTCAACCGGTATTTATAGGTAATCCCCAACAGGCTGTGGTAGTCAGTGATAAATTAAAAAAACTGGGTATTTGGGTTTCGGCTATTCGTTATCCGACGGTGCCAAAAGGCACTGACAGATTAAGAGTGACCTTAAGTGCAATACACGAAGAGCAAGACCTTATTGCTTTAGTTGATGCCTTACATATTGCCATTAGCAAAACTTGAATAAGCGTAATGAATAGTCCCCAATCTCAGCTTCTCAAACAAAATAAACAACGCATTGCTCACCAATTTAGTCGAGCGGCTGGGCAATATGATGCAGTTGCTAAAGTACAATTAGATATAGCCTTAGATGCCCAAGCAATGTTGCCAGCGCATAATTCTCGATTACTTGACATTGGTTGTGGTACGGGAAGGATCACTCAACGATTAGTAGCACGCAGTGAACAAGTGTTGGCAATGGATTTGGCTTTTGGCATGTTGCAACATGCCTCTATTAATGCGCAAAAATACCCCGAGCAGTCCATTAAATGGCTGCAAGGTGATGCTGAGCAACTGCCAGTAAGAAGCCAGTCGCTTGATACCATTTTTTCTTCAATGGCTTTACAATGGTGTCCTCATCCAGAACAGGTATTAAGTGAGTTACATAGAG
>TARA_R110002167_G_scaffold15121_6_pt1 | contig 10173 bp, 5 predicted proteins | sample TARA_R110002167 | Tara Oceans TARA_R110002167 (sample SAMEA4398238) | marine metagenome | biome: Polar Biome; feature: [MES] marine water layer (ENVO:01000295) within the mesopelagic zone...; material: water (ENVO:00002006), including particulate matter (ENVO:01000060) such as...... | reverse complement strand
CTCCCAGCGGCTACTCCGTCAACATAAAACCTGACAGTAGTTCCATCGCATGTAGCGGCGTAATGGTGCCAGCCCGTGTAGCTTGCCGGAGCAAGTACGGTTCCACTTCCATAAAAAGTGCTATTGGACCATACCCCCAGCTCATCTGTTCCCGAGGCAACAAGGAAGTGATAGGCCCCTGTAGCACCCGTCAATCCGTTTGTTGAGAGCGCACGGTATCCCGAGGCACCGAGGTTGAATCCCCATGCACTGATCGTCCAAGTGGAATTGTCGGTTGTGATTGTTGTGAGTTCCGCTCGGTCTGCTGTACTGGTAGATAGCCAAGCGTCTGCAAACTTCCCTTGACCGACTCCAACGGACATGCCACCCACAAAGGTAACAGGCCACACACCGCCCTGTGAAGAGGTGCTCGACGTGTCCCAGTAAGCTACAAAACCAGTACCTAAAGCCACGGAAACCCCCTAGACGACTTCGTATTTACACTGGATCGTAGAGGAGCCGGTTAGACCCGCTGTCGCAGTACCGAAACCGTAGGTTGTATCTGCACTGTCGGGAGTTATGGTGGCCCCATTGACGTAGGTTCCGCCAGAGTCCCTAATTGAAGCGAAGACCTGTACGTTGGTTCCCGATGAATATGTGTGATTCGTGGCCCCAAGCACAGTACCAGCGGTCAAGCCTAGTTGAGTTACAAGGTTGTTCACCTCTGTAACCACGTTGTCACCGGATGTCGGAGCCGCTTCTTGGGTGTAGGTCGCAATATTTAATGGATCATTATTAGTGACCCCGATATTGGTTGCTCCAGTGCTAGGAACCCAAGTTCCCACTTCACCTGTATCAGCATTCGGAGGTAGCCGAGTTACGAATAAAGGTGTTTCCCCTGCATCTCCAAGAGAATCATAAATAATGATTTGCGCGAAGATAGTTGATTCGTTTAAGTTTGTGCATCCCTCTAAAACGCACGAGCCTGACGTAGCGGCTGTCGCGCTAGTATCAGTCCAAGACGACGTTACTGCCGAACCGTTTATATATACTCGACCAGTCCACGCATTCGTAACGCTCATGTCGTATTTCAATGCAAAATAGTGCCAGTCATTAAACGATGGAGCGGCAAAGGTTTCCTTGAGAGCATTGTCCACATATAGTCCCATTGTTGGTCCGAGCGTGCTTTCGTTATAAATTGCGATAAACTTACCGCTTTGACTTTTACATTTTATAAGGTAAGCATAAGCGGCATAAGCGGTCGCATTAAAGTACACCGCAGTAGCTATCCAACCCGTGACTGGAAAGCTCGCAGTAGGTAAGGTAAATTCCGCCCCGCCATCACAGCCCATAGAGTAACGTGTTGGGCTACCTGCATAAGTGTAGGTGATCGTGCTATTCACGTTTGATTGGCTTGTGTTGAGAAAATTAAAATCCATGTCAGCTTTTAGCTGAGTAGGCGTTTCTTGACCGAAGGCCCATGACCATTTGACTGCCATCATAAACTCCTACGGGATTAGGCCCGGATAATCTAGGTTAACCTCTTCTTTCGTTTTCTCCGTCCAACCTGCGAACGACGTAAAATCTTCGGGAGCGACTACAGCGAAGCGTTGAGACGGACCCCTGTCGCACTCTGGAAAAGATAGACCCGCAGGAAGTTCGCCGGAAGTAGACACTACCGAACCATCATCATCTTTCCCGGGCACAATGCGCCCATCGGCCTCGTTAAAAATTGGTGCATAAAAATACTTCATTACATACTCCCGCCTTGACGCATAAACCTAACATCAGCTTCAACATTAGCTGTATCAGACCAGATCACAGCACTTGCGTTCCGACCGCTAATCTGCTGTATACGGAAACAATAGTAACGAGCAGCTACATTAGCGACACCGTTCACAGCAGCGATATCGATTTCTATAACATATTCGCGCACGGAGCTAACCCCTGTTGCGGTGTCTACGTTATCTACTTGAATAAAGCCCCAGTCAGTTGGAGCGGACACCAATGGTTGCCCCTTTCCTGAAAAACGCACTTTCAGGAAAAGTTTAGCCCCAGCCTGCGCTGTTTTTACATTTACAAAAATGTCTAGCTGGGTACAGCCCTGTATGTTTACAGAGCTTGTTTGACAAGCAGCCGTTGTTTCAGCAGTTACTGCGTCAGCTATCCCAGCCCCTGCAAGCAGAGGAATAAAAGCATTAGCTAATACCACAGTAGAAGTTACGTCACTAAAACGTAACCGTGGAAAGTCAGAACTAGACATACATGACTCCTTATAATGAAGACAGCGTGTCTACTAAATAGGCCCCGTCTTTCGCTCCGGCACCGCTAGACACAGATACCGTGATTGCTATAGGTCGTGAAACAGTAGGTGCCGCAGCGTTAGGGTCAATGATTGCACCTGATGTAGCACCCTCACCGATAGCCCAAATATCTCCGAGCGCACCTGCGTTAGAGTTAAACGCGGCTGTGTCAATCCCTTCGACAATCTTCCATGGCAACGCAACACCGTAGCCACCAGAAGGGATGGCATGTTTTGAAATAAGAACACGCCCTTTTACACCTGCGGCTGTTGCCGCGTCAGCTAAAGAGACAACTGCGATACCACCAGAAACACCCTGAATGATAACAATATCATTCGTTGCGATTGCTTCAGACGCCTTTACTTTAATACCCTCTGCGTAGTTGAATGACCCAGCAGGTTTAATAGCTCTATTTTTAATGTTTCCCACAGTTATTCTCCATCAAGATAATTAGTTAAACAACCGTATTCACCGATTGCGCTTGTGCGATTCTCGTGCTTCTTCTCATAAGAAATCACTTCAATCACGTTTTCAGTAGTTGGCTTTTTCTTTAGCCAGTTTTTTATAGAAGATACTGTTCTTGTTATCTTTTGAAAGTCTAGACTAGACACCAAGATAGCGGAGGGTACTTCAAACGTATGTACCCAGTTACCGAAGCTATCTTTAGATGTTACAAACTTACCTGCGGCCATTTTTACTCCCTTCTCCAAGAAGCTCAAACCCATCTTCTGGGCAGCGTTAACTACTTCTCCAGCAGTCGAGGCTATTATTGAGCAAATATTAACATAGATACATTTAGATATCAAAACTATTCCTGTTCTTTCTCTGGTTGTAACACCCCATCTTTTATGCCAACCTTCTCATTTGCCATCCGTTTACGGTAGTTAGAATCCTTTTTCATTTTCTTAATATTATAATCTCGCTCCTGATGCTCGTCAAAGTAGCGAGACTTGAATCCAATGTTGTTCCTAAGAGCAGTCATCATACCGTATAAAAAGTCTCCCCGACGTATGTCTGGGTTGTCTAGGTATAGATCCCGAAAGAGTCTAGGTACATCTGTACCGAGTACGGGGTAGATGTGCTTTGCAGCAAAATATAAAGAGCTATTCCCCTTACCGGCGATGGAATCACCATACCTGTAATACCGACCATCTTTTTTAATAATCTCGCTATCCCCATACCAAATAGGCCCAGATAAAAGCCCAGTTCCAAAATTCCCGGCATCTGCCATCCTTAGGTACGTTGCTTGCTCTGAAGACACGGGTATTAAAGTCCGCTCCCCGATCATATTACTCCCGCGTGCAGCCTTGAATGCGTCGTCATAAATAGGGAAAAACTGGTCAGTTATCGTACTGAATATTTTTTCGCCATTTTTCGGATTAGCGGAGATATCTTTAGAACCACTTAGCGTAGCAATAAGCCCTAACAGGCCACCGGTAAATATTGCGGCGATGTTTGACGTGTCTACTGCTGTGGCTAATGGTTGCAGTACAACCGAATGTGTAGCGTGCCTACCCGTGTTTTCATAATGCTCTTTTCTCTCTTCTGGTGTCAGCAGAGTACCATTGCTAAAGGTAGGTCTATCCCCCGCCCAGCCGGGCTTATCACTCCCAGAATTCTGGTGCGCTTCCCATATTGCAATCTCTTCTTTGTCTTCACCCTCCCTATCGGATAACCATGCGGGTATCCCATCGAATAAAACTCTCTTTTGCTGTACTATTCGAGCAAGTTGAGTCTTACCTCTCAGACCATTCATTAGGACAGATGTCGGCCTATCTACAATAGGTTCCGCAATGGCCCGTATTAACTGCCCGAATGACAACCTCCAGAACGTATGGAAAGCACTTACGCGACCGATGGTCCGCGCCTCCCAACGTGCGACACCGGTAGACCAGTCATAAAACTGGTCATCCATAAACTTCTTCGCGTCGTCTACTCCCATCTGTAGTTTGCTGCGTGCGTGTAGATACGCGTTGGATCTCTGCCGAGTTTGGATGTCACCGATCCAGTTCCCCCAGTTTTTTGCCCAGTTTTTATATAGCCAATTCTCGGTCTGCCCGGGGAGAAGGTTCTGTAAACGGAAGAACTTCTTCATATCGTTCCGAACAAAATCTTCAGTCTCTAGCATCTCTTTTGAGACTATGTGCGTTGACGCACCCACTTCATGTAGCTCCTCAAGCAATTCCCGACCTGACCTAAGCCCATCTTTAGTTGAGAACATGCGTTCGGATCCCCTAAACACTTCTGCTAACCACGGGTTAGTGGCTGCGTCAAGCTGGGACATAACCGGATTCCACGACTCGGATGCTCTAGTATCTTTGGCCCTAAGTAACATATCCGATAGTTCTTCCTGTACACGCTTACCCAGTCCGGGGAGGTACATAGGAAGGTTGCCCGCCATAGCAGTAGTTGCAGCAAGCAACCCACGATGCTGGTGTACCTGAGATAAATCTCCCGCACCCATATTTAAGAAATGCTGCCCTCTCGGAGCGAGCAATCCAATTACAGCAGCCATCTTCCACACACGGAGTAGATTAACCATCTTACGCGTAAAAAACGCTATCGAGCCAGCACCAACGTCTGGATTAGTCCACACTTGTTCTAGCGTTTTTGTAACAACCCCAGCAGCATTATCAAAATTGTCCAAAAGAGAGGTAGGCATTGTGTTTATCTTGTTTAAATCGTCTGACCTAGACACCCGAATCATTTCATTTATCGATGCCCCCATACCAGTAAGCTTTTGTTCGATAGTCTTGAATTCAGTTACCAGATTACCACCCTGTCTTGGGTCCATGTAACCCATCGCAGTCCCCCACTGCGAAAATCCAGATAGTGCTGCTTTGAAGTCAACAGTAGCAGACTCTTGAAACCCATTTAGTATCTTATTCATATCTGACGGTATAGAGTCTGGAATGCTAGGGCCAATAACACGGCTTACATTACGGATAAGTTTTTCTTCTAGGGCACCGTGGATAATCCCATTAAATAAAAACCCTATGGCTCTTGAATCTGCATCGGTGGCTCCTGTTAGGCTGTAGGTAACCGCTTTAAGCCGATCGGATAAATACATTAAATCATTTTTATCCACTCTGCGACCCTCGCTCGCAGCACGCTCTGATATCTCCTGTACTAGCCTCTTTGTGCTCATACTTAGTATACCACCGAGATCACTAGCTCTCTGACCTGATGGCACCCACATTCGGGCAACGGCATCTGTCGCTAAAGTACGCCGTATAGTTTCTATAGCCGCCGTAGTCTTAGCCTTCTCGATCTTGAGCTGAGTTCTATATATCTTTCGCGCAGCCCCTTTGAATTTCCGCATAGCTACAAGCTCTGAATTTGCTTCCGAATCATAGAGTTCGGTCATTTTCTTATCTATTGCGATCCATTCAGCTAGCTCATCTTCTGTTAGAGCCTCTTTTGGTATAAGCTCGGGCTCACCTTTTTCGTTAATCTTTACCGTCCCCTCATGCTTTTTAAGAAGCTCATCAAATCGGAGCGTATCTTCAGCCCCAATCGTATCTTCTATTCTAGACGACCGTCGGTCACCCAGAACTCTACGTATCCACAACTCTACTGGAGTCTCGGACCCGACTAAGTTAAAAGGAGAAACATCAGATGTCCCACTAGATTTAACCTTTTTCTGTAGACGCCCAGTTTCTATGCTAATTGGCGTTTGTGTCGTCAACCAGTCATAAACTCGTGACACACCACCCGGACCATCTGCGATTACGTTCAACTGACCATGTACAGACTGTTGGTAATTAAACATCTTCCGATAAACTTCTGTAACTTCTTTCCTAGTTTTTGTGCCTACGCGAGCCAACATAGGGTCAAACGCTTGCGTCGTAACTAGCATTAACTGCCGCAGAGAGTCAACAGAGGCACCGAAAAAACCTTGCCGCCCTACCAAGGCAGCAGAAGCCCACGGAGCTGAAGCGTGTGCTATGTGGGCGTATGCTTCTGCGTATAATTCAGGGTGGTTATATCGCTCATAAATTTCCGCTGTACGGTAAAGGTCATCCTCCATCAACTCCAGTTGATTTCTAGCTACGGAATCGAAACGCACTTTACTCGCGCTAGGGTTTTCCATACCTAGCTCCATAAGAGTAGACGTAGGTCTGTCAGCACCCGTCCGAATTATAGGAGACTCAGATAGACCCTCAATCAACACACCACGTTTAAGTAGAGCAGCGTTTACTTTGTCCGCACCGTATTCTGAAACTAACCTCCGCTTATATGATGCTGGTATATATTCTATCTTACCTGCTTTCTTTGCTGCGAGGCTAGTACCAGACGTAGACCCAACTAGAATTCTATTCTGGGCCGTAACTGGTATCTCGTAGCTTCCGGGTGAGCCAGTTTCTATATAGTCTGAGTCTAACCGAGACTTCATAGACGCCATACTGTTACGTACCGTATGGACAGCTTCCGCTAATCTCTCTGACGCTCCGACAGCGATAGCTAATTTCTCTCTATCTTCGAATATTTTTTTGTAAAGAGAAGTGGTTTCGTTGTACTTTTTTTGCAGCTCTGTCCTTAGTTTATAAGGTAAATTCTCAAAACCCGCGTCTAGACTTTTCTCAAGCGTTAGGCGATGCAATCGCGCATCACTCGCTGTTTTAAGCGCGTCCGCGAAAGATAGAGATACAAAATGTTCTCGAAGAGGAACCGAGATAGCACTCAATTCTTTCTGGACCCTCTTTATCTCCTTATAAAGACCAGTCGGAGATGTCGGCGCGAGAGAGGGGTGCGATAGAAGATCCGGGGATAGCCAATAAATCTCTTCACTTGCTTGCTCGTATAATAGTTTAAGCTCCTCAGCTAGAGATTCGCGCTTGTCCAACATAGCCTTGTAAGCGTCACGTTTATCGCCTACAGATTTTAACGCTTTCTCACGGGCGTTTGTCTTAGATTGAATCTTTCCGGCGATAACTCTAAGCTCTTTCTTAATGACCGCGTGGCTTTTCAATGCCTTTACAGCCGCATTTTGGGCGAAAGATAGGTTGAAATCACCTAAATGCTCTAGAAGTAGATTGCGCTTAACGGGCTTCTCAATCTCAGACATTTTCTTCTTTAGATAATCTATATTGTAGTTATCTCCGACGCTCTCTACATCGTCGATCATTTTACGTAAACTGCTGAATCTACCTCCTCTCTCGTCAACAGACCTTGCTAGGTGAGTAAAGTAGTTATCGATCGCATCATCGATATGACTACGGTGCACCCTCGGAAAACTACGCACGAGTTCGGTCAACCCCTCTATGATGTCACCGCCCGTACCAGACCAGTCGCGTATAAAAATAGCTAGAAATTCATCTGGGCTTAACCTTCTAGCTTTGCCGTCGGCTCCCAGTATAAACTCATCCTTGACCTTCAGGTAAGGGAAAGGTGAGCCTTCTTTTGCTGATATGTGTATCGTGCTTAATTTTAGTTGCTTGACCGCCTTTGGTATTGCAGTTTGCCCCGCAGCAACCTCATCTAAATATTTAACCCCAGAGTATTTACTTGAAATAACTTCGGCTAATATCCTAAGCGCGTTGTCTGCGTATACAAGACTCTCACGGGGTGTCACTGTTAGCGTTGCAGTTTTTTTCCGTAACCGTTTGAGTATCTCTAAATTAGTATCTACCGCTTTAGCTAACTCATCTGGGCCCAAGCTTTTGACATAGTATCGAAGACCTTTTGTTTTAGCTTTAGCAGATCCTCCAATCCGGACGCTGCTTCGGACCTCTGCGTAGTATGGCACAGGACCAAGGGGTAACTCGTTACCTCTTTTACCGTGGTAGAATTCTATCGGGCCTAATCCAACCTCCTTACGTATGGATTCAATCGCCTCTGATGTGCGTACATACAAAGAAGCGTCGTTGGATGCGCCATATTCGTCACGTACCCCGTTTATCTCTTTGTAAAGAACCTCAAGCTCTTTATCTAGCTTGGCTATTTCAGCTTCGTTCTTTAGGGTAATGTATTCAGCTTCGTACTTCCCTGAGGGTATATTTTTCTGCCCTTTTGTTTTGTCCGGTTTTTTCTGGAATATCTTTAAGTTAGTCGCGTCCAAAGCAAGGTCCATACGTATGCCTTGCTCCAGACCGGTGTTAACAATATACAGTGCCTCACCTTCATCGATACGGGCGCGTTCAATTTTATTTATTAACTGTTCTGACTGTAAAGTCAGTAGTTCGTCTTTTTTGCTGGCCCCACCAGAAATCAACTTAGTATCTTCGATCGGAAAATCCCGCTTCACCGTGTACTTAGTTTTCTTTTTTCCTTCCGTTATCTTGACAGTTTCGTAAACGGTAACGGTTCCGTCGTCTGGGTTAACCCGTACGACCTTGTAAATATTTGGCTGGAATTCGCCATCAATGACATGCGCGACAAAATCATCTGGCCCGGGTAATGTTTGATTCTCGACAGATAAGATCTCGTCATCAATCTTCTTTATACGGGCTTCTATTTCCTTCGCACCCTTAACCAGTTCCGCGTACGCGCTTGTAAACGAGCCCGTTGTACTACCTTTCCTCGGGTGACCACTAGTGAATTCGCTGATGATCAAGTCGCGAGCGATCATCCCACTACGAGTTTTACCTAAATCGGTCACCAAACCGGTCAGTCCCGCGCTCGTCAAATCTTCCATAGAGTCGGAGCCCACCAGTGCAGATTCTATCATAGTTAAATCGTCGATGTTTCGCGCCAAGTTAGCTCGAAATGTAGGTACGATTTTGCTTAAATGTTGGTCGAGTTTGTTCACTCTAAAAGCACGTGCTGATTTACCTAGCTTTGATGCGGAAACAAGTCCTTTTGCTATTCTACCGGCACCCAGACCTATCGATAGCGCATCAGGATCAAAAAGTACAAGTCCAACCGTAGCTGGTATCCCTACCTGAGCTTCGAGGTCGGCTCTTTTCTCCGGTTCGATCAAATTATAATCCTGAAGAATGTCAAACCCAAGCATATTGCCGATAGCTTTACCAACGAGTGGGTATTCTGCCATGTAATTATAATTAGAATTCTTCAAAAAGTGCTCTCGACTTCCGAATGTCATAGGTTCTTCTGAAAGTATATAAGATAACTGAGTGTTAAACACAGGTGCTATGGCACCCGTTGCCCAGTCTAGATGTGTCTGATTACCAGAACCTACCCGTCTACCGTAGTACGTAAGATTAGACTTCTCAAATCCTGTTAGGGGTCCGTACAATGCGGCCATGTATGGGGCTCTATTACGGTCTATAAATTCTTCATTGAGCCAAGTCATGGGTATATACCCACCCTCAATCATCTCGCCTAACCCAGACGCGGACTCCATTGCCTTCAAAGGAGAGCCTTGAGCAAGGTTACGGAGAGTATTCGATAAATTTAGCGAAATGTTACCTATAGCCTTAGGGATAGGTATCCCCGGAGTACCTCTATGATCCTTTATGGGGCTGTAACTTAGAGCTGCCTTCGCGTATTTACTCGGACTAAGCCACCCTCCGGGTAAGTTTAAGAATGTCTCTACAAACCCTGCATCAGTCCCCTCAGCTACTTGCCTCGCCATGTCCTGTGGATCTTCAAGATAGAAAGATGTAGCCGTATTAAACTGGGTCAAACGACGAAGTTCTTTATTTGCATAGTCGTTGGCTGGCTTAGTTATTTGCTTATCATACTCTTCTCTCCCTAGCAGACTTAGAGCTTTTTTTACAGACGGGCTCCCGTCCATTCCTGCGACATTCCGGAGTAATTCTGTTGTTTTCGCTTTTAAGTGAACGTTACGTATTTCAGACGCGCTCACCGCGATTGTTCCATCGGATCTAACATTGAAGGGAATCCAAGCGTCCCTACTTGAAATTACCGCGTCTTGTAGATGACGAGGAAATTGTTTCTCTATTATGCTAATGTGTTTTGGATCTAG
>TARA_R110002167_G_scaffold125735_3_pt1 | contig 10183 bp, 8 predicted proteins | sample TARA_R110002167 | Tara Oceans TARA_R110002167 (sample SAMEA4398238) | marine metagenome | biome: Polar Biome; feature: [MES] marine water layer (ENVO:01000295) within the mesopelagic zone...; material: water (ENVO:00002006), including particulate matter (ENVO:01000060) such as...... | reverse complement strand
CAGGTGATAAATATGAATTTTGAGTATAATTCACCAGATAGCTTAATTCCTTTAGGTAAGGATAACGGTTATCAACATCTGTACTTGGAAGGAAAAGGTAAGCCTTCTGCTGAGACAACACAATTTTCGTGGTTGGGCAACGGGACATTCTATACCTTGACTACCGCTACTAACGCGGCTGATGAATTACTACTAACACGATTGGGAGCAAAGGATCCTGAGTTTAATTTACGCAGAGATGCCGCCTTTATGATTCGCCGAAAGGCAACGGGCGATACAGTGTTTGCATCAGTTATAGAACCACATGGAAATTATAGTAGTGTTTCAGAGTTATCGGAGAATTCCGATAGTAGCATTGCTCAACTGAAGGTAGTGTTTGATGATGCCAATTATACTGCAGTCTCAATCACCGACAAGAAAGGACAAGTTAGTCTCTTTATTTTAGCCAATATGCAGTCATCAGATGCTAAGCAACATCAATTAAAAATAGGCGGTAAGTCATTTGAGTGGACGGGACACTATTACTTTAAAGATAGTTAATGCATGTCCAGATGCGCTCTACTGTCAATAGAGAATGGCTGCAATGCAGCCATATCTTTTTTTGGCTGTAAACGCCTCATTTGAATGACATGCACAGTTTACTTTTGTCATCACTATTATGGTTTATATTGGCGATTTGCACTAAATCGGGTTTGCCAAATTCGATTAATCTGACTACCAATAGCTTGTCAGTCAGCTTAATGCGCTAAGTAACTTGCTGTATGGAACATCGGCATTCGCCACCATTCTTTGGCGTAATATCTGTCGTATTAACATAATATTGGTAAGTCTATATCTTGCTATTATCATAGTTTGGTAATACCAAATTTCAATTATTGGTTGACAGATTGGTTGTCATTGGTTACTTTCATTAAGGCGGCAAAGATAAATCAATATTTTGACCATGACATAAAGCGTTTTTGGTTCGGTGTTAACTGATTTAGTTGTCCCTAATGAACCTTAATGTATCTTTATGTGGAGAATAAAATGTCAATGGCAAATAAAGTAGCAATTGTCGCCGGCGGTGGTCGAGATATTGGTCGTGCTTGTGCACTTGAATTGGCAAGTAAAGGAGCAAATGTTGTTATTACCTATCATGCTAGCTCTGCCAACGCTGCAAGTGCCGTTGTTGAAATGCAAGCAATGGGAGTAAAAGCCTTAGCGTTACAGGCCGACCTTACAAGTCAAGAAGGGGTTGATGCGTGTGTTAAGGCAACCTTAGATGCCTTTGGTAAGATCGATACCCTAGTCCATGTGTCAGGCGGTCTAATCGAACGTATAAAAATTGCTGATATGTCTTTAGCTCACTGGCACAAAGTCCTTGATTTGAATTTAACGTCTTTGTTTATGATGACTCACGCATGTATTCCCCATATGCCTGCTGGCAGTACTATTGTTACTTTAGCTTCTCAAGCTGGGCGTGATGGCGGTGGCGGTGGGGCGGTAGCCTATGCAACATCTAAAGGCGCAATTATGACTTTTACTCGAGGCTTAGCTAAAGAACTAGGCCCAAATATCCGTGTTAATGGTGTGTGTCCAGGTATGATCAGTACAGGATTCCACGACACGTTTACCAATGACACTATTCGCACCAACGTGGCAGGTGCTACAGCACTCAAACGTGAAGGAAAGTCTGAAGAAGTAGCGAAATTAGTTGGCTTTTTAGCCAGCGATGAATCGTCTTATATGACAGGCAATAACATAGATATTAACGGTGGTTTGTTGTTTTCTTAAACCCGTCCTAACGATTTCAAAACCCGCGTACCCTGCGGTAGGGGCACTGTTTATCAGTGCCCCTTTTTATTTGTGCTCGCTTATCCGCTTTGAAGGTGTAGTAAATGCTAAAAAATAGGGCGGTTTAATCAGTAAAGTGTTGTTCTTGCCTTGTTATTAATTCACTAGGTGATTTAATGAATACAAGCCACGCGTTTCACTCGACTTTCGTTTAACTTCCTCCAATGCTTTAGATTCACTCACTTCAAATAAGGCGTTAATTAAACGATTGAAATGGTGGTGCATCGCAGTGCGTGCACTTTGTGAGTCCCGGCTTTTCAATGCGTTATAAATTGCTTTATGTTCTTCGAGCCTATCGCTATCACTTTGGCTGCAGACATTTTTATATGCATTTTTAATTTCTTCACGACTGTCACGTAACTTCCATAAGTTTTCGACTGCTAGAAACACGGCATTGTTGCGAGTGGCATTAGAAATAATAATGTGAAACTCCCTATCCGCCTGATCTGCATTAATCCCTTTTTGCATTGCATCTAAGGTGAGCTTTAATTTGGCTAACTCTGCTTCTGTAATTGTCATTGCCGCTAACGCTGCGGCTTCGCCCTCAATTAACGCCCTAGCTTGAGTTAGCTCAAAGGCGCTGACAGGTTTTGTTTCTTGTTTGCTTTGCTGCATCTCTAGAACATATACCCCTGAGCTGGTTTTGACTTCTACACGCTGGCGGACTTCAAGAGCGATAATTGCTTCGCGAACAGTGGGGCGACTAACTGAGAAAGATTCTGCCAACTCGCGTTCAGGTGGCAATCGACTACCAGGAGGGTAAGCGCCCGAGTCGATGAGGGTCTCAATTTTTTCGACTATGTTCCAAAACATACGTTTGTTTTTCATTTTTTTAATACCTTTAATACATAGTGTTTGAGGACCAAACTATTAAAGTTAATGATATCGAATACCGACACCAATAGGCAAAGCAATTTAACTAATTTGTATGATATACAATTTATTTACAATTAGCATGCAATTGTTTATTGGTATTACCAAATTCTTGTTAATTGGTAATAATTATTATTAACAAATGGTTGACACAATTCGTGTAAATTGGTTATATGTTACTGTAAGTAAAAAAGCAATGCGAGAAACACAATGATATCAATCACAACGTTAAGCAAAGTAAGCAATGCCCTGCTCAAACAAAGTAAAAAGCCTGCTTCTATTACAGCGGTCTGTATCGTTATGATTATGTTAGGCCTATCCGCCTCAGCTCGATCACAAGAAATTGCAACTCAAGAATCATTAATCAAACAAAACGTAGCCCATAGTGAGGTTTTTCACCTTTTAGATAGGCAAAACCAGGTTGTTATTCTTGAATTTGATTCTTCTTGGAGATTCTCCACCTTATTTGGTCACACTAGCACCAATGCAGGCCGAGAAATAAAGTAAGTAAAAATGTATATGTGTCGTTCAAGTTATTGAGTTTGTTGGACGCACTATAAATTATAAGTTGTTAATACTGGGGTAACGGGGGCTACTGATGCAAATCAGCTATGTTCACTGATTATTTCCAGCTACTTTTAGGTAATATCATGGTTGTTACAAAAGCGAAATCATCTAGCAAATTTATTCTTTTTAGCTTGTTTTTGGTGGCGAGTATACCGACAGTTAAGGCCACTGAATATTTAGTGACAACACCAGAAGAATATAACAAAACTATTGTTAAAGTTGTAGCAGGTGACAAAATCGTGCTTGCTAATGGTATCTGGCAAGATTTTGAAATTCTATTTAAAGGCCAAGGTACGGAAAAACAAGCCATTGAGTTGAGGGCACAAACGAAAGGCAAGGTCATCTTGTCTGGACAATCAAATCTTCGCTTGGCGGGGGAATATTTAGTTGTCTCCGGTTTAGTATTTAAAAATGGCTATAGTCCAACCGGCGAAGTTATCTCCTTTCGACAAAACTCGAATAATTTAGCTAACCACAGCCGCGTGACTGAGACTGTTATCGATCATTTTAATAACCCAGACAAGTTTTCTTCTGATAGCTGGGTATTGATGTATGGCAGGCATAATCGCTTTGATCACAATCATGTCGAAGGCAAGAGTAACGCAGGTGTCACTATGGCGGTGCGTTTAAACAGTGAAGCCAGCCAGCAAAATCATCATCAGATCGACAATAACTATTTTGGTCCCCGGCCCATCTTAGGCTCAAACGGTGGCGAGACATTACGCATTGGTACCAGCCACTATTCACTGAGTAATTCCTATACTTTGGTAGAAAATAATTACTTTGACCGCTGTAATGGTGAGGTGGAGATTATCTCGAACAAGTCGGGCAGTAACATTTTTCGCAATAATGTATTTTTTGAATCCCGCGGCACCCTGACCTTACGCCACGGAAGTGGTAACTTAGTGGAAGGTAATGTGTTTTTCGGTAATGGTCAGGACCACACCGGCGGTATACGTGTTATCAATGGTAACCAGACTATCCGTAATAACTATTTATCAGGTCTTACGGGGACGCGGTTTGGCGGTGGTCTTGTGGTAATGAATGGGGTGCCAAACTCTAAAATTAATCGCTATCACCAAGTTGACAATGCCCTAATTGAAAATAATACCTTAATAGATGTGACAAACATCAATTTAGCTGCGGGCAGTGATGAAGAACGCACCGCTGCTCCTATCAATAGTCGCTTTATAAATAACATAATCATTAATCGAGATGGGCAGGATCCTTTCCACTTGTTGGATGATGTCAGTGGCATTAAATTTTCAAATAACCTCGCAAGTCAAACAAGCCCTAGTGACATTAATTCAGGGTTTAGTCTAATTGCGCCAGAATTAGCTCAGACAAACAATGGATTATGGTATCCAACCGCTAAAAATGCGGCTGAATTAGGTGCATCACGCAGTTTGTCACCTATAAGTAAAGAGCAAGTAGGGGTCAGTTGGTATCCTAAAAGCACTGCTACTGTTGATTTCTCTGCAGGTAAGAAAACCAAAATTAATAATAAAGAAGAGTTAGTTGAAGGCTTAAAATCAGCACAGCGAGGTGAGCAATTTATGTTGGCTGATGGCGCTTATTTACTTGATAAAATACTCAGTATTACAACGGTAGTGAGCATCCAAGCTGAAAATAGCGGCAAGGTCATTTTATATAATTTGCGCCCTGTTATGTTTGAAATTGCTGACGGTGGTAGCTTGAAACTGCAAGGTGTCATCATTGACGGCAAAGACTCGGTAGACTCAGCGGGAAATGTCCTCATTCGTAATACCAAATTACCGACTCTACAAAACTACACTCTAGTATTAGACAGCGTGCAAGTTCGAAATCTTAATGTTAACCACTCTTTTCATGTTTTTGACGCAGGCTATCGTAGTTTTGCTGACTTAATTAGTATCACCAATAGCCAATTCTCGAATATCACCGGTGACATTCTAAGACTTAACAAAGAGCAAGATGATCTTGGGATTTACAATGCGGAATATGTTGTCATGCACAATAATCGCTTCGAAAAAGTCGAGGGAGTCATTGCTAATGTATATCGTGGTGGAACCGATGAAAGTACCTTTGGTCCACATGTAGATTTTAGTCATAATCAAGTGCTTGATAGTAGTAAAGGTAAGCGAAATAAAAGTGCAGCAAGTTTATTTCTACATGGTACTCAAGTGAATAATATTGCAGCCAATCAGTTCATAAATTCTGCGCCTCTAGTACTTGAGCATACTGTGGGTGAGCCTCATACCCGTATTGTTGACAATGTGTTTGAACAAACAGCAGAACCTGTTATTAAACAACTCTTTCCTCTAAGTGGCGCTGTGGTGACCATGACTGGGAATATTAGCAAATGAAGCCCCAGCATAAGGCTGGCTTGAAGCGCGTAATAGCGTTTAGCAACTTGAGTAAAGTAATATGAAAATGAAAAATCTGCGTTGGTGGGTAATCGCGTTAATCGCACTAGCCACAGTTATCAACTATATCGATCGATCCGCTCTGAGTGTGTTGTGGCCAGACATTGTCGAAGAATTATTTCCGGATGAGTCTGCTTTGGAGCGCAAACAAATATACGCCAATATCTCTATGGTTTTCATTCTGTCTTATGCCTTTGGTCAAGCGATATTCGGTAAAATATTTGACTGGGTAGGGTCACGCATGGGCTTTGTATTGTCTATTGGTATTTGGTCACTCGCTACTGCTGCTCATGCATTTGCGCAAGGTGTGCTTAGTTTCAGTATTTTTCGCGCTATTCTAGGTGTGGCGGAGGCAGGTAACTGGCCGGGTGCAGCAAAGAGTAACGCCGATTGGTTTCCCACCAAAGAGCGCGCACTCGCTCAAGGTATATTTAACTCTGGCGCAGCGATTGGCGGTATTATTGCGATCCCTTTAATCGCCTATTTAACGGTGTTTTTTAGCTGGCAAATGGTCTTTGTTGTAATAGGTTTGGTGGGGTTGTTGTGGCTTATTCCTTGGATAATCTTGGTTAAGGCTCCACCTGAGTCACACCCTTGGATTACCGACGAAGAACGCGAGTATATTCTGACGGGTCAAAGAAGTACTGACACTAAGCAAGAGACTAATAAAGAAGAATATAATCCTTCCACAACTGAACTCCTGTCTCGGAAAGAAAGTTGGGGCGTGATTATTGCTTCCGCTGCAATAGACCCTATCTGGTGGTTATTTGTTTTCTGGATCCCTATTTACCTCAACGAAGTTTATGCAATGGACGTGCAATCTATTGGTATTTACGGTTGGGTGCCATACGTTGGTGCAATGTTAGGTGCTTGGTTTGGCGGTCTCCTTGCCCAAAATCGTATTAAAGCTGGCTGGAATACCGACAAAACCCGAAAGCTTACTATTACCCTAGGTTGTTTAATTATGTTGCCTGCTTTGTTGGCGATGGCCAACCCTGGTGGCCCTACTACAGCAGTAATCATCATGGCAGTTATTCTTTTTGGTTTCCAAACGGTCATTGGTAATGTTCAAACGCTGCCAAGTGATCTATTTGGTAAAAAAGCTGTCGGCACACTTTCAGGTTTTGCAGGGATGGCTGCCAAACTTGGCGCTCTAGGTTTGACTGCTCTCGTGCCCTTTCTAACGGCTGATGGTAACTACACCCCTGCATTTGTTATCGGTGCCTCTTTAGCGGTTATTGCAATGCTCGCTGTGTGGGTACTGATCCCAAAAGTTGAACCATTAAGCAGTAAAAAATAAGCGTTTATCGACCATTATTTTAATTTAAGTTCATCGAACTTTATCAATGAATTATAGCCAGGGTTTATTATGCAAAAAGTAGTGTTATTTGGTGAATGTATGCTCGAATTGAGACAAGCCGCTCAAAGCGATACCTTACATCGCTCATTCGCCGGTGATGTTTATAACACCGCGGTTTATCTAAAACGGGCCTTCGCGCAGCAACAAGTCAGTTTTATGAGTGCTCTTGGAGAGGATGTTATTAGCCAGGAGCTGGCGGCAAGCTGCCAAGCTGAGGGACTAACAACGGATTTGCTGAGGTATTCGACTACAAAAAATCCTGGGATCTATCTAGTTCAAACCGATAAACACGGTGAACGTTCGTTTTTATATTGGCGTGAAAATTCTGCCGCCCGACAAATCATGAAGTTTCTTGATGATGATATGCGCAACGCGGTCTGTAAGGCTGATTTATTCTTTTTTTCAGGTATATCTTTAGCCATTTTGGCGCCAGAAGACCGAGCTAACTTTTGGCAGTTTCTTAGTGAAGTACAAGAGGCGGGTGTCACTATCGCCTTTGATCCCAATTATCGGGCGCGCTTATGGCAAAGTGCAGAGGATGCTAGACAGCAATTTTCACTAGCATTTGCCGCAAGCACTATTGTATTGCCCGGCATCGAAGATTTTACCGTACTGTATGGCCTGAAAGACCTAAGTGAAATTGTGGCTTTCTGCCAGCCCTTCAATATTAACGAACTGGTACTTAAAAATGGTCCTAACTCAGTGTTTTTGCGCACGGAGCAGGCTGAATTTAGCGTAGCAATTGAACCGGTTAAAAACGTGGTAGATACCACCTCAGCGGGTGACTCTTTTAATGGTGTTTATTTAGGGGCGAGACTCGCCGGTTATGATATTAAATTAGCGGTTAAGCTTGCCGCTAAAGCAGCAGGTTTGGTTATTCAATTTCCAGGTGCCATTATTCCAAAAGAGAATTTTAACGAGCTAATTAAGACACAATTATTAGCATTTGAACATCAAGCTAACTAGCTGTTTACAAATACAAAGAACATTTTTATAAAAGTGAAGGCGGTTTGCTAAGTCCTCTTGCATATAGTCACTAGGTGCCAAAGGAAGGTGTCGAATATTTGAGGTGTAAACTAATAAGCCCCCGATTTACATTAAGTAGTAACAACAGTTTGACATGGGTGCCGCTTTCTATGCCCTCAAGGCTATGCCGATAGTCTGTATAAATACTGTGAATTTTCCGTTTTAACCCTATGCGTGCATAGTCGATGTTACGCAACTGTTAATTGTTAAAGGGGGAATTATGCCTATTATTGGATTTCCGGTTGAGTCAAAGCCGGGGGAAAAACGCTGTGCCCTACTGCCAGCTAATGTGAAAGCTTACACCTTATTAGGTGCAAAAGTATTAATTGAAAAGGGCTTGGGGATCGCGCTGCACATCAGTGATGATGAATATGTTGCAGCCGGTGCTGAACTAGCAGAAAGTCGGCAAGCCTTGCTAAGTAAAGCCAATATTATTGCGGCCTTACACAAGTTGCCAAGTGATGAACTGCAAACTATTAGTGCAGAATCATTGGTTGTGAGTTACCTCGACCCATTTAATGAGTCTGCTTATATTCAGCAGCTATGTGCAGCAAATCTATCCAGTATTAGTATGGAAATGATCCCGCGTATTAGCCGTTGTCAAAAAATGGATGCTTTGAGTTCACAAGCCAGTTTAGCGGGTTATGTCATGGTATTGCAGGCCGCTAACACCTTAGATGCGGTTTTTCCGATGATGATGACGCCCGCTGGAACCTTAAAACCGGCCAAGGTCTTTATCATTGGTGCAGGTGTCGCGGGCTTGCAAGCCATTGCCACCGCTAAACGTCTAGGGGCCAGTGTCACTGCCTTTGACACCCGCAGTGTGGTGGCGGAGCAAGTGCGTTCACTGGGTGCTAAGTTCCTCGCAATTGATTTAGGCCAAACCGGTGAAACCGGGCAAGGTTATGCGCAGGCCTAACGCCAGAGCAAATGCAAATTCAACAGCGTGAGCAGGCTAAGTGTATTGCAGACTCCGATATCATTATCACTACGGCACAACTCTTTGGACGCAAGCCGCCGGTGTTAATCGATCAAGCGACTATTGCATCTATGCGACCAGGCAGTGTCATTGTGGATATGGCGGCTGAAAACGGCGGTAATGTGATGGGCTCGATTTCTGGTGAAACCGTGCAAATCAATGGTGTTAGTGTAATTGGTACAGGGTATTGGGCCAATGGTGTCGCCAAACATGCCAGTCAAATGTACGCCAGTAATGTGTTCAATCTTATTGGTGAATTTTGGGATAAAGAGTCAAATCAATTTGCTCTGGATATTGAAGATGAAGTGCTATCGGCTTGTGTTATTAGCTACCAAGGTAAGGTAGTCAACAAGATGATCAGCGATTTTTATCAACAAAATGGCGTAGTAATTAACACTAAACAAACCCAAATGACTGCGGAGGCCTAAGATGGACGCGATTTATTTACTCTTTATTTTAATGTTGTCGATCTTTGTCGGCTTTGAACTGATTCAAAAAGTACCAGCAACTTTGCATACACCCTTGATGTCCGGGGCCAATGCGATTTCAGGCATTACCGTGGTGGGGGCCTTAGTCCTTGCTGGCGATGAAACCTTAGGTGATTACGCCATGTATCTCGGTGCTTTTGCGGTATTTTTGGCTACCATTAACGTGGTGGGCGGATACTTGGTTACTGATCGCATGCTCGCCATGTTCAAGAAAAAGCAATAAGGGGGCCGTATGATAGAGTTAACGGCGAATAGCGCCTTATTAATCAATTTTGTTTATGTTATTGCGGCAGCACTTTTTATCTACGGATTAAAACTGTTAGGCCATCCCTCAACAGCACGTAAAGGCAATGCTTTGTCGTCCTTAGCAATGTTATTAGCGATTGTCGTTACCTTACTAGACTTATCGATAGTAAGTTATCAATGGATCATTATTGCCATGGTGGCAGGCTCAATAGTAGGCGTATTTGCAGCGCGGCTTATTGCTATGACAGCTATGCCTGAGTTGGTGTCTTTGCTTAACGGTATCGGCGGTTTGGCAAGCTTATTTGTAGCATGGTCAACCATGGCTGCACCTACGCAGATGTCGATATTTATTCTGGTAGTGACCTACTTAGCTTTATTGATTGGCGGCGTGACCTTTTCAGGTAGT
>TARA_R110002167_G_scaffold31572_4_pt1 | contig 10191 bp, 8 predicted proteins | sample TARA_R110002167 | Tara Oceans TARA_R110002167 (sample SAMEA4398238) | marine metagenome | biome: Polar Biome; feature: [MES] marine water layer (ENVO:01000295) within the mesopelagic zone...; material: water (ENVO:00002006), including particulate matter (ENVO:01000060) such as...... | reverse complement strand
TGATCCTGAGCAATATCACGCAGGCGAGCCGATCACCCGAACCATAACCTTAACTGCTATCGGTGTGGTAGAAGAACAGTTACCCACTATCAATGGCACCTATCCAGATAACGTCAAGACTTATCCTGATCAGGCTGAAACCGCAACGGTAGAAAAGGACCAAACCCTTATCGCACAGCGCAAGGAGTCCGTGGCCATTATTCCAAGTGAGCCTGGTCAACTAGTATTGCCTGAAATAAGCGTACCCTGGTTTAACGTCTTAACCAAAAAAACCGAATATACAACCTTACCGGCAAAAACATTGAACATATTACCCTCGGTAAACCAAACTGCCTCTCCAATACCGCAGCTTAAACCTGAGGTAACAAGCGAAGTGCTGACAAATCCTAAGCAAAGTAATCCTCAGACATCAACAGCCATGACTAGTGAGCCAGACCGCACTTGGCAGCTTGTTAGTACTGTCTTATTGGCTATATGGCTTATTACGCTGGCATTGTGGATTTGGCAGGCGAAATTTCGTTCCAAAAAAGTGCTAGGTCACACCCAGCAGATTAAGCAGCCACAGCACTCTGTGAATGCGCAGTGGAGCTCACTTGAAAAAGCATTGAGCCAAGCTGACAAAAAATCTGTAGCTATTTTGTTACCTCATTTTTTAGCCAATATTCTCGGACAATCACATTTGACTTTGTCTCAGTCACTACAAAAATTAGGCGACCAACAATTAATCGATGAAGTAAATCTCATGTTGGCAGCGCAATATGGTCAAGCAACTAAAGATTGGAATGGTGAAGCACTAAAGCAAGCATTACGACCTTATTTGAAGGGGGTTACAGCTAAGTCAGGCACAAGCAAGCAAACATTGAAACCGCTCTACCCTAGCCCGTAATAAGCACATCTCCTTGCAGTTAAACAATGAGTAGATAGTCGATTTATCTGCAAGGGTTTGATATCTGCTGTGCAGGGAGAAATATCAAATCAAACTAGGCTAGTTTGTTAGATTCGCGCATACTATCCTTAGATTAATAAATCGAGTGTTCAATATGATGAGATTAGAGGTTAATCGTATTATTTGAACGCTACAGTGGATTAAATTATGTTTTCGCGAAAGCAAAGTAAACCTCCCTCGGTCTCTAGTGACATGGCAAATAAACAAAAACGCTATGAAGCACTGGTATTGGGTCTACACACCGATATTTTTCGCTATGCATACTGGTTAGTAAAAGATAAAGCTATAGCTGAAGATATTGTTCAGGAAACTTTTCTGCGCGCATGGAAATCCCTTGACTCACTGAATGACGAAAAGGCGGCAAAATCTTGGCTGATAACGATTTTACGTAGAGAAAATGCCCGTCGATTTGAACGAAAACAATTCGATTTAGTCGATATTGACGATGTAAGTGTTGCGGATGATGAACAGTTAAGCAATGAAGTTGAAATCGAGCACAGAGAGTTAAGAGCCATTATGGCCTCATTAAGTGAAGAATATAGAGAACCTTTAATGTTGCAAATCGTGTTTGGTTATACTGGCGACGAAATTGCCGACCAACTTAATTTAAATAAAAATACGGTTATGACACGATTATTTAGAGCACGAAATCAAGTTAAAGAAGCCTTAGATAAAGCAAATGATGTAAGAGGGCGCAAAAATGGATGATCTAGAATTTCGTCGTGCAGCTTTAGCGGATCCCAGTACCCTTGATAAAAGTTTACTAGACGCTGCAGCCAACGACCCTAAAAAACAAGAATTTTTGAATGATGTTAGGCAATTAAATAACAAGATGATACGTGCCAGTAAAGTTGCTGCCCCAGAAGGAATGGCTCATCGCTTATTGTTACGTCAGTCGATGGAAAATCACCGGGCAAGTCGCAAACGAAGCCATATTATGCAATTAGCCTTGGCGGCTTCGATTGCCTTTGTCTTCGGGATCGGTGTGACTAATTGGCAATATGCAGATGGTGTGAGTTTATCTGAACATGGAATAGCCCATGTTTTACATGAAGGTGATTATGCTTTAGCGGCCAGTGAAGATATTACACTGTCACAAGTTAATGCAAAGCTAGCCAGATTTGGTGGTGAAATGACAGCAAGCACGGGTCGTATCTATTACGCTAATTTTTGTGATTTTGACAAGATAAAAAGCTTACACTTGGTCATGCAGGGCGAGTCTGGAAAAGTTAGTGTCTTTATTGTGCCCCATGATAAAGCGTATGTGACGGATAATGCTGTTGAGGGAAAATGGAATAGTCAAAGTTTTGATTTAAGCAAGGCTAGTTTAGTGGTGGTCAGTGACATACCCTCTGATGTGATTAAAATGAAAGAGAAACTGGCAAAGAGCATGCAATTTTCGGCTTAGCTGAAGTAGTGACTCGGCCTAATTAAAAACAGCAAGGATATATCTAAGGGTGTAAGGTTTATTCTTGTTGTTCTGGGCTTAATCAAACCTGATAAGACATAGTAATGTGTTCAATACCCCCGTCATCATATGAGTCACCTTCTGCTAAAAATCCCAATTTTTGATAAAAGAGTTGTGCTTCAATTTGGGCAGATAGCTTAATTTGGGCGTGTTGGTGACAAGCCTTAATATCTTGCAACATAGTGCGCATCATCAATGTGCCTATGCCTTTTCCACGCCAAGCTGGAGAAAACACCACACGCTCAATTTGAAAATCATTGGCTGAAGGCAATTGACGATAACGCGCATAGCCGATCAACTCGGCATCAATCTGTGAAGAAGACCAATACAAATAATGCATTGCTTCTTGGTCTAAACCATCCAAATCCGTGTAAATACTTTGCTGCTCAACGATGAACACATCCTGGCGTAACTTAGCGACTAAATAAAACTGCTGAACCGTCAACAATTCAAATTTAGCCCGTTGCATATAATGTGATGTTATTTTTGGAGAGTTATTCATTCTGTTACTGACCTAGCCGAAGGGCTGCGTGGATTAGTTATACCCTTATTTAACCACCGCACAAACGGCCAAACAATAGAGCCATTATTAGAATTTGCAAGTGGCCGACTAAAAGCACTTATGCAATAAGTAACCGGTTGGTCCTATCGCAAGTATAAAGCAAAACGACTAAGTAGCTATATACAAGAAACTGCTGCTAATAAATATTGAGCATCTCTTGAGCCATAAAAGTCCATTAAACTACTAATTTTTTTCTAAGATTTACAAAATCTAGTGTTACACTCTTGTCCGCAAGCGGATTGAGTCAATATATAAATAAAACTTCAATCCACGCAGACGAATTTAAGTCTAATTTTTGGTAAACCACGTCCCATCAAGTCAACTAAAGACATCGCCGAAGGAGTTTTAATTTGAGTTTTTATGCGGCCCGCCAGCCAATATTGAACAAAGACAAAACTCTTTTCGCTTACGAGTTGTTATTTCGCCAAAGTCTTGAAAATGTTTTTCCAAAAATTAATGAAAATCAAGCCACCGCAAAACTGATAGAAGGTTTGCAATTTAATTTGGGGCTTGAAACCTTAACTCAAGGCACGCTAGCTTTTATCAATTTTACCCACGACACCTTATTGGATGGTTATCCGTTATTGTTGCCCAAAGAACAAATCGTGGTAGAAATTTTAGAAACTGCAAGACCTGGTAAGCGTCTACTTAAAGCCTGTATCGAGCTAAAAGAAAAAGGCTATCTACTCGCTTTAGACGACTATGAACACGATCCCTTGTGGCGCCACTTTTTTCCTTACATTGATATTATCAAAATTGATTATACCCTCTCTTCTAATGAACAAATAAAACAAATACTAGAGGAAGTAAGGCCCTACCCAAATATCAAACTCTTAGCGGAAAAAATTGAAACCTATAGTGAATATCAACATGCTTTAGACATTGGCTGTGAATATTTTCAAGGTTATTTTTTCAGTAAACCAGAAGTGATTAAATCAATCGCCTTTAAACCATCACAATTATCGGTGGTGAATTTAATGGCAGAAGTGAGTAAAGGCGACCCTGATATTCAAAAGATATCAGCTATTTTCGAAGGTGATGTAGAGCTATCATTTAAGCTTCTGCGTTATGCCCAATCCCCTGTTTTTAAGAGGGTAGGTAAAATAGAATCTTTGCGACAAGCCATTATTATGTTTGGTATGGAAGAGTTAAAACGCTTTATTTCTCTTCTTTTCACCGCGCAATTTAGCCAAGGAAAGCCACAAGAACTAACTGTCATGGCCTTAGCCAGAGCTCGTTTTTGTGAGCAAATGGTGCGTATGAATAAGACCAGTGCTGAGCCTTCATCGGCTTTTCTTATTGGTTTACTCTCTTTGTTAGACGCCATGGTTGATACCAACATTTCAGAATTGATGGAAAAGCTACCCATTGCTCAAACACTGAAAGACGCCTTAATCAGCCGCCAAGGCGAATTAGCTAACTACCTTAAATTATGCGAGTTACTTGAATCCGCTAATTGGCAAGAAGCAGAAAGTTTTGCTCAACAATCAGGTTATATTTTGGAGCCTGCTTTAGATTGTTTTCAACAAGGTCTTCAGTGGGCATCAGAACGAATAAAAATGCTGTGAAGATTTGCATTTAAACTTACAGCTTATATAACTACGCGTATAGTAAATGAGATCAGTAATCAACAGCATAGTCATATATCAAAAGTAGTTTAATTTAGAAGAATATAGCATAAATCCGTCTACTAATTATCACGCCTTTTATGTTATGTTCTATATATAGAATTTATTGATATATACCCAAATCCAGCGTGAGAGGCATTATGACAACCGCAATACCCAATGTTACCCATTTAAAACAACTTGAAGCTGAAAGTATTCATATTTTCCGCGAAGTCGCGGCTGAATTTGATAACCCGGTGATGCTGTACTCCGTAGGAAAAGATTCATCCGTACTGCTTCATTTAGCGCGTAAAGCCTTTGCCCCTGGTAAAATTCCATTTCCCTTACTCCATGTGGACACCACGTGGAAATTTCGTGAAATGATTGAATTTAGGGACACTATTGCAGAAAAGCATGATCTTGATTTGTTAGTCCACATAAACCAAGACGGTGTCGATATGAACGTCGGGCCCTTTACTCATGGCAGTGCTAAACACACTGACATAATGAAAACCGCCAGTCTCAAACAGGCATTGAATAAATATAAATTTGATGCTGCTTTTGGCGGTGCTCGCCGAGATGAAGAAAAGTCTCGCGCTAAAGAGCGGGTTTATTCTTTCCGTGATGATAACCATCGCTGGGACCCTAAGAATCAGCGTCCTGAATTGTGGAATATATACAATTCACAAATAAATAAAGGCGAAAGTATTCGTGTATTCCCTATGTCAAATTGGACTGAACTAGACATTTGGCAATATATCTATCTCGAGAATATTGAAATTCCCTCTTTGTATTTAGCTAAGCCTCGCCCTGTAGTCGAGCGTGACGGCACCTTAATAATGGTAGATGACGACCGTATGCCGATGCAGCCTGGCGAAAAACCAGAAATGCGCTCAGTTCGTTTCAGAACCTTAGGTTGTTACCCATTAACCGGTGCAGTCGAATCAACAGCAGCGACTCTGCCTGAAGTTATCCAAGAAATGCTGCTAACCAAAACCTCCGAGCGTCAAGGGCGTGTAATAGATCATGACTCTTCTGGCTCAATGGAGAAAAAGAAAATGGAAGGTTATTTCTAATGGCAACGAATATTGTTTGGCATCAACACGATGTGGATAAAGCTCGTCGTGCACAAGCTAAAAAGCAACAGGCTTGTGTTATTTGGTTAACAGGTCTTAGCGGCTCAGGTAAGTCCACTATTGCCAATTTACTTGAAAAAAAGTTAGCTGAATTCAACAAACACACCTACTTACTTGATGGTGATAATGTTCGCCATGGCCTTTGTGGTGACTTAGGTTTTAGTGATAAAGACAGGGTTGAGAATATTAGACGAATTAGCGAAGTGGCAAAGTTATTTGTCGATGCTGGTTTGATTGTTATCACTGCTTTCATTTCTCCTTTTCAGCGAGACAGAGATTACTGTCGCAATTTGCTTGACGGAAATGAATTTGTCGAAGTATTTATTAATACGCCAATTGAAGAATGTGAAAAGCGCGACCCTAAAGGTTTGTATCAAAAAGCCCGGCAGGGTGACATCAAAGATTTCACTGGCATTAGCTCCCCTTATGAAGCACCAGTTAGTCCAGAAGTTGTATTAGAGTTTACCGGTCAAAGTGCTGAAGAATCCGCTGATCAATTATTTAATCTATTGTTAGAAAAGGGATTTTTGAGTCATGTTGAATGATGAATTGATAGAAAGTATTGTGGCATTAAGTCATGCCGCAGGTGACAAGATCATGGATATATATCAGCGTGATTTTGGTGTTTATGAAAAATCAGACCAGAGTCCTCTAACTGAAGCCGATCTTGCCGCACACCATTGTATTGTTGCTGGCCTAAAAGCGGTTTCTGATTTACCTATTTTGTCAGAAGAATCAGCTAACATTCCATGGTCAGAGCGCAGTACTTGGCAAGAATACTGGTTAGTTGACCCTCTTGACGGTACCAAAGAATTCATTAAGAAAAATGGTGAATTCACAGTTAACATTGCGTTAATTAAAAACGGACAAGCTGTTTTTGGTGTGGTTTATGCTCCAGTATTACAGCAAACCTATGTGGGTGTTGTTGGCCAAGGCGCTTATAAAATAAGCGATAAAATACGTACTAATATCACTGTCAAGCCTCATGCAGAAAATGAAAAATGGCTTATTGTTGGAAGCCGCTCACACCAGAGTCCTGAAATACAGCAGTTTTTAGACGAGCTCGGCGGAGAAACTGAATTGGTTGCTATGGGCAGCTCCTTGAAGTTGTGCTTAGTGGCCGAAGGAGCAGCGCATCTGTACCCTCGATTAGGTCCAACGTCTGAATGGGACACTGGGGCAGCGCAAGCCGTTGTTGAAGCAGCAGGCGGAACGGTGACTATCGTTAATGATGTCAGTACCGCACTGGCTAAAGATGCCTCCCCTCTGCGTTATAATCAAAAAGAATCTGTTTTAAACCCTTATTTTTTAGTGAGTTATTGAATTATGAATAGCGAAAACACCTTACTTCAATCCGATATTTTGGGTTATTTAGATCAGCACGAAAATAAAGACATGTTGCGCTTTTTAACCTGTGGCAGTGTTGATGATGGAAAAAGCACTTTAATTGGTCGCCTGTTACATGATTCAAAAATGATTTTTGAAGATCAATTAGCTGCTATTACCAAAGACAGTAAAAAAAGTGGAACCACTGGCGATAAAGTTGACTTAGCCTTATTGGTTGACGGTCTACAGTCTGAAAGAGAACAAGGCATCACTATCGATGTTGCCTATCGTTATTTTTCAACGGATAAGCGCAAGTTCATCATTGCAGATACCCCTGGACACGAGCAATACACTCGTAACATGGTAACAGGTGCGTCAAACTGTGATCTTGCCATTATTCTTGTAGATGCGCGCGCTGGCGTTAAAACCCAGACTCGTCGTCATTCGTTTTTGGTCTCTTTGCTAGGTATTAAACACGTCATTGTGGCCGTAAACAAAATGGACTTAATGGAATATAGTGAAGCTGTTTATGAAAAGATAAAGGCTGATTATCTGGAGTTCTCCAAGCAGCTTACTATCCCTGATATTCAATTTATTGCACTGTCCGCTTTAGACGGTGACAACGTGGTTAACGTTAGTACCAATACGCCTTGGTATAAAGGCGAAACGCTGATGACCATGTTAGAAAATATCGAAGTCGCCCATGATTTTAATTTAGACGATTTCCGTTTTCCTGTGCAATATGTAAACCGTCCAAACCTGAATTTCAGAGGTTTTGCAGGTACCGTTGTATCAGGTCAAGTGTCAGTAGGCGACAAGATAACGGCTCTTCCTTCAGGTAAGCAGTCAACCATCAAATCTATCGTTAATTTTGAAGGTGAACATCAGAGCGCACATACGCCGTTGACGACCACATTAACGCTCGTAGATGAGATTGATATTTCTCGTGGCGACATGATTGTTAAATCAGATAATTTACCAATGCAGAGTAATGCTTACGTAACCAATCTGGTTTGGATGGCTGAAGAACCAATGATGCCTAATAAGCAATATGGCTTTAAATTTGCCACTAAATTTGTTCCGGGTAGTGTGACTGACATTGAGTATCAAATTGATGTCAATTCTTTAGAACACAAACCGGCCATTAGACTTAACCTGAATGAAATAGCGGTAGGCTCAATTAAGTTAACTCAACCGGTGGCATGTGACCCATATACTAAAAATCGTACTACGGGTGCCTTTATTATTATTGACCGATTAACCAATGGCACAGTAGGTGCTGGTATGATCATAGATGTAGTTAAAGATGCACATACTAGCGCAGACACCAATCACTCTGAGTTTGAAGTAGAGTTTAATGCCCTAGTTAGAAAACATTTCCCGCATTGGAATGCAACTGACATAAGTAAGTTAGTTTAAATTTTCGGGATCCTATGGACTTCAATCAATATCTGGTAATTGCTATTTTTGCCAGTACTATATTGGCGCTTATCATTACCGATAAGCGCCCTTCTTCTATTTTTGCTGTTTCTATGTTGGTTTTAATTGTCGGTCAACAATTAAGCCTAAATCAGATTATTAATAACATGACAAATCAAGGTCTAGTTACCCTTATATTGTTACTGTTAGTCAGCAATGCTGTTGATAAAACCTCTTTAATAAAACGCTTAGGCCGCACATTAATAACCGCAAATTATACGCAAAGCTATTGGCGTCTATTTGGCCTAACTTTTTTCTCATCTGCCTTGCTAAATAATACCGCTGTAGTCGCAAGCTTAATTGGACCGGTGAAACAAAACCAACATCATGCGCCCTCTAGATTACTGATCCCTTTGTCATATATCGCTATTTTAGGGGGCACAGTTACACTCATTGGTACTTCAACTAATTTAATAGTAGACAGCTTTCTGATAGAACATGGACATCAAGGTTTCAAGTTTTGGGACTTTACCCTCTATGGTATGGTTGCAGGTTTGACTTGTGGACTTTTAATATTCGTTCTTTCATCTTGGCTGCCAGACATAGAAAACAAAACAAGCAATTATAATCACTACTTTATTGAAGCCAAAGTAGCCATCGACTCTGAATTAGTTGGCAAAAGTGTTGAACAGAATCATTTAAGAAACCTACCTGAGTTATTCTTAGTTGAAATTATTCGCGACAAAAACCTTATTTCTCCGGTTTCACCGGAACTAGTTATCCAAGCCAACGATAAGTTGATTTTTTCTGGCAACGTGCAAAACGTAGGTAATCTGAGCCACATAAAAGGCTTACATTTATTTGCCGAAGCAGATGGTTTGTTAAGAGATAATTTAACAGAAGTCATTATTTCAAATAGAGCGCAGATCATTGGTCAAAGTTTAAAAAACCTTGGGTTTAGGGCCTTATTTGATTCGGCAGTTGTAGCGATCCGCCGCGATGGAGAGACACTCTCGGGAAAATTAGGTGATATTAAATTGCAGGCCGGTGACTTTTTACTGTTAGCGACTGGACCTGATTTTAACAAAAGACATAATTTAGCGAAAAACTTCTTCATCTTATCTGAGAAAAAGATGCCTGCTAAACTCACAACTTGGCAAGAACGTATCACTTTAGGCGGATTTATCACAGTTGTTGGATTGGCGGCCACTTCTGTATTGCCTTTGGCTACAGGTTTAGTCTTTTTTCTTGCTCTATTAATAGTGTCAGGTGTCACCAATACCAACGAAGTTAAAAGTAATTTACCGCTTAACCTTGTACTCGTCATTGTTGGTGCTTTAAGCCTTGCTACTGGCTTAGAAAACACAGGGGTTATAGCGTATCTAACAGACGCATTAGCGCCTGTAATGACTGATGTCAGTCCTTTTGCTGCCTTGGTAGGAGTTTACTTATTAACTCTACTGCTAACCGAAGCAGTCACCAATAATGCTGCAGCAGCCCTAATGTTTCCTTTTGCCTATGGCTTAGCTCAGGTACTCAACGTCGACATTATGCCTTTTGCATTGGCTGTTGCCTTTGCCGCAAGTGCCAGCTTTATTTCTCCCTATGGATATCAAACTAATCTATTGGTATTTAGCGCGGTGAATTATAAGTTCAAACATTTTATAAAAATGGGTTTACCAGTTTCAGTATGTTATTCAACCATTGTTCTGATTCTATTGAAATTA
>TARA_R110002167_G_scaffold2766_1_pt1 | contig 10191 bp, 12 predicted proteins | sample TARA_R110002167 | Tara Oceans TARA_R110002167 (sample SAMEA4398238) | marine metagenome | biome: Polar Biome; feature: [MES] marine water layer (ENVO:01000295) within the mesopelagic zone...; material: water (ENVO:00002006), including particulate matter (ENVO:01000060) such as...... | reverse complement strand
GTCTTTTTAGCAACAATGTCATTAACTTTTGCTTGCTGCTTTTCGTCAAACTTTACAGCCTCTTCTTTTATTGGTTCTGGAGCTTCACCCTCATTATCCTCAGAAGTTAATTCATCTTCATTTGGCTCAACTGGTGATAAGTTTTCATCGCCTATTACTGGTGCTTCTGGTGCTTCTGGTGCTTCTACCGCATTTTCGCCTATCATCATCGTTCTCCACTATTTGCCGCGAATTTAATGTCGCGTACATTAAGCAGCTTATATAGCTGAATTCTATTTAGCGCGTATCAAAATATGATGGCAATACTTGAGCCTCTGTAACGCCATCAGGCAATGGATCACCCATAAACGCAAGGTTAATGTATGTTTCTTTAGTGACAGGGATTTTGTGCTTTTCTAATAGATGAATAACACCGTCTTTGCCGTCTTTATCTTCGCTTGTACCAGGTTGGATCATCAATGCCTCCTGCTAAATCTAATAGATTTTCCCTTAATGGGTCAATCCCCATTTTACCACTTCTAAAGCTGTCAAACAAACCGCCCACAGCGTCTTGGTTAGCTGCGTTTCTCTTCCATGTAGGGCTGTAAAGCCCTCTTATCCCTTCCCATGTTATTGACTGCATTTCTCGTGGAAGGACACCCCTAGCGTCTGCTGCATCTCTCAACGCATCTGCATAAATCGGATATGTTCCAGATATTCCTGTAGCCGAGCTGCTAGACGCACCACCCAAATTGTGCATGACTTCTGTTGAGCTGCCTGATAATGGGCGCATTAGAGCTGCTGCAACATTATGAGTGTCTGAGGTAACACTATTACCAACATTTGGGGATACAATATTGTTGTAAAAACTTCTCACCTTATGCTGGTTGCCTAAAGATGCAGAGATGTTCGTAATCGATGGATCTTCAAACACTGAAATTGATTTAGCTATTGTCGGCAGTCCTTGCCACCCAACCTTTGCCTCTTCACCAGCTTTTGTTAATGAGGGTCCAATAATAGCTCCTTCAGGATTAATAATATTATATCCACGAGGATTATGAGCCTCATCAAATAATCTAACAAACAAGGCTTTCTCTGTTGGTGTTTCCAAGCTGCTTAAAGTTCTGCCATTCATAGAGTCTATGATTGGTCTTAGATTGGCATTAAGGCCACCTTTAGGGTTAGCCATCAATGTTTCGCCCCTAGCAAACATCTCAGGTGTAAACCTAGTATTAAACTGATTCGACATAGTGTCGATCACCCTCTCTGCTAAAGAGACATTCTTATACCAGTCCATTTGTGGAGATAGGGCGGCAATTACACCGCTTGTTGATTCTATAGGGAGTGAGTATTTGGAAGCCATGTCATTTGCCATTGTATTTGCGCCATCGTACCAGCGTCTTGACATATTCCTTATGTCTTCAGGCATGCTGTCAAACAAGAAAAGCATATTATCTTTTGCGTGATCCTTCATTAAATTTATAGTTTCTTCTGGTCCAGCACCTACATTAGCCGCATTAAAATTAGGATACTGCTGAATAACATCTGCTTGCCTTGCTGCTGTTTGTGGCGTAGATAAAAGCGTTTCTACATCAGCAATTAAACTTGAGCTGGATGGGTCACCAGTAAAAGATTTGGCTGTGGGAAGTCTTTGAGATATTTGCCGACCTGTAGTCCCTAGCCTTCTGATAGCACCTGGAGCTTTCAATGCAGTACCAACAGTTGGCCCAGCTACTGCACCTATAACAGGTATCGCATAAGCAGCATCGCCAAGCACTCCCAAACCTTGCAAGGCTGCATCGAGATAATTACCTTCCCTAAAATTCTGTCTCATGCTTGGTAGGTTATCAGTAGGAGTAGTTAAGTATTCACCCATCCCTTGATCTCTTGTCGGCATCATAGGGTTTCTACCCAAAGCATCATTAACAGCCATGCCAGGAGCAAGTTGCCCACCTAAATATGTCTTCTGTGTACCAGTCATGCCGCCAATATCTTGCACCATTTGATCTGCTGCGTTATAGGTATTTTGTATAGCCTCACCGCCAGCCCTTAATATTTCTTGTGCGTTGTACATTGAATACGGGCTTATAGGCTCAATACGGTCAGTGTTTGCATTAAATGCTCTTGGGACTGAGTCGAAGTATTGCCCAGATGAAGGATCGGCATGAAATGCGTTTATAGCCTGCTGTATTTGGCTGAAGTCATCTAGCTCAACAACGCCAAAACCTTTAATTTCGATTTCCATTTTACTGGTTCGTCTGCGTTAATGATCCAGAAGCTGGATCATACATAAACCTAGTCATTGCCTTTAGCTGATTTTGTGATGTAGCTAAACCTTCTGTCTGGCCTTGGAAAACCTGTACACCTTCAGGAGAAACAATCGCATCAATGCCAAGAGCTTCACGGATTAACTTCATAGACTCTGCTTGGGTTTTGATGTGGTCATACATTGCGGTCATCTGAGCATTTTGCTGCTTTTCTGCGGCAAGCATCTGATCTTGCTGCTGCTTGTCGGCAGTGATCATTTGATTGACTTGGTCATTGCGCTGTTGACTCTGGAATTTAGCGTTTTCTCTTTGCTCTCTTTGTTGAGCAAGTTGAATATTTGCGCCCTTCTCCTGTACTGAAATCTCAGTCTTGGCCTGCTCGTTTTGAGCTTTTATAAGCTCTGCCTGACCAATCATCTGATTAGGATCTTGCTGTGGACCCTGCTGCGCTTGTAGGGCTTGAATCTGAGCCATTTTCTGCTCTTCTTCTTCACTCCATTGATCAGAAGGTATTACTCCAGCCTGAAATAGCTGTTGTCTTTTCCTTTGTGCAATCTGTGCCATGCCAGGAGCTACAACATTGTTAAGCAAAATATCAGAACCCATCTCAATTATTGACGGGTCAACAGATCCAATCTCAATCATTGCAGCAACAGTCTCTTCTTGTTGATTCTGGAATGCTGGACCAGCCGAACAAGTAACATCATAATTCCCGATAGTTAGATCATTCATTATAATTTCTTCACCAGTTTCTTGGTCAATAATAGTATTATTCAAGCTGACCATGTCATAAGTTGCGTCTTCTTTAAGAATTCTAACTTCACGCTCACCCAAATAAACTTTAGGAATTGCTTTTATTAGTATTCTCATTGTGTGACATATAGCTATTTCCATCGAGCTAAAATACTCCGAGCTACCTGCGTCACCCTTATCTTGTAATCGTTTTATAGCAATGCCACTTTGAGCGTTTGGATTGTCACCAAGGTTAGAAGCAAAAATACCTGCGGTTTGAGTTATCAATTCACTGGTTGTTTGGCTGACATTTCTAAGCCCAGGATTAATCTGTGCGCCACCATTTTGTATTGGCGGTCCAGGCAATCTTTCATCTGGCGTAAATATCTGTACTGGATCTGCGTTAGTATTTAAAGTCTGAATGGTGTCCATGTTTCCAGCTACTTGCTTTTCAGTCATCCAATACTTAGCTCTTGGAGCTAGTGCGCCCTCTTCAATCTCTCTTGATAGCGAGTAATTGAAAACACGTTGTGGGTCCATACGTTTTTGAACTACACCGTGATAAAGCGATTTGTTTTCAAATATTTCGTAGTTTCCGTAGGCAGGAATAAGAGGTATATAACTAAACACGGTTTCTTTAGGCTCATCCAGCCAGCCACTTGCATCTAGTTTTCTCACATAAACTTCGCGCTTCATTCTTGTCCTGCGCTTTACCTCAGTAATGCCCATTTCTATTAGCTCATCTTTGATTTGCTCATATTCATCATCATCTTCATAGACACTACCATTGCTCATCATAATAAGCTCTCGCGGCTCTTCCTTGATGTAGTAATATTCCCCAACCATTATCAAGTCAGGCTTGTTAAAATATGCGTTATTAACTAGATCAGAAGATAATCCAGACGCACCGCCTTCTGGCCATTTTGCTTCGTACTCATCTTTTGTGAACCCTGTAAATTTCCAGCCGTAATCTGCATCTGCTCTATCTTGCCTTTCTGCTGAAGATTGAAACCAAACACGATCTACAAAGTTTTCTACGTTTTCGATAATTAAATCTTGATCGAACGAGTCATCGTCAATGTACTTCTGTACTATTTGCCATCCATCTAGGCCACCCTTAACAACCGACTTAGCTGAAGAGTTATAAATATGCTTTGCGTTAGATATAACTTGAATGTTCCTAACCATTCCATCAAGAACCTCTGCGTTATCTTTTGAAGCGTTCCCACCAATAGGGTTAACATCTCCAGCAAAGTCTGCTTTTTTTATCTTGTCATAAATTGTATTTACGATTGGAGTCGTTAAATCAAAAGTGTATCTAGGCTTGTCTTTATTTTGTTCCCACCAATAAGGCTCCCACTGCCCATTTTTAGCTGTTACGAATAAGTGAGCTTCTCGGACATCTTCTCGCATGTCGAAGTCAGCGTCTTGTGATCGTTTAAGTTCATCCATACACCATTGGTGATCAGTGTAATCATACTTAGGCTTTGACTCGCATACGCATTTTTTCTTGCCACACTCTTCGCATTTTTTACTGTCTTTTTTATCGTAATCCATTTTACTCAGCTCCTAGTGCGTAATATTCTTTAAATTCTTTTGTTTTATAATTTTTAGAAAAATCTATAGCTGCTTTCTTATCTTCACCAAAAGGTATTATTTCACCTGTATCAACAGCATGCCTGTAAGCTTCCTGAGTGTTCATGCGCTGTAGCTCACCAGCATTGTTAACCACTGTTGGGAAAGCATACCACTGACCATTTGCGTCAACCTCTGCTGCCATTAGATGAGTATTCTTTCTGCCATCTTGACCAGTTAATGGAGCTGGTGAATTGCTTGGGTTTAGCACCCTGTCAACAAAGTCTAAATCTGAATACTTATACAGTAAATCAGTATAATCCATTTTAACCCCACCCTGAAAATTTTAATGCTTGACCACTTCCAGCTTTTTCTTCTGGGAAAGCAAATGTTAATCCAGCAGCATCAAGATAATCTGGAGAAAACCCAAAGTCTTTCTTTATTTTTTTCTTTTCCAATATCTTTACTCGTCTGTGTACATCTGTTTCATATGGACAAGCACAAAAATCTGCATGAAGCTCATCGCTGTCAGGCACATCTACATCTGCATTTTCATCGTTTAGCCAGTCGGCAAAGTCACCAACCATCTCTGCTCGTTTGTTAATGTATCTGTCCTCTCTTCTTGGTGTTCCGCCAAAACTTACGGTATTTATATTTTTATATCCTAACTCTATCAAATAATCAGCTAAATCTACACCATATCCTGAATCAATGTTTATCATATCTGGTTTTTCATCATCGATTATACGAATGACTTTGGCTGCTCTTTTTTGTAACGTGCCAACATCGTCACCAGTATATGCTTCTGGCCTGTACATTTTCCTTGTCTGCCTCATTATCATGGCGAACCTGTCACCACCGTGAGATGGGTCAATTCCTAATATTTTAGGTCCAGCACCTGCGACTGTATTTTTTCTAGCTTTCATAACGATATCAGCTTTGATCAATGTATCAACACCAGACATTTGAAAAGCTTCTGCTGCGTTCATTGGATACTCTTGCTTGAACTGAGTTTCACCGTTGACCCCGCCAGTACCAAGCTCTATAACTTTATTTCTTCTCCAGCACAGTTGGCCATTACTTAAATCATATTGGCTTTTTAGGACCATCTCTTTGTCAGTAAACGACATATTGTCTGGGACTTGTTTTGTATATTCTTCTTGCCAGAACCAGGGAACAAAGATAGCTATATATTCTGATACGCCTTGCTCTGCCTCTTTCCATTGCTCATGAAAGTAATTGCCTAATCCATTAGCTGTAGATTCAAGAATGACTTCTGTGCCAGCTCCGTCAGGAATTGCTTGCATGATACCGACAGCGTGTGTCTCTGCGTTCGGCCAAAAAGCAACCTCAGAACCATGAAAGTATTGAATTGTTGATGATCGGCCTACGCCTTTTGACCCAGCAGTACCAACCTTGTAACCTGAATCTAATCTGCCAAAGGATAATTCTTTTGCGCTTGATGTGTCTGTTTGCGGCTTAACAGATTGTAAGCAATTTTCGTGATACCTTTGCGCCATTTCAAATAAGTTGTCAGTTGCTTGCTGTTCGTGTGTAAGAATAAATCCTCGGACACCTTTTCGATGTGTAACCTTCCAGTAGTATCTTCCTTCAACGTATGTTGATACACCCTGTTGCCTTCCTTTCAGGACTAATGCGCGAACCTTGCCTGTTTGTTTTAACTGGTCCTCAATTTGTGCGTGAACATACAACTGTGCTTTATTCAGCTCTAATTTTTTTATATCACCATCTTTGGTTCTAATTTTTAACGAGCTGTCTGCGTAATAAATAAAATCATCTTTTAACATCTGGCGTTTACGCTTACGCTCAACTTCAATAGGTTTGTTGTGTAATTGCCTAAGATAGCTAACCATTTAATCAAGCTCATCGAGAGCATCTTCATGATTGTAGTTGTGCTGCTCAACCATACTCTTTTCCGAATAGCCGTGATTGCTTAACATTAGCTTCGTAATTGTTGAATTGAATTCGCCTGAAAGACCCTTAGATACTAGCCTATGCTCTTGTGCTTGCTGAATTTTCTCTAACGTGTCCGAAAACTCTTCGTTTTCTTCTAGTGATGCCCATAGATAAACCGTTGATTTTACTACATCTAATGCCAAAGCCAGTCCTGCAACAGTAGGCACGACATCTTCAAACTCATTAAAATTTTCGAGATAGTCTATTGCTATTGCAAGCTTTTCCTCGCTATAGCTTGTTGGTCTGCCGCCTTTGTTCTTTGCCATTTTTATTGCCTTTTTTAACCTTAGTTGGTTTAGCGTTTCTAAAAGCTATTTCTAATGCCGTTAATTTCTTATCTTTTTTATCCTGCATCGTTAGTGCCACTATGTCTAAGACAAGGTTGGAGCCAGCAGCATCCAATGCCAACTGACTCCGTGTGAGTGGTTCGGCATCCACCGCACTATTGATTGTAGCATTAAATATAATTTTTTTGCTAAACACTGTTTTTATAGTTTTCTGCTTTTAGTTTTTCTACAGCCCTGTAATATATCTCAGATGCCCTTGGCGCACTGACACCTAATAATACACCCAGCTCTTTAAATGTTTTGCCTTCTTTTAAAAGTGTGGCTACAAGCCCTTTTGCTTTTGCTAACTCTATTTTAAGATCTTTGTTTCGAGCCAGATATTCCAGATCGTCATCCATCTTCTCTAGTTGTTTTATTTTTTTTCCAAGATTTCTGGCATCCTTTCTCAAATCATCAACAGCCTTGCCGTTATTTCTATATGTCTGATTTAAAAAATCTAGATATTCTTGAGTTACTGTGTTCATTATTTATTTCTCCTGCCTTGAAAATGTGGCTTTTCTCTTGCCATTTTGACAAATGTGACAACATCTTCTATCGAAGTAATTATATAAACGGTGTCTTGCCATCTATCATGAAATATTTGTTCCGCTTCGGTTAGCCTCCTGGCTGATGGGCTTTTTTCTCCGTCTTTTATTTCGATCAGAAAAGTGCGATCATCATGAGATACACACAAGTCACAAAATCCTTTTAACTGACTGACATTTTTAGTAGCAAACCCTAGCTTTTCAAATGCGAGTTTTATTTCTTGATGGTTAATGTCTACTCTTGCTGCTGTTCTCATAGCGCACCGAATAAAGCGGCAATACAAAATATAATAACACCTAGAAACAAAGACAATATAAACAAGGACCAAATTAAACTAAGAACCCATGAAATCAGATCAGGACAAAGAATCGCTATTATCACAATAAGCAAGAAAATTATCATTCTAATCTCCGCAGAAGCATGGGATGGTTTCGTCATCTTCTAAAAAATCAAAATTTTGTTGTGTCGTTGCGATAACCTTCATCTGCGCATAGTTAGGTTGGTCTGCTCTAAAATATGCGCCTTTCCCTAGTTTGAGAGATAGCTTTTCTTCTTGCTCAATCCACCAATCGGCAAGTTCTGGCCTTTCTCTAATGATAGACATTTTTTTAGATAGCCCTTTTAAAAAACATAAGTCACAATTTCCCCAGTCTGTAACTCCTTTATTATTTGGTAACTCTAAATCAAAGCTGCTTTCTTGCCAAAATTCTCCAATATGCTCTTTAGTAATCCCATCAACAAACAGAGGTAAATATCTCTCTTGCCCCGACACAACAGTGCCTTGCATTTTTGCTGCCCTTCTAACTTCATCTGCCCTTATCCCAATCAACCCGACATAAGGAGTTTCCCACTCCAAAACATTAACCAGGTAATCTTTTATCGCCCTTATTTTTAGCTCTACAGTGCAGAACCTCGCCACTGGATTAGGAGCATACGGCCTGTTAGTCATTAGTGACGCAAAAGGCTCGCCATTCCTTGATGCTTTTTTGTGATTTGTAATTATGGTTTCATAGTTATATTTGTTTTTTGTTCCTTCAACAACTGTGAGCATACTTCTTTCAAGCCAAACAATATCAACGCCCCACTCGTTAGAACACGCCTGGACAAAATCCAAAGTCTCAGGCATCTCCTTTCCTGTATTAGCAAAGCAAACTTTAATATGTTCTGGCAGCTTAAATTTATAAGCATCTAAAACCCTATAAAGCATATAGGCAGAAGTTCTCCCTCCACTAAAGCTAATTACTGTATTCTCATCTGTCATGTATGGGTTTTTCATTCGTCTAGTCCTTGGTTGTGTCTGCTAGGAAATGGAGGTAATGCCACACCATGCTGCTGACTGAAGTAAATGCATAAGCCTTGATATATTGGCTCAAAGTCAACAGTGCTTAAATCTTCTGTGGAATCCTTTTCTATCATCTTTTCCTGAACGCCTTTCCAGACTTCTTTGAAGTTCTGCTCACTCCATTGAATGTCAATGCCTCTAGTGGACAATTCTTCTAGCACCACCGTTCTATCAATTGCTTCGTTGTTCAGATGATTGGCTACTTGCCTAAACCAAACGTGAATTGCTGATCTTTGTAGGTCTGTCTTTGGCTGCTTCTGAGTTTCCATTTTCTGCCTCTAGTATTGCTCTACCAATTAATTCTGGAATCTGAGGCACTACTGCGTTTCCGAGTCCTTTAAGTCTGTGTGCCCTGTCGGGTATCCCATTAGCCACTCTACCCAGTTCGGGTTCAGTTGCCCATCCACTATATCCCTCCCCCCCAACTCGTTTATAACTACCGTAGTTAAAGATTCTTGGCTCCCCTTCTTGTTGTTGTTTCTGTTCTGGTAGCCCAGCCTTGCCTCGTGAGCTGCTGGTGTTGGCCAAAATTTCGGAGTCATTACCTGGGTAGCTAGGTTCGGCATCGTTGTCCCGTTGTTGTATTTCTCCATTCTTTTCTGGAATTTCACTATATCCTGTTTGCTTTCTGAGGCTGTTGGGGTAAGCCACAATCCAGACCCTGTCCCGTTGGTGATGCGCACCAAGTTCGGAAGCTGGTATACAGTGCCATTCTGCATCATACCCGACCTTGGAAATGTCCCAGAGAACCTGCTCGAACCATCGCCCATTGTCTCCAGAAAGGAGAGCTGTGACGTTTTCAAAAATGGCGTATCTTGGTCGAATGTCCCCAAGTAAACGGGCGCACTCCGACCATAATCCTGACCTTGTGCCTTCGCCAATTCCTTTTTGGTTTCCTGCAACACTGATGTCTTGGCATGGGAATCCTCCTGTGATGACATCGGGAAAAATCCCATCTGTTCTAAGTTTTTCTGCTGTGACATTTCTTACATCCTCGTATATCGGCACATTAGGCCAGTGTTTATTTAATACCTTTCTTGGAAACTTTTCTATTTCACAAAACGCTACAGTTTCAAATCCGCCAGTTCTTTCAAGACCTAAACTAAATCCACCTATTCCTGAGAATAGATCAAGAACTTTAAGTTTCATTCTGCCCATGACTTATCTTGGTGTTTTTCAATTATGGAAAGAGGATTGACATCACCGCCTTCTCTTGAGTGCCACCCTGCCAGTGCTCGAACGTAATCTTTCATTTTGTTCTTGCCTACCATCCAGTTCTTGCTCTCATAGAAATTAAAAAACACATCTGCATCTACTTTGCTGTAATTGTTATCAATAATCTTGATTTTAATTTCATTAAGCGTTGGGGGTGTAAACCCCCTTTTGTTCTCTTTGGTTAATGGTTTATTGTTAGTGGTTAATGGTTTATGGTTAGCATTGCCTTCGC
>TARA_R110002167_G_scaffold359811_1_pt1 | contig 10207 bp, 7 predicted proteins | sample TARA_R110002167 | Tara Oceans TARA_R110002167 (sample SAMEA4398238) | marine metagenome | biome: Polar Biome; feature: [MES] marine water layer (ENVO:01000295) within the mesopelagic zone...; material: water (ENVO:00002006), including particulate matter (ENVO:01000060) such as...... | reverse complement strand
TTTTCTTAATAGTGGGAATGGTGTTATATTCAATATTGAACAATGAGTTTTAACAAAAAAAATTACTTTATATGTCTGTTAGTCACAATTGTACTAACAACTATACGAATAACAGACCCTTTCTTTATTGAAACAGCAAGATTAAAGTCTTTTGATTACTATCAACGTAATCAAGAAAAGGTTGACGCTAAAGAGATTGTAGTAGTTGAAATAGATGAGAATAGTTTAGATGTAAATGGTCAATGGCCATGGCCTCGTAATCTAATTGCAGATGGTATAGTTAAAGCATATGAGAGTGGTGCTGCATTAGTTATATTACCTATATTGTATGCAGAAGAAGATAGAATGGGGCAAGATGATTACCTTATTGATGTAATGAGCAAAGTACCAGTTGTCCTTGGACAATCAGCATCAGTTAAGGGTAAAGGTGAACCAGTTCCTCGAGGCTTGACTATTATTGGAGAAGATCCAAAAGACTTTATATTTGACTACCCAAAAGCGATAGGTCCGGTGCGACGTATAGGTGAAGTGGCTGCTGGTGTTGGTATGATGACTACAACACCGGAGTTAGATGGCGTAGTTCGTAGAATGCCTTTATTAATACGAGTTGAGGATCAGTATTATAGTACGTTGGCGTTAGAGGCATTGCGACTATTTGGAGGTAAAGATTCTTATCAGGTTAAGGCAGATGCAATAGGAGTAGAGTCTGTTCGCGTGTATGGTTTTGACCCTATTGCAACTGATGCTAATTCTAGAATTTGGCTAAATTATAAATATAATTTTCCAACTGTTTCGTTTAGTAGTAACGACTGGGGAGTGGTTGAGGGTAAGATTGTTATAATGTCACCAACCGCTGAAGGGTTATCTAATATAGTTGCAACAAATTTAGGTACTAACTACTCACATATTGTACATGCTACAAATCTTCAAATGATAATAGACGAGAATCGTCTAGAAAGAAAGGAAGAATTTTATATGCATGAGTTAATAATTACAGCTGGCATATGCTCTATTATAATTATTGGTGCGTTATGGCTACCATATCTAGTTAGTTTGGCATTTTGTATAGTAAGTGTTAGCTCTTTACCATGGATCGGCACTTTATTATTTGAGCAAGGAAAGTTATACGATTTTACATGGCCAATAGCTACTGTGTTTATTACCTGGTCTGCTGCTACCTTTATAAGATTTGTTCAAGAAAATAAAACTAAAAAGCTTATTAAGAATCAATTTGAACATTACCTTTCACCATCAGTAGTTAAATTACTACAGAAAAATCCTAATCAATTACAGCTAGGCGGTAATACAAGAGAGTTAACTATTTTGTTTAGCGACTTAAGAGACTTTACAACATTAAGTGAACAATTCAAATCTAATCCTCAAGAATTGACTACTCTTATTAACAAATATCTTACTCCTATGACTGGATGTGTTATTGAAAATAGCGGTACTGTTGATAAATTTATTGGTGATGCACTTATGGCGTTTTGGAACGCTCCGGTAGCAGATGTTGATCATAGATATCATTCTGTTAAATGTGCATTGGAAATGTTTGAATTACTCAAGGAATTAAATAAAGAGCTTGAGGAAAAAGGAATAGAGCTTAAAATGGGTATTGGTGTCAATACTGGTGACGTTGTAGTTGGCAACATGGGCTCTAATCAACGATTTGATTATACATGTTTAGGGGATGCGGTTAATCTGTCTGCAAGACTTGAAAGTCAAACTAAAGGATATAAAGTTGGGTTATTAATAGGCGATGAAACACGACAAGCTTTAAGTGATAGATTTACTTTCTGTGAGTTAGATATGATAGCTGTAAAAGGTAAAACTGAAGGAGTACGAATACACACTATTATTACTAAACATAGATCTTTACCAAATCATGAGGCCTTTTTAGATGCTTATAGATCTAAAAAATGGAGTAGCGCAATCAAGCATGCGACGTTTTGTAAAAAGGCCATACCAGAATTATCTGATTATTATGATATGATGATTGAGAGAATCAATTATCTCGAAGAGAATGAGCCTGGAGAAAATTGGGATACAGTATTTAGAGCTACTTCGAAATAAAGGCTGCTATAGCAATAGGTATTATTATTAGTAGTGCCATACCAACTACCCACATGGTTGTGTAAAGACTAACTCTAATCAAAGGCTTTTCCACTGCTGGAAAAAAATCATTATCAGTGTTGTTAGTTAAGATAGGTATTTCTTTATCTTTCACTCCTAATATTTATGCTTGAAATCTTAAATAGACCAGCCTATAATATAGTATGCTAGTTAGCCATGAATCACCCATTAGTATCCTCGAGGAATCTAAGACGTATAACGACTATGACTATGCTCTGGTCCATTTATTTGAAACACAACCTGAGTATTATAACTTCTTTAAATGCTCGCTTGCTGCCGGGCGTGAGGTGTTGCTTGATAATTCGATCTTCGAGCTTGGAGAGTCTTTCGATCCTAAAAAGTATATTAAGTACATTACCGAACTTAATCCTACCTTCTATATTGTGCCTGATGTTCTTGAGAAGGCGCATGCAACAATGTCCTCCTGGAATAAGTTCTTCTTAAACTTTAAAGTAGATCTCGAAGATAGAACTTCTATTGGTGTTGTTCAAGGTAATACTTATCAAGAGCTTGTAGAGTGTTATAAGTTTATGGCTGATAATGCTGACTATATTGCAATTTCTTTCGACTACTCATGGTATAATAAAATTGCATACTCTAAACGTCCAGGCCGGCTTGGTCATCTAGATCGATGGTGTGCAGGTCGACCGCACCTCATTCAACGTCTTGTAGATGATGGCATCTGGGATAATACAAAACCTCATCACTTGCTTGGTGCTTCTCTTGCGCGTGAGTTTAAGACTTATATACCTGTTGCTAGTGAACTTAATATTAGGTCTCTTGATACTTCTAATCCTGTGGTAGCAGGTCTACTTGGTCATCGTTATATGGCTAACCAAGGCCTTAACCATAAGCCCTCTCAGATGCTCGCTGATATGATTGCTACACAACCGGATCTAGATCAGATGGATGATATTATTTTTAATACTACTGAGTTTAAGAAAATTATCGGGAGATGAGAATGCTTTGGAGAATTTGGATTAGAACGATGGGGCATAAAATCTCAGATAATAATCTAGAGGCGGATATTGCTGCTATTATTCGAACGTTCTGGTGGTTAGTTCATATTACTACTTGTGGATTTATTATTGCAAATACCATTAGACATTGGAACTCATAAGGAACTATCTTATAATTAGATATGAATATGCAATGGGTTACTTTATTTTCACAAACTGGTAGTGAGATTGTTAAGCTACGAGAACATCTCGGTCGTTGGCCGGATGCAGTTTTTACAAACAACAGTGATGTTGATACTTGGCATCCTGAGATGCAAAAGTTTCATAAGCAAGGTACAGATAATTTAAACCGTAAATCACGGGTTAAAGTAGTGAATAATCTACAAGCTAGAACCTGCAACTTTTTACATACTATTAATAAAAAATCTCTTATTACGTTGCATGGATGGCTTCGCATTGTACCAGAAAATATTTGCGAACAATATAATATTATAAACGGTCATCCTGGATTAATTACTACATATCCACAACTAAAGGGAAAGGATCCGCAAGTTCGGGCATACAATGACAATTATGGTGTAATTGGTTCAGTTGTACATAAAGTAACTCCTGAAGTAGATGATGGGGACGTATTAGCCTATACCGCAATTTATCGTCAGAAAGAAGATACTTTAGATGATGTATTTAAAAAGCTTTCATTTACATCATTTAAATCATGGCAAAAGTTCTTTAGTAATATAAAATAATATATGATAGTTTCGTTTACAGGCGCGCAGAGTACAGGTAAAACTACTCTACTGAATATTCTTAAAAGTAAGAATAAGAATAAGGATATTAATTTTATTGATGAGGTAACTCGTCGCATTAGTCGGGAGTATAATTTACCGATCAACGAGGATGGTGGTAATTTGACTCAGCTTATGATAATGGCTGACCATATCGCAAATGTATATAAAAAGTATGATGGTGAGTTAGTTATTTTAGATAGATGTGTTGTAGATGGGTTAGTATATACGCAATGGTTGTTTGCTAATCGTAAGGTTACTTCATCAATGAATGATATTGCGATTAATATTTATAATTCTCTTTATGATAAATATGATATAATTTTTTATACTGATCCAGCAGACGTTGAGCTAGTAGATGATGGTGAGCGTTCGGCTGATAAAAAGTTTAGAAATGATATTATTAATAGTTTTGAGCATAGAATTAAAGAGCTTAATAATGTAGTGGTGTTGTGTGGTACGGTTGAAAAAAGATTAGAAATTATAAAGAAAACATTTGAAAAATACAATTTAGATATTAATATATAACATAGATATGGCGTTAAAAGAATTAGATAACAGTAATATTGCAGTACATTTAGGTGCTATCTCTAAATATAAATCCTCTTACGATCCAAGCTTGCTTGTTCGTGAGCCTCGTCAGAATAACCGAACTCACTTAGGTATTCAAGATGATGACCTTCCTTTTGAAGGTGGTGATACTTGGAATGCTTATGAAGTATCTGGATTGACTGATCATGGTCTACCAGTTGCAGGTGTAGGTAAGATTTATTATCCTTGTGATGGTAAGTATATTGTTGAGTCAAAGTCCATTAAGTTGTACTTTAACTCTTTCAATATGACTAAGCTTGGTGATACTTCAGAGGATGTACGTAAGGAGATTGCTCGTCGTGCTTCGGTTGATCTTAGTAAGTTACTTGAAGTTAATGTTGAGGTTAAGATCTTTTCTAATAGGGAAGTACTTAACGCTGAAGTTACTCCTCATGAGGAGTATGAACACTTCGACCTTGAGTACCAAACTCTTGAAGAAGTATATCCTGTTGAGGGTGTTAAGTTCTCTGTATATCAAGAGACTCCTGAACTACTTAAGGTTATTGATAATCCTCTTAAGAATAAGTCTGTTAAGTATCATAGTGCATTGCTTAAGTCTAACTGTCGTGTTACTTCACAGCCTGACTGGGGTGATGTATATATTGAGTTTAAAGGTAAAAAGGCTGTAGATCCTATCTCATTGCTTCAGTATATTGTTTCATTCAGAGATGAGTGTCACTTTCATGAGGAAATTTGTGAGGCTATTACCAAGCGTCTTATTGATGTACTTGATCCAGAAGAGCTTGTAGTACGATGCTTGTATGCTCGTCGTGGTGGTATTGATATTAATCCTGAGCGTCGACTTAAATATACTAATAAGCATTACTCTCTTAGTGATGTAAATGTACCATATATCAAGACGCCGAAGCAGTAATATATAACTATAAATAAGATAGGAAAAGCTCATACATATGTATGGGCTTTTTCTTTTGGTAGATTAAATATACTATATGATAACACTGTTTAGCGAAGAGGTAGAAACAACCTCAACTAATTCAGTTCATAATACCCTCTATGTTGAATCTTTTGAAGAAGCGTTCTTCGGTGTTTATGAGTTTGAAATAAACGGTAATACTATTATTGCAGAGCAAATCCATACAATAGATGGTAGCCCTGTAGTTAGAATACCTGTAGTTGATGTTGATAGCAATAAAACCGAATACGAATTTATCCTTAAGGAAGGTATTCAAAAAGTCGAATTAGGTACGCAGGGTAGCTTTATTGTACAGCAGCCAACAGTTATTGAGGAAGCGATTGTAGAAAAAGAGCAGTTTGTAGAGTCCTTAAAGGAAGATGATCTATCACCTAATGTTGAGACAGAATACATTCCTGTAACGAAATATAACACATTATGGGTCGAGGGATTTGATGAAGTTTATTTCGATATATATGAATTCAATTTAAATGGTAGTAAAGTTTTTGCCGAAAAAATAGACACTCTTGGCGAGCATCCTGTTGTTAGGGTACCGTTCACAGAAGCGCGTGGTAATAAAATAGAAGCTGAGTTTGTTCTCAAAATAGGTACTCAACCAACTCCAGAAATAATTTCTGAGACTGTTGAAGACGATGAACCTGTTATGATAGAAGGGCGTAATACTTTGTTTGTTGATTCCTATGAAGAGACTTTCTTTGGTGTATATGAGTTTGAAATAAATGGTAATAAGGTTATCGCTGAGAAAGTTGATGATTTTGGTAGTTACCCTGTAGTTAAGATTCCGGTTGTAAGATCAAACGGCAACCAAGTTGAAGTTGAATTTATTCTTAGACAGGGTAGTGAAGATTCAATTTTAGAAAATAGTAAAGCGGTATTGTCTGATGAGTCTATGTCTGTTATTAAGGAAGAGGATCTTAAGGCTAAATTACATGAAGAGAATAAAACCTTAATCGAACAGTCTGGTGTAACTGATATTAACATCTCGTATAGAATTGACAAGAATGAAATTATCGATGAAATTAAAACAGATAGTAAGGCTGCTTTAGAAAAACTTCGTGAAGAGACCAATAATATAGTCGATGATGTTGAGCGTATACGCGATAGTATTTTTATAGAATTTGCATCTAATAGTGATACTTATAGAGCGAAAGAATCTGAAAAGCTTAAGCAGTTTGTTGATAAAAAATTAGATGAACTTCGCGAAACTAATAAAGTATTAGCCGAGAAAGTTGAACGTGAAACTCGCAACTCACTTGAATCTACTTATGGAAGCTTTATTAAGAAGCTTCGCGAATCGCAGCAGGAGCTTAAAGAGCGTAAGAAAGAGCATCAGAAGATTGCTAGTACAATTAATGTATTAGAAAAAACGCAAATTGAACTTCGTGATGAAGTAAATGTTAATAAGCGTGAAATTTTAGAAGCTACTGAAAAGTCTGAAAAGTCTGTTAATAAAGCTTTAAGTCGTCTTGGTACAGTTAAAAAGGAACTTACTGATAGTAAAGTAGAATTTGATACTATCAAAGATGCTCTTGCTCATAGTATTATGCTTGCTGAAAAGCGAGTTAAGGAATACTATCATGATAAGATTGAACAGGTTGAAAATACTATTTTTAATAATGTTCGTCGTGATGAAATTTTAACCGTTGTTAAAGAGAGTAAAGCTAAAATTCTTACTGAGCTTAACGATACAAGTGATATTAAAGAGCAGCTTCAGGTAATTGCTACAGAGGAATATGACCCTATTACAGGGAAAGAATTTCAGCGTAAGCTTAAAGAGAGTATTGATAGTAAGTTCGCATCAGAGATGGGTAATATACGTCGTATGATGGAGCTTTACTCTGGTGGTGGTACAAATGCAGTGCAGTTCGCTGATGGTGGTACCATGAATGGAGATTTAAATGTAACTGGTAACATTCTCTCAGGTGGTGTTAATCTTATTGATATGTTTGGTGCAGGTGGTACAGGCACGATTGCAGGGTCGGGTACAGCTAGTAACATTACTATGTGGAATAGTATATCTTCTATAACAGATAGTATAATGGTCCAGACCTCTGAAGGTATAGTTATAGGTGGGGATATATCAGGTGAAAGTGCGCGCTTTACTACAATATCCGCTCTTACTGCTAACTTTGAACAGACGGTTGTATCATCTACTTCATCATTATCAGTTGTTAATAATGGTACAGGCCCAGCATTATTTGTTAAGCAAGAGGGAGCTGAACCAATTGCCCATTTTGTTGATGCTGATGGTGATGATATTGTATTTGATGATAATGGATTTGTAGGCATAGGCACATTTACCCCTGATGAAAAATTAACTGTAGTAGGTAATATTAGTGCTACAGGCTCAGTATATAGTGATAATATTGACACACTAACTAATAATGTTAGCGCTTTGTATTCTTATCTTATTGAGAATTTTGATCATAATCAGATTAGCGTTGCTACAAATCTTAATGACTTTGTTAATAACTATCCAAAAACGGGTCTCCAACCCGGAGATGTTATTACATTGTCTGCTATCAATATAGCTTACATTCTTGGAAATAATGACGGCTCTGCTTTAACTGACTGGTTTGAAGTTAATCTTAAGCCAAACTTTTTGTTTTACAAACAAGGGTTAAGTGATTATAGTGTACTTGACACACTACCATTATCAGCCGCAAAGTCGACAAAGTATATTGTTGAAGTAGAAGATAAATCTGATGGTGCATTATTTTATGGCGAAATCAACGTTGTATCGGATGGTACTATTGCAGTAGCTACAGAATACGGGCTAAACCATACTACGGTATTTCCATTCGTAGAATTTGGGGCAGAGGTTGTATCTAGCACACACATAAAATTATCTGCAGTTGCATTAGAAAGTAAAACTATGTCGAACTTTACTTTTAAAGGTAATAGAAGTAACTTATTCGGTTAAAACTGAGTTAAAGATAAAGTCATAGAATAAATAATTGTATGGCCTTAAATTCTGACTTCAAAGTCAAAGATTCACTATATGTAGGTAGTAGTGCGTGTTTTGTTTCACAGACAAATACCCCGGTTATTCTATCCGCAGGCTCTTCTCTATTCGATATATTTTTACAGGAAGGTGAAGTTTCAGCAAGTTGCACTCTTTCACATGGGGAGGGTATTACTAGTAATGGTAACTTTGATGGTACTGTAGATAGAACATTTACCGTTTGTAGTAATGTTCTTTCAGCAGCAACTTATGTAGCAACTAATGGTAGTAATTTAATCGATACAGTTGCTACTGGTAATGCTCAAGGTAAAGTTGCAGTAACTAATATTGGTAATACAATTTCGCAAATATCAATTGCTGGTTTAGGAGCTACTGACTCACCAGGCTTCGCCGGTGTTACTGCAGATAATATTCGAATAGGTATAACCGATGCTCAAACAATTGATACTTCCTCTGGAGTTCTTAAGCTTAATAGTAATGGTGGTACTACCTGTATTGATGATAATGTTTGTATTACTACAGGGGCTTTAAACGTTGTTAACGGTCAAATCCTCTCAGGTGGTAATGATTTATTTACTCTTTTCTCTGAGGGAGATATTACCGGGGTTACAGCTGGAAGTCAGCTTGGTGGTGGTGGTAGTAGCGGAAATATAACATTAAACTTAAATCTTTCTGCATCAGGACCTGGTGCAGGTACATATGGTGATACTTCAGATTCTTGTAAAATTGATACTATTACATTAGATGAGTTTGGAAGGGTTACAGCTGTTGCTTGCGGTACGACAGGTGATGTATCTGGTATTGATGCTGGTACAGCTATTACTGTATCTGATGCTGGTACAACTACACCAACTGTTGGTGTTACTTCTGCTTGTAATACTAATTGGAACGCTGCATATACTTGGTGTAATACCAATGGTAATAATGTATATGATACAGCTGCTTCACCATCACAAGGTACTCTTACCCTTACTGATGTCGGTAATTCTACTGATACATTCGACTTAGGAGTACAGAGAGGTGACTCACCAACATTTGTCGGATTGTCTGCTATTACTTTATGTGGTGATGGATCTAATATAACTAATGTTACTGCAACACCTATTTTCCCAAGCACTGCTTGTACATCTATTAAGAGTACAGATAAACTCTTTATTAACGATGATGCAGGTGGTGCTACTAGTGGTAATAAGAATATTACTTATTTAAACCTCCTCACTGACCTTGCCGGTGGCACTGGTATAGTTGTTACCGGTTCTGATAGCTTATGTGTTGCTGGTGCAGATAGTCTCACATCTAATAAATTACCTAAATGGACTGGTTCTGCATTTACAGACTCTCTTGCTTCATCTACTGCTACTACACTAACTATTGGTGGTAGTGCTGTTATTCAAGGAGATTTAACTGTACAGGGTGCTTTTACTTGCTTAGAAACTTTAGTTCAAATTACTTCAGCAGTATGTATTGTAAATGCAGGAACAGGACCTGCTCTATACGCTGAACAAACTGGAGCTAATCAACCGATTGCTTCGTTTGTTGATACTGAAGGTGGTGTAGTAACTATTGATGATGGTGGTAAAGTAGGTATTGGTACAGCCTCACCTAGTGAAAAACTTACGCTTGTAGGTAACTTAAGTGGTATAGGTAATTCTACTATTACTGGTAACTCTACAATATGTGGCAATACAACTTTAGGTGGAACTCTTAATGCATGCGGGCTTGGTGATGGTACACAGTCTGGTGGTAAAGTATTAGTTAGAGATTCTAGTGATAATATTAAGCTAGATGCGGTTGATCCAAAGATATTTACATCTACTACCCTTGTTGATGGTGCTGGTAC
>TARA_R110002167_G_scaffold15784_11_pt1 | contig 10217 bp, 6 predicted proteins | sample TARA_R110002167 | Tara Oceans TARA_R110002167 (sample SAMEA4398238) | marine metagenome | biome: Polar Biome; feature: [MES] marine water layer (ENVO:01000295) within the mesopelagic zone...; material: water (ENVO:00002006), including particulate matter (ENVO:01000060) such as...... | reverse complement strand
AGAATTTGATGCTATGGGCGCGCTGTCAACTAAATACAATGATGATCCGACTAAAGCGTCACGTACCTACGACGCTAATCGTGATGGATTTGTTGGGGCTGGCGGTGGTGGCATGGTGGTAGTTGAAGAACTCGAACATGCCTTGGCTCGCGGTGCAAAAATCTATTGTGAAATTGTTGGTTACGGTGCCACATCTGATGGTGCTGATATGGTTGCTCCCTCAGGTGAAGGCGCAATGCGTTGTATGCAACAAGCAATGCAAGGTTTAGATAAACCTATCGATTATATTAATACTCATGGTACTTCTACGCCGGTAGGGGATGTGAAAGAGCTATGGGCTATTCGTGAAGTATTTGGCGATAAAGTCCCGCCTTTCAGTGCCACTAAAGCAATGACAGGCCATGCGCTCGGTGCTGCAGGTGTTAACGAAGCTATCTACAGTATTTTAATGATGGAAAATGGCTTTATAGCACCATCTATTAATATCGAAACCCTAGATGAGCAAGCCATCGGTATGGATGTGGTTACGACAACACGTGAAGCTGAGTTAACCACTGTTATGTCAAATAGCTTTGGTTTTGGTGGAACAAATGCAACCTTAGTCATGCAAAAATACAAAGCCTAAAAATTTAGGTTTAAGCAGTATAAAAAAGCCGTTCAGTTGAACGGCTTTTTAGTTTCTGAGATCTGAAGCTTAGTTTTCGATCACTTTAAATTGAATTGAGCTTGGAAACTCCTCGCTGTGATAGAGCTTATGCTGGGCTTTAACAAAGTCTTCAGGCTTGGCTTCAAAGATATTATCAACATAGTTTTGCGGATTCATATCAATGAAAGGAAACATGCTACTTTGCACCTGGATTTGTAGTTTGTGACCACGCTTGATGGTATGTAGCACATCTAATAACTCAAACTTAACCAAAGTCGGTTTGTTTGACTCAAAAGGTTCTGGTTGGCTCATACTGTTTCTGAAACGCCCGCGCATGGCATGCCAACGCACCAATTCATGGCGATTGCCGGTTTCTTTGTCAATTTTGTCGGTATTAACATCCTTACCGGGGAAAACATCAACTAGCTTAACGATAAAGTCAGCAGCAGTTTGATTGGTCGAAACCCATAAGTTTAAATCAATGGCTCCTGCTATTGTTTGATCTTCAGTGGCCACTTCAGTGTTAAAAACCAATACATCGGGACGTCTAGCGGCAAAACGCTGATCTTCGGCCATATAAGGTCTATCCCAGCCGCGACTGATTTTGGCAGAATGGGGAACTGGTTTTTTTGGATCGCTGACATATTCACTAAATCCACCGCGGCTTTCTTTGCCGTTAAGCAGTTTTTCGTCAGCACCCATATATAACACCACGTCTTTTCCTGCTTTAGGTGGCCAGCTTGAAAACTCACGCCAGCGGTTTGCCCCCGTTTCGAATATGGTGGCGGTGGCCAAAGGTGCCGCCTTTTCCTGTTTTAAATTTTGTTTAAAAAACGGCAGTAAAATATGTTCTTGAAACCATGAGCTGGTATCAAAGCCAAGTTGTGCCTCACCCATTTTGTCACCTTCACCGCGGTTCCATTGGCCGTGATACCAAGGCCCCATAACGAGGTGCACGTTATCTTTTTTATTGTTCTTCGACATGGTTTTGTAGGTAGACAAAGGACCGTATAGATCTTCTGTGTCATACCAACCGCCAACCACAAGGGTGGCAGGTTTTACGTTATCAAAGTGCTGCAATACATTGCGAGCTTGCCAATACTCATCGTAATTAGGATGTTGGGTTAATTCGTTCCAAAACGGCCGCTCACCTTTAAAATACTTAGCATTAACGTTACTTAATGGCCCAAGTTCTCGATAAAACTGATAACCGTCAGGCGTGCCTAAATCACGTCCTTCAATACCCTTGGCTTGTGGCCCATCGCGGGGTGCGTCAAAGGTATCAAAAAAGATAAATGCCATGGGTACAACAAACGCGCCATTGCGATGAAAATCATCAAAAAACCAATCAGCAATGGGGGCTTGTGGTGAGATAGCTTTAAGTGCTTTATGACTATTAATCGCCCCTACTGAGGTGTAATAACCGGGATAAGAGGTTCCCCACATACCCACATTGCCGTTGTTGTTGGCAATGTTTTTTACTAACCAATCGATGGTGTCATAGGTGTCAGTTGCGTCATCTGCGGCTTTACCGCCTTTTTTATAGGCGTCTTGGGGGCGCATATTAACAAACTCGCCTTCAGACATATATTTGCCACGCACATCTTGAAAAACAAAGATAAAACCCTCTTTTTCGAAAATTTCACTGGGCCCAAGTTTGGTTTTGTATTTATCTGCGCCATAAGGCGCCACACGATAAGGGGTGCGCTGCATCAACATCGGCCAGCTTTTTGATTTGTCGTAGGGAACATAAACAGAGGTGAAAAGTTTTATGCCATCACGCATGGGTATTTGATATTCATATTTTGCGTAGTGGGAACGAATATACTCCGCTCGTTTGTCTTGCTCTTTGGTATCGGCTGCTTGCACCCACGCGGCGTGCATCAATAAACTCAGCAAAGCCAATAGCCCGCCAAATGACTTAATTTTCATTACTCTTCCTTTTATTTTTATCTGTAAGAAATAGTGAGGTTTGATTTTTATATTACTGATTAAGCCTACTATAAAGGCTATTATCAAACGATCTACTTGAGTTGAATGAGGTAAAAAATAGGACTGTTTATTAAAGATTTGTAGATGTCTCAATTGCTAAACTTGGCTTAAACTTAATAACTTGGATTTATCAAACAAGGTGATATGCCCGTAGTGAACGCTAAGCACGCCCTCTTTTTGCAGTTCTTGCAAAATCTTGTTCACAGTTTGTCTGGAGCTATGCAGCATCAGGGCGAGAGATTCTTGCGAAATATCCAGTGTGTAGGACGGCGATAAGGCGTCACTTTGCTTATTTGGCCACAGTCCTAAGCCATCAGTCAGCAGTAACAAACGGCGACACAGTTGGCCTTTCAATGACAAACTGGCCATTTCATCAATAAGTTTAAAGGTGGTGCGCACTCGTTGGCATATCAAGCGAATGAAATGAGGATATAAGCAGGGCTTATTTTGCAGCAATAGCTCGAAGTTTTGATTCGACAATTTTAATAAACAACAATCTTGCTCAGCAATAGCATCATGAGTGCGAGGTAAACCATCGAACATCGATATTTCACCAAACCAATTACCAGCTTGTAACCATGTAAGTATCAGTTCTTGTCCAGCGAGGGTCAGGTTACTGACTCGTAACTTGCCATTTAATAAACAATAAAGACCATCGACCTTATCGTCTTTACGATGCAAGTATTGACCTTGTTTGAGATGCTTAACTGTACCTGCTGCAACAATAGCCTCTTGCAATTCTTCGGGTAAACCACTAAACCACAGGCTTTGTTGTAGAGTTGGTCGTAATAAAGTGGCTTCGGTACACATTAGTTTAGTCAATTGTCTAATTGGCGACAGTTCAATAGGCTTATGATAGCTTATGTTGTTGACAAATAATTAACAATCATGAGAGCAAATAAAATGAATTCAATTCAACAGCAAGTTTCGTCTGAAGAGTGGCAGTTACGGGTGGATCTGGCCGCATGTTATCGCGCCGTCGCCATGTATGGTTGGGATGATTTGGTTTTTACTCACATATCGGCTCGTGTGCCGGGGCCAGAACATCATTTTTTGATTAATCCTTACGGCATGATGTTTGAGGAGGTTACAGCGTCGAATTTAGTGAAAGTTGATTTGCAAGGTAACAAAGTCATGCCATCTGATTATGATATTAATCCAGCGGGCTTTGTTATCCACAGTGCTGTGCATGAGGCCAGAGAAGACGCACACTGTGTCCTTCATCTTCACACTGCAGCGGGCATTGCGATTTCGGCCACCAAACAAGGCTTATTACCTTTAAGTCAGCAATCCTTATTTGCCCTGTCTTCATTGTCTTATCATGATTATGAAGGAGTGGCACTCAACCCAGATGAAAAAGTACGTTTAGTCGCTGATTTAGGTGAAACTAACTTTATGATTTTGCGTAACCATGGCTTACTTACCTGTGCTAGCAGTATTGCCGATGCATTTCTTTTTATGTATTTACTCGAACGTTCTTGTGAAATTCAATTGAAAGCGCAGTCAACGGGTTGTGATTTATTGCCTATTCCGGATGCAATTTTGGGCGGGATACGAGCACAAGCGCAACAAGTAACTCGTTCTGCAGGTGGGGCCTTGGCATGGCCGGGAATTTTGCGTAAATTAGATCGTATTAATCCTGGATATGATAAATAAATTTTGACTGAACTCAGCTTAGCTCGATATAAAGAACTCGCTCAATACAGCCAGTTGTGTGGCCATAAAATTGCTTACTGGCAGTCTTATGCACCTGCATTGGCCAAGAAAAAAGATACGATTTTATTTATTCATGGCTTTCCAAGTGCCTCGTGGGATTGGCATTATCAATGGAAGTATTTGGCGCGAGAATATAGTTTGCTTTGTTCTGACATGCTTGGATTTGGCCTATCTGCTAAACCACAAAAATATCGTTATAGCCTGATTGAACAAGCTGATATTTATGAGGCTTTATTACTTGAAAAAGGCATAGGCGATTATCACATTTTGGCTCATGACTACGGCGATTCTGTGGCGCAAGAATTACTGTATCGTCAGTCTTTGCGGGCCAAAACGGGCGAGCAAACACACGCTCAACTTAGGTCTGTGTGTTTTTTAAATGGCGGTATATTTGCTGCCTGTCATCGGCCACTCCTAACCCAACGTTTGTTGAAAAGTCGTTTGGGACCTTTGTTGGTTAAATTTTTAAGCAAAGGCAGTCTTACTAAAAGTTTTGCAAAAATATTTGGTCAACAGAGCCAAGCTAAAAAAAGCCATGTAGATATTATATGGGAGTTAATCAGATACAACGACGGACATTTGGCCATGCCTGCTATTTTGCGTTATATCGATGAACGCAGTGATTGGGGAGGTCGTTGGGTTGAGGCGATGATAAACGCGTCAGTGCCATTGTATTTTATCAATGGCATTCAAGATCCGATTTCTGGCAGACATATGTTGGATCATTATATTGATGTCATTCCAAATGCGCATACGGCCTTGCTAGATGTCGGTCATTATCCGCAGTTAGAAGCCCCTGAAGAAGTACTGAGCTTATATCAAGGGTTTTTAAGCTCGCTAGCAACGCAGGGCGAATAGTAAAAATAAAGTCAGCTAAGGCTAAAGGTGCACGAGACTGTGTATTGATAGATGCAACCAGAGATAAGCGTGATCCGATTAGTGCCTATCCATGCTAATTGATAGGTTTGTCGCTGAATTAATTCGCTAAATAACGTCGCTTACGTTTTACCTAGTGTGGCTTCATGGCATACTATCGTCCTGTATTTTTCTGTAAACAAGACCCTTATTTAATGAGAATTTATTACGAAGATAGCATGCCCTATGCTGCAGAATTTTTTTCTGAGTTAGGTGATTGTCAGGTCTTTTCACATAAAACCATTACTGCCGAACAATTAATCGATGCAGATGTGCTGCTGGTGCGCTCTACCACTAAGGTTAATGCCGCATTATTGGCCAGTAGTCCACGCTTGAAATTTGTTGCCACGGCTACGGCGGGGACTGATCATGTGGATATCGATTATCTAACTCAGCGGGGCATTCATTTTCAATCGGCGGGAGGATGTAATGCAGTTGCTGTAGCAGAATACGTAATGAGTGCTTTGTGTATTATGGGTGACAAGCTTAACTGGCAATGGCATGACAAAACAGTAGGAATAGTCGGTGCTGGCCATGTCGGTAGTGCCTTGCAAAAGAAACTAGATGTGCTTCAGGTTAACTACAAACTTTGCGATCCCCCTTTACAACAAGCAGGTGACCCGCGTCAGTTTGTCGATATGCAAGAGATCATGAAGTGTGATGTGATTACCTTGCATGTACCACTTGTGACCAGCGGACATCATCCTACTGAACACTTGTTTGACCTTGCACGCTTGACTCAACTCAGTGAGCAACAATTGTTGATTAATGCCTGTCGAGGTGAGGTTGTCGATAATGCAGCCGCATTAGCCTTATTTGAAGCGGGGCATAAACGGCATATCGTTTTAGATGTATGGGAAAATGAACCTGATATAAACTTGTCGCTAATCCCTTATGTTGCCTTAGGTACTGCGCATATTGCCGGTCATACTATTGAGGGTAAAGCACGGGGAACAGAAATGTTATATCAAGCCCTTTGTGAGTTTTATCAGCTACCCAATACCAAACGCTTAAGTGATTATTTACCCACTACACAAACCCAACTAAGCTTTAATCCACTGCATGATTTGAGGCAGAATATTAATGATTTTATACTAGAAGTTTACAATATCAGTACTGACAGTGAACATTTTAAAGCGGCTATGCAAAATGCCGAGCAATTTAGATATATCAGAAAACACTACCCTATAAGAAGAGAGTTTTCTGCGGTAAAGGTTAATACTGGAAATTTTGCCGAATCAAAGGCAATCTACGCCCTCGGTTTTTTGCAGGCTTAATTGGCTGATTTTTAATTTATTTTTATAGGAGTATATCAAACATGTCGCGGTCTTTTGATGTTGCTGTGCTAGGCGCTACCGGATTGGTAGGGCAGCATATGATCGAAATTCTTGAACAACGGAATTTCCCGGTCAACACACTTTATCCTTTAGCAAGCTCACGCTCAGCCGGTGGTACAGTATCATTCAAGGGTAAAGATATTACCGTATTGGATGCTGAAACCTTTGACTGGTCAAAAGTACAGCTTGGTTTCTTTTCAGCGGGTGGCAGCGTGTCAGCCAAATACGCCCCCATGGCGGCTGAAGCAGGCTGTGTGGTCATCGATAATACATCTCATTACCGTTATGACGATGATATTCCCTTAGTCGTGCCAGAAGTGAATGCCCATGCATTGGCCGACTTTAGAAATCGCAACATTATTGCTAATCCCAATTGCTCAACTATTCAAATGTTAGTTGCGCTAAAACCAATTCAAGATGCAGTTGGTATTGCACGGATTAACGTGGCGACGTATCAGTCTGTCTCTGGTGCAGGTAAATCTGCTATGGACGAATTGGCCCACCAAACAGCCGCATTGCTAAGTGGTAAGGAAGTGCAAACCAAGGCATTTAGTCGTCAAATCGCTTTTAACGTTATTCCACAAATCGACGTTTTTATGGATAATGATTACACTAAAGAAGAAATGAAAATGGTGTGGGAAACCCAAAAAATTATGGGTGATAACACTATTTTAGTGAATGCCACAGCTGTGCGTGTTCCGGTCTTTTTTGGTCATGGTGAAGCTATTCATATTGAAACACGTTCGCCTATTGATGCTGAGGAAGTGAAAAATCTGTTAGCTGATGCACCAGGCGTCAAATTGATGGCACAGCGCGAAGACTTCCCGACGCAAGTTGGTAACGCTAGTGGTCATGATGAAGTGTTTGTTGGTCGTATTCGCAATGATATTACTCACCCAAATGGTATTAATATGTGGGTGGTTTCGGACAATGTGCGTAAAGGCGCTGCCACCAACAGTATTCAAATTGCTGAAGTGCTGATCCGCGACTACTTGTAATACCTCCATACAGTTTGTACGACTAAGGGGGCATTGGTTTATAGCTAATGCCCCTTATGTTTTCTGCCAATTTGCCGATGACTTTTCATACGTTTTAAAAAACGCTTTTTGATGACTTAAGTCGCTGTATTCTAGATCCGTTTTCTCATCTGGTTTATAGTGTTTGGGTTGAGTGTTTACGACTAGAAAATGTTGGAATACCATTTGCTTACCATTTGTTAATATAATGTCATTAAATCGGCAATAAACAAAAAGTCTAAAAGTTTGACGCTTGCTTAATGGCACTCGACATGAAAACTGATGTGAGTGCAGTTAGTGGAATATAATTAAAATGAGTAGGCTAGCTTTTAGTATTACTCAATAAAATTGATTTTTAGGTCTGAGTGGAATCGCACAAAACATGACACAACCAATATTGGGGCAAGCCGTTTGACAATAAATATGCTAAACAAGGCGAGACTATTTGTCGTTTGTTGCAGTTTTGCTATTTCAACACTGTACGCAGCAGAACCTCAAAGTGCCGAAATCAAAGGGCCTAAAAATAGTTCAGCGCAATATTCTGGGGTAACTTATGGCCCTATTAAATCTTCCGATACGCTTTGGCAAATAGCCAGTCGCTATCGCCAAAATAAAGACCTATCTATTTATCAGGTCATGTATGGTATTTACCAATTAAATCCAGACGCCTTTGAGCAAGAGAACATTAATCTTGTTAAAAATGGCACAATTCTCAATTTACCCTCCGAAAGATACGCGCTCAGAATTGATAAAGCTGCTGCTCTTGAACGCTTTCAAGCGGATGAGCAAATACTTAATATTGCCCAATCCAATTTGGCCTTGTCTAAGGCGTCTTCTCCTGCAAATGCCGACTTAGCGAGTGAATCATTAAGCAACGCGGCAGCGAACAGCAAAGTCAGTAAAAATGATCTTGACGAAACTAAGGCGCTAATTGAGGAAAGATTGGGCGCCTTGGATGAGGCACAATCACGCCAATTTTTAGAAATTCGGCAACAATTTGCCGAATCAATTGGTCAAGTTCAGGCCATCTTGACTGAAAATCAAAAGCTATTTGAACGACTAGACAAAGTTAATACTGATATTGACCAAATGCGGGTTGATGAAGTCAGTAAAAGTCAGCAAATGGATCAAATGGGCCAGAGTATTGAGGAGTTACTGGCGCGTTCTCGATTAGAAGACGAACTTAAAACAAAACAAGCAGAGGAGCAGGCCAACTCAAATTGGTTAGATAGTCCTCTTGCGCTTGCTGCTATTACCGTACCCCTGACTTTATCGATCATTGGAGCATTAGCTTACTTTTTCTTAATGCGTCGCAATAACCAAAAATTGCCTAACGAACTTGATCTAGTTGAAGATGACGATATTTCCCTTGATCCCCACACTTCAGCCCTTGATGATTTATCGGATGCCTTAAGTGACGAACTCTCTGATGAATTAGGCGACGAGCTTGATGATGACAATCTCTTTGGTGATGATGATTTACTCGACGACGTATTGGCCGAGGAGTTACGAGAATCTTTAGATGACGCCTTAGATGATTCCTTAGACGATTCTTTCGAGGAAGATATTGATTCCTTTGATGATCTCGGCGATGACGTGCTTGATTCAAGCACTGCAGATGAACCCTTTGAAGAAGGTGAGCAACAACTTGAGCAAGACGATCTAGATAGCTTATTTGATGAAGATGAGATGGAAGATCTGCTGAGTGACCCAGATGATGGAGCAGAAGCTGAATTAATTGATAGTGATATTGATGGGCTATTGGCGGAGACAGCAACGCCAGAAGAAGACGTTGCTGAGCAAGTAGATGATGACTTAACCACACAAGCAGAGGGTTTGGACGAACAAGAACCTGTTATTGCCACCATTCCAGATCAAGAAGATCCACCTGAAATAAGCATTGATGAATTATTTGAAGGTGGAGTAGCGCCTGTTACACCAGAGGTGATATCTGATGAAGACGAAGATATCAATGAAGACGTATTACAAAAGCTAGATAACGAAATTTCGACTCAAAATGCTGAGATAGATAATTTAACCGGCAATCTGCTTGATGAGTTAGAACAAGTTGAACAAATGCGTGACATGCTTGGTGAATTCGGTGATGACGACGAAGATGAAACTGAGGAAAACATTGCGGTACAACCCAGTATACAGAAACTCGATGAAGACAGTTTAGCCGCTGGCTTTGATGAAAACGCTGGTTTTGAACCAGACTTTTTGGACGTAGATGAAGAGACAGCAAATACCTCTTTAGATGATACCGACGAAACTGAAGAATTAGAGTCAGTTGAACTATCAGGCGAGATCGAAGAAAGCGATGACGTCGAAGAAAACGATGGAGTCGAAGAAAACGATGAAGTCGAAGAAAACGATGAAGTCGAAGTAAGCGATGAAGTCGAAGAAAACGATGAAGTCGAAGAAAACAATGAAGTCGAAGAAAACGATGAAGTCGAAGAAAGCGATGAAGTCGAAGAAAACGATGAAGTCGAAGTAAGCGATGAAGTCGAAGTAAGCGATGAAGTCGAAGTAAACGATGAAGTCGAAGTAAGCGATGAAGTCGAAGAAAGCGATGAAGTCGAAGAAAACGATGAC
>TARA_R110002167_G_scaffold2766_2_pt1 | contig 10218 bp, 9 predicted proteins | sample TARA_R110002167 | Tara Oceans TARA_R110002167 (sample SAMEA4398238) | marine metagenome | biome: Polar Biome; feature: [MES] marine water layer (ENVO:01000295) within the mesopelagic zone...; material: water (ENVO:00002006), including particulate matter (ENVO:01000060) such as...... | reverse complement strand
TCTCGTTAAGAAGGAAATCACCTGCTATATTTAATGCCGATTCATACTCTTGGCTGCCTTTTTTCTTTGATAAACCTTCAAGCACTTTAGCAAACACCCCAACACCAGCAATCGGATCTCCAGCAGCCGCTCTAGCTGCTGCAAACGCTGTACTAGACCCAATCGTCATATCGTAAAGATTTTTAGCCGAATTTGAGCCGCCTTTTACAGAGTTGCGAGTAAGTATGAAATTTGATTCTCGCTCAAGCGTATCCATAAAAGTTTTGTATGCTCTATTGTTTGGAAATATAGATCTTAACATCTGCTTAGATTTTCCTTTTTCAAATAAGCTTCCAACTAAGTTTCTATTTACATTAGAATCCAAAGCTTTCTTTATAAATATTTCTTTTACGCCAAGCCTGAACATTCTTAATTCGCTTTCTCCCATTGAAGAAATAATATCGTTTAGTTCTCTTGGGCTTAATTTAAAAAAATCTTGCCCTTGTTTTTCTGCTGACTCTAATGCAGCCTGACCAGCAAACAAGGTTCTAGCTTCTTTATAAACAGGAATTGACGCATCTGCTTCTCTTACCATTACATTTTTGAGTTTAACTAAGTCTCTGACCTTATTATTTTCTCCCAGACGCAGAGCTGTGTTTATCTGATCGTCTAGTTCTTGCTTAGTAGCATCAACAACACTAATGTTTGTAATTTGCTCGCCAGCAGCTCTTCGATCAGCCAACCTTAAATTAGCTGCTTTCCTAGCTCTGCCTAAAGAATTATCGCCTTCAAATAATTTAGTAAGACGAGGACTAAACCCCATACTTTGCTCTCCAGCCTCCGCATATAATTGATTAATTTTTGGAGTAGTAGCCAGTCTTAATCTTGCTATCTCATCAGCAGAGTTTAGTCCTGGCGTTCCAGTTGCAAAATCTAAAGCAGATGATAATCTACCAAACTGCCCTTCTTGTCTGGCGTTAAATTTTATATTTGCTTGACCTTCTATTCTAGGAATTTTATTTGCTATTTCTTTTAAAAGTCTAGCAAACGAGTTGCTAATATCTGCTGGCAATCCCTCTGGTCCTAAAGTCTTCATCTTGGCTAGTATTTCATTAGGCGATAGACCTTCTTTTATCATGGCCTGCGCTAACATTTCAGCAGCAGCCTTTTCTGAAATTGTGGAAAAGCTAGTAACTAATTGAGTGACTCCCGAAGCCCCTCTTTCTAGCAACCTAGTTATTGGTTTAGCAATAGCCCCATAACCTAATGGAGCCACAATGGAACCTATTATGGCTGCAACTTCTCCACCCGTGTCTTGCCCTAACTCCATACCAAAACCAGAAGCAGCACCATAGCCAACATCTTGTACTGGAGTAGTACTTCCTAAATTTCTAATTACTCCGCGCACTGTGCTTTCACCAGCCCTAGCTAGTGGAGTTAAAGCTTGAACGCCTTGCCTAAGAGCCGTACCAACACCTAGCCCTGTACTAGCCACCTCACCAGCACCGCTTAATATATTTGCTGCTGTGCCTTCACCTAAAAAGTCACCTGTTTCAGACCCCCACATTGAGTCTCTCAAAGTAGGAAGTCTTCTTTCTGATTCCATAACACCAGACTGATCTAAAATATCTAATCCAGAATTTACAAAGTTAGCAGGAACATCCATAAGCTGTTGAACAGGTCTGTTAATGCCTCCTGCCAACTCACCAGCCCCAGCTATTGCGGTATCAACCATCGATCTCTGAGGTTCTTGAGGCGCAGTATTTGCTGTCAATTGCTCCTCATAGCCAGAAGCCCCAGGAACTAAAGGAATATCTGAATTTTGAGCAGTCGCAGACTCATTAGCTCTTCTCTCCCTTTCCACACGAACCATTTCTCTAACTTCAGGAGAGTCAGGCGCAAGCTCATCAGGAATGTCTGGAATAGTTATTCCATCTCTAGTTGTAATAGTATATGCCATTAAAAAGTGACCTCCACTACTGTTTGTCCGTTCTCACCTTGAGCCATCCTTGCTTCTAGCCAAGCTGGAACAGGGTATTGCTCGGTCTGAATCTGAATCCAGCTTTCCAGAGAAGCACCTGTAGTTAAATAAGCTGCTGCTGCGGCTTGTGCGTTTCTAATTTTTGTCTCAGCCTTAATTCGGTCTTCTAACCAAATTTTTAAATCTGATTCAGACAAATCGGTTGGCAGCCCCACTTGCATAGCAACATCCATCTCTCTTTCAGATAAAGCACCAAAGGTCACTGACTGAATAATACTTAAACCCAGCCTTTGCTGAATATTGTCAAGGGATATAGATGGACCTCTTAAAGATGGGAAAAGATTGGACAAGTAGCCAGTGTTTGCACCATTCTCCAGTTCAGTTAAAGCATCACGGTAAAGCTGAATGCTTTGGTTAATGCCAGGAAGTGTGTCAAACGCATTTTTACCTTGTTGGAAAGCAGCCGCCTGATCAAGCTCCCTGCGCTGCATAGCTAGACTCATATCTTGAGATTCTTGGGCAGTCATCCCAGACTGATTAACGCCAGAAATAGTCCCGACAGGAGTGTAGTCTTTACCATTAGCAAGATTAATATATTTATTCTCAAAGCTGCCAGAGGCAGGATTAAATACTGAGGCTCGCTCTAAAAGAACGCCATCTTCATCTTTTAAAAGTCTCGAACTCCCTTGCTGGAAAGGTCTATTACCAGCAGGAGGCGTATAACCCTCTATTATTTCTGACATACTGAACGACCCATCTGGATTTTGGGTCATGACTTGACCATACTCGTTTATAGCGGTAGCTGGGATAGGTTGACTTTGTGGTTTTCGCTCAACAAGACCTTGAGCAACACCACCTTGGTAAATAGAGTTAGCAAATGTAGCAAAACCTTCTGCATCGCCTATCTCAGCCAATCCTATACCATAATCTGTGCTATCTGTACCAGCCCCTAATTTAGCGAGTTCTGCGGCTCTATGATTCATCAATGATATAGCTCTATCAAATTCACCATTTTGCATAAAAACATTGGCTTGTTCGAAGTCAGACACAAAGGCTTGTTTTCTATCTTTAGTAAGCTCTCTCTGCTGATTAGTCCACTGAGTGCCTCTACCTTCATAGCCCTCACCAAAACCCTGCAATGCGTTACCGATCTGAAATCTTGTTGGCATTATGCAGTACTCCCAGTGTCAACTGTATTAGGTTTATCAAACAAACTTGAAGCAAGTACAGCCCCAATACCAGCAGCTAAATTCCCTGCTTGACCATCGGTTTGCTGTACACCCCCAATACTAGGAAGCCCAGCGACTTGCGAACTTTGTCCAGTAGAGATATTTGCAAGCATAGCTGCAAGGTTCTGCAAGCTTTGTCCTTGCGTCTGACCAGAACCAGCAAGTAATTGAGATAAGTTGCCGCCAGCCGCACCATAAATATCCGATAATCCAGCACCCTGTTGTTGCTGTAATTGTGATAGTGCGCTAGTTGTAGCACCAATGTTGCCTGCCATCTGCTGACCGTAATTAGTTCTGCCTTGGGCTAAGTTTTGACCAGTCCCTATTCTTGCAGAGCCAATACCTTGGCCTGTCTGCATAAAGTTTTGTCCCATCTGCCCAGCAGCATTTGCTCCCATTCCAGATACTTGCCCTAGCCTATTAAAGCTATTCCCAAAATCTTGTGCCGCTAAACCTTGCCCAAAGCGTGTTAATTCTTTTAAGACATTTCCGCCTTGAGTTCCACCAGTTGCAGCAGCTTGGTTAATAACAGAACGCTCACCTTGCTCTCTAAGAAATTGTTGCCCTGGCGATTCTGAAAAGTTTTGGTAAGCCTGTTGTTGTGCTGGCGCACCTAAAGCCCCAGTTAAGGCAGATTGCAAATTAAACGCTTGGCCGCCTTGTTGAGCATAAGGACCAAGTTGCGACATTGCTCCAGACAACCCACCTTGAAGTGCTTGCTCAAGCCCAGATTGCCCAATATTTAAAGCTCTTTCTGACCCTATTAATCCTGTCGGGATAGCCATTATATTACATGCCTCCTTTAATAAACCGTTGTGGAGCCTCAAAGAAACCTGTCATTTGCGGCTCTTTTTGTGCTGTAGCAGGTGCTGCGCCACCGATTGGTGTCGAGTTAGGCCAATTGGCAGGGTTATTCCAATCTTGCCGCCCTGCCCAATCTGCTATTTGAGAAATTTCAGGAGGAACATAACCTAAATCTCCAGCACCGCCCCTAATATTGCCACCGTATTGTAAAACTCCTGTTAAACCACTATCTCTATTAAATATATTGCCGTTGACAAAATCTTCCCATCTGCGAGGCGGAGTTGATAGAAACTCAGCGACTTGCGCTGCCTGTTCTTCAGGAGTCATATTAAGCTGTATGTTTCTTCCAATTGGAGGTGCTGGTCTAGGATTCGTAATATAATTACCGCCCATATAGTTTCCTGATGATCCTTGAGTTAAGGGATTGCCATAAGCCCCTGCCCCTGCCATAGATATTGCATCTATAGCATTTTGGACATCAGGAAATTGAGGAAGACTTTGCTGTGCTAATTCAGTATTAAGTGCTGGCTGGTAGGTCTGTAAAGAATTAAAGTCAACAGGATTTCCCATCAAAGCATTTTGAATTTGTGGCAGTGCCGCTCTTTGCGTGTTTTGAGCCGCTACATTCCCACCTTGGAATTGCTGCAACTGTTCAGGGATTGTTTGACCAAACACATCTAGTGCGCGTTGAGTCCCCAGCTCTTGTGCCTGCTGACTCTGAGGGAATATCCCCATAACATCAGCCCTAGCTCGGTCAGCTAAAGACTTTATTAAAGCAGTAGTCGCTGCATTAGAATCTATTTGCGCTGTTTGCGCTGAGTCATCAGCCCCACCAAATAAGAAATCAAATATGCCCATTATAAATTCCCACCTTTATCTTTCACTATACCTTTAAAATTCATCGTATTATACCTTAATGACTAGCTTCTATTAACCAACCTGCCCCATCACTTATTATAATGACTGAAACCCATTGGGCTAAAGACTTAGTTGTTGCCGCATCTATAACTTCAGAGCCGCTTCCATCTAAGGTTATTGTCCCTGATCCTGAATTCTTTATACAAAATCTTCTGCCAGCTCTACCTACCGCAGTAGGTAATGTTACGGTAAAACTATTAGCCGTACAGTCGATACAATAATCTGCGTCAGTCAAGGTGTACGCAGATGTCTTAGCAGCGTAAGCTTTGTAAGAAGAAACTGTGTCTATAGCCTCCCACCCTTTAGTAACATCACCGCCAATATTAGCCGACATTTTTATGTATAGAATTGGAGCGGTTGCTGCATCGTCTAAGTAAATAGAATATTGGAAAGCATTTACAACTCCTTCTGGAGAGCCGTTCCCATTTAAAGGTAACGAAACTTGTAACTTTCTCATATAGTCTCGAAAAGCTTGTTGCATAGTCCCATCGTTGAGAGTTATTGGTTGGGATGCGTTTAGAAGAGTAGCTAAAGTCATCTAGGTTGACCCTCTAATATCAGCAGTTAGCTGAATAATTACAGCTTTAACGCTATCAGTAATAGTAAATCTGAATAGTCTAAACCTTGACACACGACCTAATTTTCTCCATATCTGTCGCTGATTGTATTCGCCTAATTTACCTAAATTTCTGGGTTTTGGGTCTGTCCATATTTTTCCACCATCTTTACTAGATGACATATTAATTACTGGATTGGTTACAGTAGAGCTACCAACGCCTGATTCAGTGGTTAATTCAATCCACGGAACAAAAAATGCTTGCATATTATTTTGAAATGGCTGCGTAGAAACGCTTCTGTATATTGGCTGATCGTATTCTTCAAATACGTTTACATCTAACGAACCAATTCGACCATCCTTAGAGTCACCTACCAAAATTAAGCCATAGGCTGATGTTAAAGAATTTATTCTATTTCGCACTAACTCTTCTTGCGTCAATGTTTCATTATTAACAAAAGACTTTCTCTCGTGCCACCGCCCACTTATCGTATCGTAAACCATTGTAGTAGTAGGCAATACAAACCCCACAAAGTAAGCCCCTTTTTGAGCATAGGACCATGTAAAGGAGTCAGCGATTTCCGCTCTAGTAAATCCTTGCAGCAAGGAGTCAATAGCAGTAGTAGAAATCTTTTCTGGACTATTTCCATTCAGAGCCCATATTGCAGGTGATTCATCCTCGCCACCGCCTATCCACATAAATGTGTCTGAGGCTTGGACAATAGTAAACGCACCAAATATTCCTTTGTCGATATAAAGCCCTGTCCTTTGAAATGGAAAGTCAGCCGTACCGCCAATATTAGAAAAACCTTCAATAGTTATGGACCCACCAATAAACAACTGGTTGTTATAAACAATTGGAGCAACGATGTCATCTGGATCTGCCTCTGCCGTAGAAAAGTCTAAAGCGTTCCAGCTCGTACCGTCATTTGAAGCCGACTTGATAAATTTCTTGGTGTCTGTCGTGCATACAAAAAAGCTGTCAATATAAACTGCATATTGTGGCTGACCATTAGCCTTGAAATCAACATCAGAGATAGTTACCAACCCTCCTGACACCGTGTAAATATATCCTGTGCTGGCTGCCCCAGGCACAATTATTATTAGCTGTGTGCCGTTAGAAGCCATAGAAACACGACCAGTTCCAGCAATAGTGCCTATGCTTGTTAGAGTTAAGCCAGCCTCAACACGATATAAAGTAGCCCCATTAACAAAATAAGGGACTTTATTCAAGTTATATGACCCTCTATTCACATCAGTAGAAAGTGCGCCAGATGTGGCCACTAGAGAAATGCCTGGAGTAGGTAGCAAAGTTTCAGCATTTAAGGCAGGTGCTTGAGGAATGTTTGGATAGAAACCAATACATTCTTGTGCAGATATAGGCAAACTGTCACTTTTATAAAAGCCGTTCGCTATAGGCAATATTGTTACTGTCACTAGTTTATCCTAAGTGATGAATAAGTAGTCGTTAAATCTGTTGTATCTGTGTCGTTTTGCAAATATATCTCTACATAATCACTTGTAGAGAATTGATAAAACCAGTTAAGAGTAATAGGTTTTTTATCTCCAGCAGCAATGCCTGTAACCGCTATCTTTGTTGCAGTAACAACTGCACCGTTAACGTATAACATCGCTGTAATATCTTTAGTGCCTGAGTCTGGATCAACTGTTATCGTTGCGGTAATAGGTATTGGTGCGTTTACTGTTCCAGAATAAGAGACTTTGCCAGTCCCATCAACAGTAAATAGATTGCTTATTTGGTCTACCCATGTTCCAGCTATTTTAACTGGAGTAGAAGCGGTAGCTATAGCTACGGCAGTTGCACCAGTATTGTAGCTCATTGAGTGTGCAGCACTAGGAGACTCTATTTGATCAAGGAAATCAGAAAACAATATCTTGTAGTTAACGCCACTTAAAATATAAGTTATATATGCGCTGGTTAAATCAACCCCAACAGGGAAATTGCTTATCTTTCTGCCTTTAGCTCTTACACTCATATAGCCGCCTCAGTACCAGCCTCTAAAGCTAAAGCACCAGTTGTTTCTGCTAAAATTTGATCTTCTTCGTCAGGATAGAAATGACTTGAGAATATTGACCCAAGACCCTCGTTGCCTGACCCAATTGGCAAAGTCGAAGGAAAAGAAGTTTCTCCTATGCTTACACCAAGTTTACGCATTGTTACTAAAGACTCGTCTGCTATTCTTTGTAAAGTCTGTGTGACAGTTCCACCATATTCGTCAGAAACCTCTACAGCCATATTGTAAATTATTCCTCGTAATGCACCAGTTGGGACCGTTACAGTATCAGCAAGGTTAGAGACTTCGGTATAGCCTAATGCTATTCCATCTGCATCTAATGCCAGCATGTAAGTGTTTAGAGAAAAAATAAAGTCTTGATATTCTGATGCCTGGTAAGCTCCTTCAGCATCTTGCACAAGTATTTTCCCTAAAGTTGCATTTGCTATTTGCGCTACAGTTGCCATTACTTAGCCTTTTTTGCAGAAGCTTTGGCTTTTGGAGCAGCCTTAGTTTTTGGAGAAGCTTTTTTACCTGCCTCTTTCCATCCTAAATTTTTGGCAAATGATATTGAATTATCGTTAACTTCTACTTCTATTCCGCTTGGTTTTATCATCTTCATAATATTAACCTATTATTTTAATAAAATAATCCTCCTCTCAGCTTTTGGCATCGAGGAGGAAAAGTGCTAGGGGAAAACTATGCTACGCCAAACCCTTGACCAGCGAAGAACGGATTCATAACTCCGTATGCTGGGCGTAAGTCAAAACGAACAATCTGCTTATTCTCTCGGATGCTTGCGCCTTTAGAAACTCGGATCTGCAAACCATCTTCTGTAGTAGCAAGAGTGTCAGTAGAGTAAAGTTTCTTAATTGGTACAGAACCGATTGAGAAAGCTTGTTTATGCCAGAACAAGTTAGGCTGATACAAAGTGGTAGCTGCGCCACCAAGTGTAACAACATCGCCTGTTGTTGGTGCTGATGCAACAGTATTGTATTGACCAGCAGCCTCATAAATAGCTGGACCAGAGATAACTACGTTCCCTGCGCCAGAACCATTAAGAGTTACAGACTCAGTTACAACACCAGTAAACACTACGTTAGCTCCATTCTCATCAATTACAGGCTGACGAGTTGATAGATTCAAACGATTGCGACCAGCGATGGTGATAGTCTCACCAGCAGCTACTACTAAGTTAGCTTGGAACGCTGTGACAGCAAGAGTCTGCTTCATAGTGTCTTTGTGAGCTAGATATGTCACATTAGGTGCGCCTGACAATGTACCTGCTCTATCTGCGCCAGTACCAGTTGTGTAGTTAGCCAGAGTTGTAGCTGACAAAACTTTCAAACCAGCAAAGTCATCAGAAAGAATTGCTTTACGATGAGCCTCACTAATCAATCCACCAGCAGCACCACCAGCACCTAAAGAGCGTTGGTTAGAAGCTAAAGATCGTTGAGTGTAAGGATTAACACCGTAGCACCAAGTATCATCCATTGGCACACCAGCAGCAGATAAAACTGCGCCAGCTTCTGCAACTTCATCCCAAGTTAAAACCGCTTGACCAACCGTTCCAGCCAAAAGGCCAGAATTTTTCATCATGAAAGATGCGAAATCTAGTTCCATATCAGTCTTGATGCGAGTTGCCATAGGAGCAAGCAACTGGTCAATCTGGTCCATCTTGATTGCTTCGTCAGCTTCTTGGAAGTCAACTTCAACAGTGAAATAGTCCTGGACAACACCAGAGGCTTTACCAGTAATGATAGAGCTTGCAGTAGTCGAGGAAATATCACCGCCAGCAGTACGCTGTGTGATGTAATCGGTAGGTCGTTTAAAGTCTACTGTGTCACCAGTAGAAGGATTAAACTGCCCAGCCAAAAGTTGAGTGTTTACGTTTTTTGATAGAACCCTTCCAGATTCAAATTTATCTAAGAAAACTCGTGCGAGTTTTCGGGTAATGTTACTGTCAAAACTATTAGCCATGATGGCCTCCATTAGAGATAGAACAATTTTATCTAAGCTAAATGCCTAGATGCTTTTTCCAATTGCTGAAGTTGGTTTGCAGCTTGCCCTGTCTCTAACACAGGTAATGTTGGCCTAGATGTGGCTCTAGTCAGCCTCTACTCGTAGGTAGCACCTTTAGGTCCACGTTGACCTTCTTTCGATCCAGAGCCAGTAAAAGTCTCAGCAGGATCAGGTGCGGTTGCAGGAGTAACAACCATTTTTGATGCAGCCTCCCTAAGTTCTGTTGATATTCTGACTGCTGCTTGCATAGGTGTCAATCTATTTAACTCTTCAGCAATCAGAGGGTTCTTTGACAAGTATACAGTAATTTGTGGACCAGTGGGTTCATCAAGTATATGAGCTACAACTGGATCAGATAATCCCTGTTGAGCAACGATTCCTCCAGCCGCCTTTAAATCCTCGGCTTTTATGTTTAGCTTCTGCGATCTTTCAGTAAATACTTTAATAGAATCGTTAAGCTGGGTTTGATATTCCTGTTGTCTAGATAGTTCTGCCTGTCTAGCTTGCTCACTAGCAACTCTTTCTTGGCTGTCGTAATTTGCTTGCTCCAATATAACTTTATCCCTTGCTAAAACCTTGGCATCAAAATCAAGGTCTAAAGCATCTGGAATTTGTGGTATTTCTGGTCTTGATGGGACAGGTATTTTAGCTTCTATTTCTTTTATCCTTTGCTCAAGAACTTCGTTTTTACGAATTTGCTCATTTTTCTCAAAT
>TARA_R110002167_G_scaffold58768_1_pt1 | contig 10228 bp, 20 predicted proteins | sample TARA_R110002167 | Tara Oceans TARA_R110002167 (sample SAMEA4398238) | marine metagenome | biome: Polar Biome; feature: [MES] marine water layer (ENVO:01000295) within the mesopelagic zone...; material: water (ENVO:00002006), including particulate matter (ENVO:01000060) such as...... | reverse complement strand
CTTCAACTAATGTTGGCGATACTATTAATGTTCATAAATATCAAGGTCCATCAGTCCCATCAATGTCGGCAGTCGATAGAAGACAACTCAATCAAATGAAAAATTCCATGATGCAATAAAAAAAGGATGACCATTTCTGATCATCCTTTCTAAAAAGAGGGTAAAGGAGAAACTAAAAAACCTCTATTTAATCCTCTGCGGCTAGTTTAGCAAAGTACTGCATCGTATCATCTTCTTCCATAGATGACTCTGCCGTTGCCGTAACTGGCGCTGGTGCAGATGTAGTAACAGGTGCCGCTTTAGTAGTCGGCTCACCCCATGGAATATTATTATCCAAAGCTTCTGCCTGTTTCCTTGTAGAAGGTGAAGACTCTCCAAGAACAATAGCCAAACGAGATTTCAACTCATCATAGGACTTATAGTTCTTTGGATCTGTCCACTCAGACATATCGTGTTGCTTGTTGTAGATGGCCTCTAGATCATCGTCTGTGCCAGCCATTGCTGACGGTGCCTTGAATGAAGAAGCATCATAGTTAACGTAACCTTCAACCTTACGGATCTTTACTGTAAAGTCAGCACCCTTCCACATATCAAATGGATTGATAGGTGCTTCATCAGGAAACTGTGGTTGCATTGTATCCATGATCTTATCAAAGATCTTCTTACCAAAACGATACAACTTAACTTGTCCTTCGTTCTCAGGGTTAGAAGGATCAGATAGGATCTGAATGTTTGCCATGTAACGTAAGTTACGCTTACGATCACGCACTGTAGACTTAGCCTCATCAGAGCCATCTTCATTCCACAAACGTGAGTTTGCTTCTGCCAATGGATCAGGCATACCAATAGAAGTAAGAGACTTCTCTACATACCACTGGCCTGTTGGTCCTTTAAAGAAGTGATCCCAATAGCGAACCCAAGGAGTAGGCGCATCAGCCGACCCCGGAAGGAAACGAATAACAGCATAGCCGTTACCAGCCTTATCTCTGGAAGGTTGCCACAATCGTTCATCGTTACGATTGTCTGTTTTCTGTTCACCGCCTGATGCGGCTTGTACCATAGCCGACAAATCTGTGCGGCGTGTTTTTAGTTCTGCGAATGACATTTATTATTCCTCTGTATATTAATGTATGTCTTTGTATTATGTGTTATCCACCTAATCATTATATAATAGTATTTATGATTCGTCAAGTCTTGATGCCAATCCAAGCAACAAGAACGCTTCTTTCTCCTTTCGTTACTGGTGTTACCTTATGAAATTTATCTGATGGGAAGAAGATTGTCTCCCCAACTTCTAAAGATGTTTTTATTTCTGTGTCTGATTCATCATATATTATAAAGTCTCCACCTTCTAAATCATCTGACACTTCTATTATCGTAGAAGTAGAGAAAACTCGTGATTTCTTATCATCTCCGATTTGGTCTTTATGTTTAAGAAAATGATCATTCACACCGTATTTTAAATAATCAAACTGAGTTACTTTATAATCATCAGGGTCTAGTGTAACATCCCATATGTTAATCATTTTCAAAAGGATGTTACATATATCTGGATAGTGTTTAGGCTTTATATTTCTTTTAAGTAGTGTAGATCTTGTGTCTTTGTCTAGAGACCCCTTGCCACTATCATAAACAGTGGCATCTTTCCATCCAGTATTTTCAGATTGCATATCATATAAAGATTGTAGTTCAACATCTTTTCTTTTTAAATAAAGTTTCTCCATTAGTCCACAGGAAGCATGGCTTGCTTTGGTAAATAGTTTAGCACCATTGCTTCTGCTTCAAGCTTATCCTTTATTGTTGGGGAGATGAACTTACGCACATCTTCCAGTTCAACCGCAATCTCATCACAAACGTGTATGATTGCGTCCATGTAAGATGATCTATGATTTTTTACTGTTTTTTCTATTAGCACTGTGAACTTTGTTTTTGTCAACATATCTTCTTGTGGTTGCATTATCTTCATCTTCCATTTCTAAGGTGTAAGTACCTATATCGGGATACCATATCCCTACTGTTCTTTTAGGAGTTCCATCAGAATGATATGCCATGCCCACACACTTGTAGCTTACCAAGTGTTGTCTCTCAGATCCCCATCTACTATCCATGTAGATTCCAGTTCTCAGATAGTTCTGAAGGTTAGCCAAGTAGACCTCTTCGACTGCATATGCAGATTTCTCTTTTACGTCTTTAGAGTTTTTCCATTTCCTTATAGACTGCATTTTAGCTTTAGTATTATTAATCCATCCTCTTACTCGTGGTGGAGCAAAGGGGTCTGTATCAGGTAGGTTTCTGATTGATTGATGAATTGAAAGTTGCTTAGAAGGAGCCTTTGATTCTCTAGCCTTTGCTAGACGTTCACGTAACTCTTCACGTTGCTCTTCCGAAAGTTGTCTCTTTTTTCTAGCCATTACAAAATCTCCATAATAATATTATACCACAATTATTCAATGTTGTCAATCTTCATCAAGTTTTATTATTTCTGTATCTCCACTATCAAGTGTCTTATTTTTAATATATCCCTGATCACACAAGTAAATAATAGTCTCCTCTATTATCTCTTCCTTCTTCTTGTTTGACCACACATATCCCATCATAAAAGCACACAAGCATAGTAATGATAGTATGACCCACTGTGTAGCCTCAGGATTATCTAAAACATAAGTTAACATATTTATTTACCTTTTTTAAATCGTTACATATTAAAGAGTCAGGACCACCAGTATTTTTAGAAACTTGTTTCCAGTTTGAAAGTGTTACTAACTTCTTATTATAATGATAGGCTATCTGTTGTCCAAGACCTTCGTAACCTAAACATAATGTGCTATTTCGAATCGTTTCGAAAACATAATCTATTGACATTCTATAATGGACTATTTTCACAGGAATGTCAAGGGTATTAATATAACTATCTAAAGTATCTTTATTTATAGGCATTTTATCATGCTCTACTGGAGCGAGATTATTCCAAGGTGTCCACACACAAAGATACTTATGATCTAAAGGTTTCTGTTTAGTTCCTAGTTTAGGGTATCCTATTTTCTTTGCAACTATATCAGCATTCTCTTTACGTAAAAAGTTAACATACTTATGAGCATACTTTTCAAGTTCGCATATTTCAACTTCATATTGAATACAATCACTATAGTTATCTAACACATCATAAATGTTTTGCTCATACTTAAAAGCATCAGGCCAAGCATAGTTTTCTTTATCAGAAGATATCACATACTTTACTGATATTTTTTTACCTAAGATATATTTTATAGATCTGGCATACGACATAGTTCTTATGATATCGCTATAGCCATAAGAGTTTTGGGTGATGATAGTATACCCATCATCACCTTCTTGAAGCTTTATGTCTTCTTTTAGTCCCACTCATTATCCCATTTTGTGGTGTAATGCATTACTTCACCGTAGTACTCTTTAGCATATTTAGGAGCATCAGTATAGAAAGGATTGTAAAGTTCTAACTCCTCATCCTTCTTTTTATTTTGCTGACGCTTTATACCAGCCTGTTTTCTTTGTTTCAACATTAACGTGTCATGTTGCTTCTTAAGTTCATCAACGAATATACTCATACCAATCATTATCCTTTAATCTATTCTTGAAGAGTATACACTCTTCACTACTTAATGTCAACTCAGTCTTCTTACTTTTGTTGGCAAACTCACGTAGGGTAAACATACCCATTCCATTACTTACAAGGCTATATTGCTTGCCTTCCTGTTTGTCATTTTTAAAGATCAACTTAACTTCACCTTTGGCTTTGGCTTATCTTTAGACATAGATCCTGTCTTCACAACGCCAGACCTTTTGATCCTATTGATAAGCCTTTTAATATCCTTCATGCCACGGCCTTGAAGCCGTGGTTAGCAACAACAAACTTATTGCCGTTGAATGAGTCGATGATAATATCACCAACAGATACAGAACTCATCCGATCTAAACGAGAGATCTTATCCTCAGGACCGATGTTACCGATTTCAAAAACATCGTGTAAGCTCTCACCACTGATATTAGCAACGTGGTTGTATAGACCTTCATCAAAGGCACCCTTCGCTATATCAGCGATGTTATCGCCACGAAAGTCCATCATCATAGATCTTTTGGTATCTAATGTAGCCTCGCTACTTGAGTTACTTAGATGCATTTGGTGTAGTGCGTATTGTATAGATTTCATATCGAATCACTTTCTTTATTACCTACTACCTTTATAGTATAAATAGAGGTGAATGTCAACCCTTGTGAGAGAAATAAATGGAAAATTTTAAAACTATAATGATAAGAGTCAAAGGTAATGATATATCTGAAGCATATGCAGGGCATTGCTCTAAATCTTGGACAGGTTTTAATTTAAGATATTGGGATGCTGTCACACCAAACACTCTCTCTCAACAATCAGGATTAACTTTTGGTAAAAGGGGAAATGGTGCAGAACTTACTGATACTGAGAAGGCTTGTTTCTATAGCCAATATCATCTTTGGAAGAAGTGTGCCACTGAGAAAAAACCTATATTGATTTTAGAACATGACGCATGGTTACAAAATTCAGCTCCTATAAACTTTAATCCAAATTTACAAGTTCAGTATTTCGGGCAACACGCTATGGAAGCAGTGATGTTTCATCCAGTGTTCTGTCAAAAAATATTAGATCACGTATCAAATAATCCTGTTACTGGACCAATGACTTTAGTTGATGGCTTGTTGGGCTACTTTAAATCTAAAGAGCAAAGTAGATATGGGTTACCTCATGCGAGATATATGGGAAAGTTGGCACCAGTACATTCTGTAATAGATCCTAGTATAGGAACCACTGTTACTCATCAATCAGGAACTACTGTAGATAGATTAAAAGAAGATGAAGATTTGTTTAGATTGGTAGAACTTAAAAATAATAACCAATAGCCATAAATCTTGTATAGTTATCTAGTTTTTTACTACCTTTATAAAGTGTCTGAGTTAAATTATTCTGTTTAGCTAATTGATTTTCGCTATCGACACAGTTTATATGCTGATCTTTTATAGCCCTATGGTCGTTAGATTGTAGAGCATACGTAGGTCCAAACACCGCTGGTATATCCTTCATGTGTTCGCAACTAGTATTGATTATCAAATCATAAGATTGATGGTCAGAAAACTTTGTAGCGTCCATAGTGATACTACTATAGTTTTTAAATAAATTGTTAACTTCAAAGTAAAGATCTCTGTCCCTGTGACAACATGGATCGTTATCTAAAAAGTCAAAGTGCTCAACGTCACAGTGTGTGGACATAAGTTCATACAAGAGTACAGAGTTCCAACTCCCCAATACAAGAACTTTCTTCCAGTTCATATTAATATTGGCTATCTCTTCCACTAGCCAAGACTTACATTCTATTTGTTTAGGTCTGAAACTCTCTAATAATTTTTTGGCCCATTTGCCCTCTTTAGCCAGAGCAAAACCTGTTTCAGCTACTCTACCTAAAACTTTCTCATCTATCATTTGGAAACACCGCTATCTCAGGAATGTAAATATTATCACATATAGTATTATATATGAGGTTAGATAGAGGTTCTCTTCTATCACTATCGATATATCCTGACACAATATTATAGGACTTACAAGTATTGAATTGAGATACAACCTGATAATGTGCTTCGTTCAATGCTTTCTTGTGGATAGAGTAATATTTGATTTCATCTCTAATACCAACAGAAGCCATACTACTAATATTAACAATCTTTTTGTCTTGACCTTTCCACATATCGTAAACTGAATACAATAAATCTACCTGAGAGTATCTGTCATACGCATTGTTAATGAATACGTCACAGTCCTCTACTCTATCAAGAATGGGTTGGATCTTACGTATATCAAATCCATTAGATCTGCTTAGACCAACTACCGCATCAGATACAGAGAACCGCTCTAAAAGAGCGGCACCTAAACCAGACGTGTGGCCTGTGATGGCTACTCTACGCATTCTAGAGCAACACGCACGTATTCCTCTCCAAGAAGTTCTAGCATCCTATAAGTGGCGTGACGTTTAATGCACTCCTTACGCCAAGTCTCTACCATTCCTGTTGGTTCAGTAGTATTTTCCAGAATATAGTCTGCCCAAGCAATCCCTTGGTCATACTGTGCAATAGCTTTGTTATGTTTTTCACGATCAAACATTAGCATCAGCCTTCACCCATGTATCAAATTCAGTGCCTTTCCAGTGCCAACCCTGAGACATTTTATATACCTCATATGCCACAAGAACTTTATGAGGTTGACCAATGTAGTTTCCATTGTCCATATTCTCAATTAACCAATCGAAGCTCTTACCGAAGTAATCACTCCGCTTATTGAGAACAGTCATAGCACCTTTAATTTTCATTCGAATCACTCCTTATTACTCTTATAGATTAGCATACATTTAACTTGATGTCAACCCCTAACATTCATAGAATGAGGGTATCGACCTTTTTGTACACTAAAATTCTTTTTAGTTTCGTCTATAGCAAAGTTCTTAGATTTCATATATTCTTCAAACGGTTGTTTGTAGTTTGCTCTCATATCAGGATGAAGCAGATAAAATTCCAAGAATACTTCGTTTCTTAGTAAAGGAAATATTGTTTGTATATTGAAATGATTATAGGCTCTATGAGAACAATACATAAATCTACATAGTAATGAAAAATCATTAGTATAAAATTCGTCAGTTCCTAATCCAGAATATAGATATGAGTTAGGTATATGTTTACTTAAAATGAAATGACTTTGAGGTCGATACTTACCAAATTCAGCATCAGTAAATCCAGCTTTTTCCATATCATCCCATGCTTCATTTACTTCAGCATCTGTTTGATCTGGGATAATTTTTGTTGGAACATCTAAGTATTTTATTCTATCATGTAAAACATCAAGGTTCTCATTACCTTCCACGCAACACAGAGTAAACTTTTTATTAGAAGCATGAAGAGCCGTTGCTATAGTTCCGCTATCTGCACCACTTCCCATACCAAGTACGGGAATGACTTCAGATGGGTAACATATATCAACAGCATATTCTATAGCTTTAAAGAAGTCTGAATAACCAGTTTTGTATTCCAATAGATTTAAAACCAACCTACAACGATGCCAACTATCCAGAAAAGAACCATAGCAACTATAGTTCCACATATGATATGGTCTTCATACTTTTTCATCATCATATACTCCGTATCCACTTTAGTTCTTTTTGAAAGTCTTCTATCATACCTTTGGTAGCATTGATGGCTCGTAGGCAATCATCAGAAGGGTTTTTAGTTTGCTCAATCACTAGTTGAGCAAGATTAGATTTACAAGCCTTTATATAGCTTTCTACTTGCTGTATCATTATATCCCCAAGTCTTTAACAAAAGCGTGTTGGGGGTTTACAAATCCCATGCTCTCTACTTCATCGAAACCATAGAGAACCATGCCTTCTAGCAATGGATTTTCGCCCTTCTCATACTCAACAAGATCATATCCTACTGGAATAGAACCTTCGAAACTGTCAATGTTGATTTTCATAACTTGCTCTTGCATAATGATTCGCTTTCTATCTTATTACTCCTATAAGATAGCATAAGTTTAACTTCATGTCAAGTGTTATTTTAAGTTCTAGAGTCCCAATGAGTTTTACTTAACTCTCCACGAAGGGCTGTTTCTCCAGTTTTACGCACTTCAGTATAAACTTTGTGCGTTCCATCAGTCCTAATACCATTGGTTTGCTTCTGCCACAATGGTCTTAGTGGACTAGTTGCTCCGGGGTCTGATGGTGAGTTATTATACTGCCAACCAGTTGCGGCTCCAGCACCATTAGTTACATTTACAAATGCCATGATTGTTTCCTCTTAATATCTAATGATTTTGTTTGGCGTCTTGAAGTTCTTCTTACGCATTATTGTTTTCATCACAACATCAAACTCATCATTACGCTGGTCATACGTAACTGCGACAGGAATGTTCAAGTCTTTTTGAATGTCTTTCACAACTGCTTCAGCACCCGCTATGCCCTTCAGAGACTTACCCTGCTTCGCATAGATCTTCTTAATGAACTCTGCTAGTTCTTTGAGCGTTATACAAGGGTTGTTACGCTCATCACTCATTCGATCAGCAAAGTGTCTAGTGAACTTGAAGTCAATATCAAACTTCTTGAACAGTTGATCAACAACCTTTTCGAACTGTTGTATCTGCTTCATGCCTATTAGGTCACACTGAGCTTCTGTTAAGTGATGTTTGAATGATAGCATTACCAATCAACTCCTTTAGGAACATATTTAATAATCTTCATACGGATTTCTTTTTCTAGTTTTGCTATTGGTGTCGGTGGCTTACCTTTACGTTTGACATAGAAGTAGTTCGCATCTTTAACATACACTCCACCCTTACCCGACTTACCAAGATCAGTATCGACACCAACCTTATTGAATGCAAACGCTATGTCTCCATCCATGTACTTACGTAGACCTTTACCCATACTGAGGATATCGTTCATTGTAGCAGAAGCCCCTCTATGAGTATTCACTAGAATATCTGTAGGAACGACACGTCCTCTCTTAGGGTCTTTGTTTTGTGCCTTCGCAACTTCAATATCATTTACTACCCAAACAATATGAATATTCTCTTTCGGATATCCAATAGCAGATACTTGACGTGTAATCTTCTCTAACTTCTGTAAGTCTTTTAAAGTCACATCAAATATAATATTAGGCTTTCTATCAGATGGTGCAGTCATTATAGAAGTATACAAAGTCTTCATTCGCCTATCATCAAGATTTAAATAGTCACCTAAAATAGCATGAAGCGCACCAACATTCATTGGATTGTCTAGATTAGATCCTATTTTCTTTAAATCTTGACCTAAGTCTTTCTTTACACGCTTTTGGATCATAGGAGAAGCCACAGCAAGTCTTTTTAGTTCATCTACATCAAAAGTATAACCTTCAATACCTACCAGAGTATCCTTCACAAAACCCTTACCTGATCCAGCACCACCAGCCATGATAACCACGTTACCAAACTTAGGATATGCTTTACCACCAAATGTAATAAGTTTCTCTAATAGTTCTTCGTACTGCGCTTCGATATACTGTTCCCTGATAGGATCAGATACCTTTACACCATCTACTAGTTCGTCTATGAATGAAGAAAAATTTTGCATTACTTTAATCCCTCAAAAGGGTTCTTTTTCTTTGTTCCGGGCTTTATAGAGTATTTAGAATCAGGCATTTTAATAATTTTTAACTCTGCTTGAACTTCATAATACGTTGATCTAGTAGCAATCCTAACCTTAAAAGCACCTGTGCCAGCCAGTAAAGGTATTCCTTTTGCAGTTAATTTTAAAGGATTAGTTCTTCCTACCATATAAAAATCGTCACCAGCTTGCATATAGTATGCTGGTTCAGCCTTATTGTTTAGGTAATGATCTGTTATTGTCTCACCAAGATTTACATTGGGAAGAGCTTCCAAATATCTGTTAATCCCCGGTTGAGAAAAATATTCTTTCATTATCTCTAAAGGAACAGCATTTTTATCTTTAAGACCTCTTATTGTCGTAGGTATTTTTGGTTTCTTTATACCACTAAACTCAGCAATAGCTTTTATAAAGTCTTTAGCAGTTTGCGATTTATTCATTATTTCAACGGCTCTATGGGCAGACTTCATAGTATAGGTTGTTGCCCATTTACTTCCATCAAAGTATATTCTAGGGTTCGCCAAATTATCAGTATGATTCATTTTAACTTCAAGCCAAGATTGTTCACCGCCATCTGATGTTAGTTTTAAATCAGAATATTTTGTAGAGACTTTTGGTCTTTCAGAAGAGATTCCTTTTATCTTACTATTAATATGATCAGAGATATCTCTTTCATATTTGTCAGACTTAGCTGATTCAGCCAGAAATGTTTGAAATGATTGCATAAGATTCTACTCTACTGTTTCATTGTATTTATAACACTTTAGCACTTGGGATAAAAGAGATGTTGGGAGCCGTTTGGTTATCACGAAACTCCCAACTTAATCACTGGCACCCAGCTTTCCGCTATCTCTGTAGCGTAGTCGTAACCCAGATAGGGGGCTATTTTTTTGTGGTAGTGACACCACTTCTTATCATTGGGGATTGCCCCCCAACTAGAACCAGAACAACTGGCACACGGCTCTGGTGGTCTCTACTGGACTCGAACCAGTAACCTACTGCTTAGAAGGCAGTTGCTCTATCCAGTTGAGCTAAGA
>TARA_R110002167_G_C12703340_1_pt1 | contig 10236 bp, 7 predicted proteins | sample TARA_R110002167 | Tara Oceans TARA_R110002167 (sample SAMEA4398238) | marine metagenome | biome: Polar Biome; feature: [MES] marine water layer (ENVO:01000295) within the mesopelagic zone...; material: water (ENVO:00002006), including particulate matter (ENVO:01000060) such as...... | reverse complement strand
GACCACTTTATTTTAAATTTGATAATTTAGTCGGACGACAGTAATTAACAATAATGAAAAAACTGCTTCAAATAATAATTCTGACCGTAACTACTTCTTGTGGTTCAACCAAAAATACGACTGACTTAAATTTTGATGAAAAGTTTGAATTATGCTCTGAAATCAAATACAATCTACTTATAGACGAATTTGGACCAATTGACGAGAAACTGATTTACAAAAAGAATATTCATAGTTTATTAGAAAATTCACTAATTGAAGAAAAATTTTTGAATGAAATAAGCAAGGCTGGATATGTGGAATTATTAAAGAAAGCAGGTCGGAATGAAATAAATCCCGAGTTTTTTGATAAGCTTAAAACGGATATAGGATTTGACCCATATTTTTTATTTCCCATGAATTCTCATTTATCTTGCTATGGTTATTTATTTGAACAACTGAAAATTTTTGACAAGTCAAGTTGGCAATTTAAATTTTGTTTAGCCTATAACAAATTTGAGGCTTATGGAGAATTAAATACTGATAATGAATATTTAATTGAAGCGTTGAATAAAATTCCAGAAGATAAATTTCAAAAGATTTTATATAGGAAATTATTCTTGGATTTAATATACATAAATCTGAATTAATTACTTTAGCTAGTACCTAAGGATTCTGTCTACTTGAACAGCTATATATGACTCCATGACAATCTCAGGGAGCAGTTCTAGTCTAGACAATGTGTGCTGTTGGCTGTGTTTGGATTAGACCTGCTTGGGAATGTTGTTTGGCAAACAACTAAATTGGAATAAGGAGAAAAATACCATCCTTCTATAAAATTGCTAATAAAATGGAAACCAGTAAAGTATATCTCTGTAGAGTGGAAAGGTCGGAAATAAATGGTAATTATACCGTTTGGTTACCGGAACAACCTGACGATGATTTTGTCTATATGCTGGTGGAGAAATATGATTTATTGCAAGGGGAACTGTGGGAAATCCTTTTAAAAACCGGTGCCAAGGATAGCAAATTGGATGTTTCAAAGGTATATTTTGCCCCTGAAGGAGATGTCTTTGTCTCCTATACCAGCGATTATGAATTGGGTAAAAACATGGAGAAAATCCTTAATGAACTGATTTTAAATCCCGAGTACTTCACTAATATGGTCCACCTAAGTGGATTTAAATTGTAATTGGCAGTAGTGCAGGTTACTTTTCTATTGGTAACTTGTAAATCCAAAAGAAAGTTGAATTCGACCTTTAGTTCTGAGCCATACATTGATGGCCTTATGGTTTGCCCGAGCAGTTTAGCACCGGCCAATTGCATTCAAATTTGTCTATAAGATTGTACCATTGATAGGGTATTTTATTGACATTTTTATACCTTTAGCTTTATCCGCTATAACAGGTATAGAATCATGGTATTACGTGCGCTTATCCTTCTTGCTTTTTCCTTTGCTATAGTTAGTCTTGTCCAAGCGCAAGTAAAATACAATAGGGTGGTGTTTAAACCCAGCCCTTATGTAGAATACCATGCCAATGGCAATATTTACAAAAAGGGTTTTGTGAATGCTAACAAGCAGTTCGTTGATACGCTAGCCATTTTCTTTCCCTCTGAAAAATTATCCATGACTGCCGTTTACGACAATGGTGTACCGAATGGGTTATGCATTCATTACAATAAGGATGGCTCAATAAGCAGGGAAGGGTTATATGTGCAAGGCAAAAAAGATGGGCTTTGGGTCTATAATAACTACGCTACATCTAAAAAGGGGCTTCCTTATCGCTTCTCTGTGAACTATAAAAACGGCCAACTTCATGGAGAGACCATCCTTTATGAAGGAACACATAAAATCCGCTCCATACATGCATTTTTAGGTAAACCCGCGCCTAATAAAAAATGGGAAATGTACTATGATAATAGCGATAATTTATTGGCTGTAGGCTTTATTTCCAGTGACAATCAATTCACCTTGCGGGGCATATATACGGAAGATGGGGAGTTTGTAGACAAGGTTGGGGTCAGTAAGGAAAAAACAGAAATTTTTCTAGAAGCAATGCGATCGTTTTTTAAGTCCATCCCTAAGCAAGAAAAAAAAACTGCGACTAAGGTCACCTATGAGACAAAGACAGTCACACATAAATCCGTCCCATTTAGCACGTATCTTGCCAATGGGAAAATTCATGAGAAAGGCTACCGCAATGCCAAGGAACAGCTTGTTGGAAAGCTACTAACCTATTATACTTCCGGCACTCTAAAATCAGAAATGCACTATTTCAATGGAGTGCTTCAAGGTGATTGTACGCATTATAATGAGGAGGGTACCATTAAAATGCAAGGCAAATATGCCAAAGGTAAAAAAGAGGGTTTATGGATTTATCCTGACTATATCAAGAATAATGAGGCTAGATTTAGTTATAAGGTGCATTACAAAAACGGTCTGTTACATGGAGAAACCCTATTCATCAAAGGAGATGAAAAATTGATATTGATGACAGCTTCCGAGGGAGTACTGCTTGGGAAATGGGAAAGCTATTACCCAAATGGCTTCCCATCAAGCTCCGGTTTGGTGAGTGCTGCCGGTGATGTCCTCACCCATAAAGTATTTGACAAAGAGGGAAAAAGGATGGTTACGATGTTTTCACCGCCTACACCCGAAAATTTAAGCAATTCCATTAAGGATGTTTTTGCCACCATTCCTAATTAGCAAAGCAGATAGGAGGTAAGTTGAAGGAAAGCATGAGTCCCCGGAAGGAAGGCATTAGTTATCCGAAAAAACCGGAAAGTAAAGTGAAGGAAGTGGAAAGAAACCTGCGGGAATCCAAAAGTAACACGAAGGAATGCAAAAGGAGGTGGAGAAAATAGGTAAGATATGGGAAAGCAAGCTTAAGTAACGGGTAGGAATGCAAGAGTAACCCTAATTAATGCAATTGTAATAAGAGAATATTCATAGGGAAGTGGTAGGAATGCAAAAGTAATGGGTAAAAATGCAAGAGCACCGGAAAGGAATAGGCAAGTAAGCTACAGGAACAGGAAGTAAAGCCCAGCAACCAATAAGAAGTATTCTTTGCTGCTTATGTGATTAGATAAATTATGACCCAAAAAGGGCCATATGTTTATAGTTAATGGTTTTAGTTTTATAACCCGACCCATATGGGGTCGAATAAAAACTGCACCTGAGTCAGTCTATAAACCTAAAATCTTTTCAGGATTAAAAATGAGTTATACTATTTTTTATACATAAGTACATGGTATTTAGTGTTATAACGAAATAAAATTGCTATTTTAGATAGGCCAATACCTCGAAAAGCTCTCTTTAGTACGTGCTATAGGCTTTTCTTCACCAACACGATTTGTAAATCAAATGGTCTTCCCATGAAAAAGATAACCTTCCTTTTCCTGACCCTATTTATTGTTTTCAACTCCCAAGCACAAAGTCCGGAAAATCAGCCTCCAATTATTTTTATATACGATGCAAGTGGCTCCATGTGGGGACAGATGCAAGGAAAAACCAAAATGGAAATTGCCGCCAATGCCTTGAGTAGTACCATAGGGAATCTTACTGAGCATCAAAAATTAGGCTTTGTTGCCTATGGGCACCGTAAGGAAGGGGATTGCGAGGATGTGGAATTTATGGTGGATGCCGAGACAGGGACAAAAAAGGAAGTAATAGCAGCCGTCAAAGGGATTAAACCTCTTGGCAAAACACCATTGGCTTATTCAGCAACATTGGTCATTGACCAATTAAGAGCGGCCAAGCAGAAAGCCACCATTATCCTAATTACAGATGGCATAGAATCCTGTGATGGAAATATTTGTGAGATCGTCCAAGCCGCCAAAGAGGAGGGCATTGATTTTAAATTGCATATCATTGGCTTTGGCTTAAAGGAAGAAGATACCCAGCAATTGAGGTGTGCAGCAGGAGCAGGGGAAGGGAGCTATTTTAGTGCGGCGAACGCAGAGAATCTAGGAGAAATCCTCAATGTAGCCACTGCTTCTACTGTGGATAAGCCTGCCAATAATTTCTCTGTTTATGCGCTAAAAAATGGCAAGCCATTGGACGTCTTTGTAAAGGCTTATGATATTGTAGCCAAAAGGGAACCCATTATGCTTAGAACTTATCAGGATACCGGGTATTTCTACTTGCCTCCAAGTAAATACAACTTTGAAGTGGTTCCGTTGGAGGGAAGTGATGTAGATATGATTACAGTTAACAATGTAGAAAGTCATGAGCATACCATCGGCCACCAAATGATCTCCTTTGATGGCGGTAAATTGGATGTATTTACTTCAAATAATGGGGAGGGCTGGGACAGTATGGTCAAGATAATTGATAACAATGGAAAGGTAGTGGCCACCACCAGAACCTATGGGGCTAAAAAGGAAGTTGAAGTCAATCCCGGTGTATATAAAGTAGCCATTCAGGCCTTGAAAATGGAAGGGCTTCAAACGAATACCGAGCTGGATAGCGTCGTCATTGCTGCTGCAAAAACTTTGCCCTTGGTTTATGATTTTAAAACGGGAGCGTTTGAAATTTATACTCAGGTTGGAGGAGAGAATATAGATACGGTAGTTTCCATAAAAGAAGAAAAGTCCGGCAAAAGTGTTGCTGGAGCCCGAACTTATAATAAGGGAGCCAAATTTCTATTAAACCCGGGCAATTATGTGGTAACCATCCGACCATTGGGAGCCCATAAAGAAAAAGCCGCACAAACAATAGAAGTGGAAGTCAAAGCAGGAGAAACCCATACCAAAACATTAAATTTTTAAGGATGTCTTAAGATTTTGTCAGCATTGTTGCAGAAAAAAAGCAACAATGCCGCCAAAATCGTTTAATGTGCATAAACCGAACCACGGGCTGCACCCGTGGCTGATATATTACGCTCCTTCAGGGCTGGGAAATGAGGAGAACGACGCCTCATTCTATTATGATTTATTTAAAGAATCGACAATAAATAACGTTAGGGAGTTAATTTTTATCATTGCTATTTTTTTTATTCCGGCCTTATGGAAATTAGTAAAATGATTGCTCAATGGCGTTAAGAACAAAAAATCTGTTTGACGCCTTTTCGGCGGAGTTTTTTTTTGTTTAGCCAGTGAGTATTCATTTTGCGTTAAGATTTACATACAGCCTTGATCTTTTTGGTTCGTTTTTGGATCAAGCCAAAAATGAACAGGAAGAGATATCGACAACCAGTACCTTTAATATTCAAATCATATTAAACGGTCATAATATCCCTATAACTCGCGTGTTATTAATTCCCTACAATTATTTGACTTTGTGAACTATTGGCTTTTCCATCTTCTATCAATACCTTTAATGAACCTGAAGCGACTTTTTCTCGGTCAAAAACTATATTCACCCATTGTTTGCCTACACTAAGATTAGTAGCTCCTGTACCATTATTGATAGAGATTTCTTTACCACTTACCCAGACTTTGGCCTGATCTACCCCGGTTAATTTCAAACTGAATTCTCCTGCCTTAAGTATGCTTACTTCAAATTGTACAAGGCTGAATTTTTTACCATTGTTGTCTGTAATCACAGGAATATCTCCCAAGGGCAAGTCACCGGCTACTTTGCTGTATAAAGCCTTTGTGCCAGGTGCAATTTTTTTACCCGGCAGGTTTTCCCAAGTATTCACTCCATCAATTTTGCTCAAAGCCTTAAAATCAGGTGCTGCCTTCCAACGTCTCACCAGTTTTTCATTGGTAACCCTGAAATCTCCATTGCTTCCCAGTTTGGAAAGATAACTGACCAAATTAATAAATTCTTGTTTTTCCAGACTAGCAGTAATTCCTGCGGGCATCAAGGAACCGGGGACCTTTTCCACATTTTTAATTTGTGATTTAGGAATGCCATTTTCATTACCTGCCATGTCTCGAATGACAACTTCTCTTGCCCCATCATTGATCAAATAACCCATCACAATTCCACCATCATTTTTGGTTACTTTCTGCAACTCAAAACCTTCTTTGATTGATTCTGTAGGCTCAAGTATGGATTTGATAATATTGTCTATAGGTAAACTTGTGCCTAAAGAACTTAGGTCCGGTCCCAACTGACCACCGGCACCACCTATTCCATGGCAGTTTTGACACATCATAGAGGCTCGCCTGTAAATGGCTTCGCCTTTCACCGGATCTCCCTCAGTTTTCACTTCTATTCCAAGGAGATAGATTTCTCGTTCGCTTAATTGCTGAGGCATTTTCTCAGGAGGTAATACTCCACCAGAGGCTTCCAAGGCATCTTTAAGCTGTATGGCTCCGGTTCTGGTTCTTCTATGCACGGGGAGTAATTCTTGCATGGTTTTTCTTCCTGTCTTGGCCGTTTCTGTAGGGATGCGTGTATTGGACAATGAATTGGCCAACATAGTGGTGGCATTATTGGAGGAAAGGAATGCAGCAAATAATTCTCGCGTGCCATTTTCTGAAGGCTTTTCTGAAAGCAGGGTAATTGCAGCATCTGTAGCCTTTTCCGGAGCTGTTCTCACCAACTGAGAAATGGCCAAGATGCGGATGCTCTCATTTTTATGCGTTTTGGCCATGTTGAGCAAAAGTTCCTGACTATCGGCATCATCAAGCTTACCCATAGCTTCCATGGCGGCTTGTCTTACCTCCTCATTGCTGTCTTGGTTCTTTAGCAAGATAAGATCCAATAGGTCGGCTTTTTTCCACATACCTACCAATTGCAATGCTTTTATCTCTACCGCTTCATTATTACTTGAAAGCAAGGATCTCAATTGAGCAGAAGTATGTTGTGGCACCAAACCTCTTTCTGAAGCTGCTTTGTACAGTAATTCCAGGTCTTTCAATTGGCTTTCTTTATCGGTAGATTTTGGATTGATTGCTTGTAGATAGATTTTGGTTAAATCTTTTTTGGTGCCATATTTGGCCAATTTTTCACGAACCAATTCCAAGTATTTTTCCGGGACCTTATTGTCGCTATACATTTGAGCAAGCAAAGAGGTGGATTTTGGGTCACCTACGGTATTTAAAGCAAATATGGTTTTGTCCATATTCCCGAAATAGTCAGGATTATCTAATAATTTTGGTAACCAAATCGGGCTTAAAGTATTGATGGTGTGCCATAAGGCAAAGTCCAAGTTAACATCCATGGTTTGATCCAATGCCTCCAAAGCAGCAATAGTGGCTTCTGCAGTGCTGAAATTCTGAATCCCTACAACCGCTTCTAACCTTACTGTTGCGTGGCTATCCTTAGTGGCTTTGGCCAATAAAGATTGCGTTTCAGGGATGTCTTCTTTCCAATGCACCAATACCCTTATGGCTGCAGCTCTTGCTTCCGGTTTTTTAGCTGTTAATAGCTTTTCCAATAAAGGTACATTCACTGCGCCAATGGCCTGATGCATCCAAAGCCCTTCCATTAAATGGTGCTCAAATTCTTGATTTGAAGGATCAAGCGCATCGAGCCATTTACTTAATGCCTCCCTTACTTCTTGTACGTCCTTATTCTTTAGGATCAACTTCGCCTGTAATCTTTCCCAGTTTTCTTCTGATTTTAAGGCTTCCAATAATTCCGGAATAGTTTTATTCTGCAAATCAGGATACTTGACCAAAGGGCTGTCCTTTTTGGTTATCCTCCAGATTCGGCCATGTTGTTGGTCTCTTCTGGAATCAAAAAAGTCAACTTCCCCGTGTTGAATGATAGGGTTGTACCAATCAGCAACATAGATTGCGCCATCAGGTCCCATTAGGATGTCAACAGGTCTGAAGCCAATATGATCTGTCCATAATAAATCATCAGCCTGCTTAGAAACAAAGCCACTACCTTGTTCTTCCAAAACAAAACGATTCACGCGGTTGGCCCTAAAATCATTGGTAATAAGGCTTCCTGCCCAATCTTCCGGCATATGTGCGCCTGAAACAATATCCAAACCACTGTGCTTTGGTTGACCAGGATTCAAACCGCTTAAAATTCGTTCAGCACCAGGGGCAGTTACAAATGTAGCGCCAGGAAAGGCGTAATTAATCCCTTCTCTTCCAGCACCATCTGTCAAAAAGCTTTTTCCCCATTTGTCAAATTGTAGGCCCCATGGGTTAATCAATCCTTTGGCATATACTTCTAATTTTTTGGTTTTTGTATTGTATTGCCAAACACCACCACCTTCAAGTCTGCGGATGCCCCAAGGAGTCTCTACATGGCTGTAGATATAGATGGACTGATTAAAATACATCAAGCCATCAGGTCCCCAACGAAAAGTGTGGATGAGGTGGTGGGTATCACCGGTTCCAAAGCCGGATAGTATTTTGGTCCTCTCATCTGCTTTGCCGTCTCCATCTGTATCTTTTAAGTGTAGGATTTCTGTTGAATTGGCCACATAGACACCTCCATCACCAGGCAAGAGGCCGGTGGGAGTGAAGAGACCTTCGGCAAAAACAGTGGATTTATCTGCTATTCCATCTTTATCGGTGTCTTCGATTACCAATATTTTATCATTGGCCGTCTCACCGGGTCTAAGGTGAGGGTAAATGGTACTGCTTACTACCCATAATCTACCTTGGGCATCCCAGTTCATTTGAATGGGCTTGACCACCATAGGGTCGCTGGCAAATAAATTGACTTCAAAGCCATCTGCTACCTGAAACCTGTCCATTTGAACCTGAGGGTCCGTAGATGGGATATCCCGAAGAGCATTTTGGGCATTGGCAATGGTACCATTGACACTCAGTACAATCAAAAATGAAGCTATTCCTACTAATAATCTTGATATATGGGAAGCTTTATTAGCCACACTTATCAAAAAATTTGTAAATATTTTTAATTCCAATAACATGGTATTTAAGGATTTCTTGGTAAAATGATTCAATCGATTAAAATCCGACATTTAAGGCAGTTTTTCTAGTTGGTAATGAAGGGCTTTGAGCTTTTTGGTTTGATTGATCTGATCATCCAACCAAAGGATCAATGCATCCAAAGCTTCCAATCCTTCCTTATGCCTTCCTTGCTCATAAGACCGGAAGCCTAGAATATAGGTTCTATTTTGCGGACGGTATTGCTGGAAATAGATTTTATCTTTTTCTCTTATCAATTCTAGCAAATGTTTGGATTGTTCTAGGCTTGGGCCTTGTTCCAAGATAATTCCTTCTTCCCATTGCTTCCTGCTTCCAATGGCCGATAGTTTTCCATCCACAGACAAGGAGTAATTCCCTTTTTTTAAGCCATTCACCTTAATGGTTTCATTGCCTGGATTAGGATTAGAAACTAGATTTTGTATGCTATTAAAGGATATATTTCTGGCTTTATCTGCAATGGAAATGTTCTGTACCGGTACATTGCTTTCAACGCTAGCGGTAGAGGCATCAATTTCAATGGAAGGTTTTTCCCTATTCAGCCCCAGTTGATCCATAACCGTTTCAGCAAGCTGAGCATAACCTTTTTCATTTAGATGAATCCCATTGTTTTCATAAAGTTCAGCACTAGTAGCTGTATTAAAGGCATCAAAAACATCTAAAAAAGTTATTTTTCGCTTCAGGGCAATTTCTTTAATTGCCTGGTTATAGCTGCGATATTCATTGTTTCTTAATTGCAATAAATTCTCCGTTCCGGCTGAAATCTGTGGAATGGTAGATAGCAAAATTGCTTTTGCACCTATGGCCTCAACGCTATCGAGCAATTGATTCATACCATTTTTGAAAAGGTCCAAGCCTTCAGCTCCTTGCTGGGCTTCCACATTCCCATAACCTAGGATAAGCCAATCGGGCTCAGCCGCTTTTATTTGAGAAATAAGTAAGTCATAAGGGCCGGGGGGATTGGTGTAGTAGCTTCTTGCATCACCAAATACAGTATCTCCTGACCAGCCTATGTTCCTGAAGGTAAGGTGCTTTTCAGGCCAGTAATTGGTAAGTCTATATTCAAGGAATCCGAATTGTTGTTCATTTTCAATCAATGCATTGCCCAAGAACACAAGCCTGTCCCCGTTTTCAGGGGCAAATTTTTGTTGAGAATATGCTGTGGAAGTGAATAAAATTAATTGAAATAATAGGATGTAAATTCTTTTCATGGGAATGTTTAGGTACCTGATATTTATTGTTAATATAACCTTTAAATATAAAAAGTAACGAAGAATATCAGGTACAATATTTTTTTAATTTTATTATTGGAAATTTTGATTGACCACTGGTTCTTCCTATAACTTTGAAACCGATTTTTTTTAGAATCAAGGGTTTAGCAGCATAAATTCAATATTTTAAATTACTGTCGTCCGACTAAATTATCAAATTTAAAATAAAGTGGTC
>TARA_R110002167_G_scaffold29049_2_pt1 | contig 10237 bp, 10 predicted proteins | sample TARA_R110002167 | Tara Oceans TARA_R110002167 (sample SAMEA4398238) | marine metagenome | biome: Polar Biome; feature: [MES] marine water layer (ENVO:01000295) within the mesopelagic zone...; material: water (ENVO:00002006), including particulate matter (ENVO:01000060) such as...... | reverse complement strand
CTACCTTTGGGGCCATTCTGTGATTGTTATAGCGATATTGAAATAAGGCCCATATCACAGAGAAAGTATGATTTTACCTTCATAGGTCAAATACCCCACACTGGAACAAGGGATTGTTTCAAAAGAGGCTTAGATAAGCTATGTAAAGAAAGCGGAGATAAGTTTAAATATAAAATTCAATTTACCGATTCTTTTGGCGGGGGTGTCTCGCCCAGAGAGTATATGCAGATTTTAGCGGATTCAAAGTTGTCACTTTGCCCCGCTGGAGCCTATAGTATGGAAACCTTTAGATTCTTTGAATCGAGCCTGATGGGAGCAATCCCCGTAGTTGAAAGACTGCCTAAGTTTTGGTATTATGAAGAGTCTTCATTCTTCAAGGGACCGTGGGATTGTTTAGACAACACTCTTTCAAAGTCTTTGAATTTTTTACAATGCTCCGACTGTAGACCACTTTTACAAGGTTTGGCAAAATATAACCAAAACACCTTGACCGCAAAGGGTCTAGCTTTAAAAATGAAGTCTATTGTACAGGCTAGACATAGTAATATCCAACCAAGCAAGTCCCATCTTAAAAATCTAAGAGAACAACTGAGTTATGAACTGGAATCCGACAAACTGTAAAACCCACTTTAGTCTACAGCAGGGGTTTTGCAAAACGGAGAAGCTCGCAAAAAGATGTGCTGAATACGGCTATACTGCCTGTGGCATAGCTGACCTTGGGACTATTTCTGGCGCTGTAGAGTTTCATCAAGACTGCAAGAAGCAGAACATAAAGCCCGTCATTGGGTGCGAGTTTGATGGATTTATCCTATATGCAAAGAATAAGGACGGCTGGTTTGACTTGGTTAAATATGTCTCTAATCAAAATATAGACATTTTAAAAGAGATTGCTGGTCGCTGCAATGTTCTTTGCGTAACCTCTAAGAAAAATGGGTTTGCCAAACTGTTTAAATCCAATCATATTAAAGCAGATTATGAAAATGAGGCTATCTACTATGTAGATAAAGATGACGCAGAATGTCACAGGATCATGTTATGCAGCAAACTCAAAAAGACTCTTAAAAAACTAGAAGGTGTTGAGCATGAGTTTTCACAATTCTTTGATGGGGACGATAGATGGTATCTACCAGACATGACCGAGCTATCAATAGGTTGCGAAATTGAAAAAAGATGTGAAGAATATGAACTCACAGGACCGCCCATGCTACCAGACTTTGATTGTCCAGATGGATTCAATCAAAATGAATATCTCAAAGAGCTTTGTCGTCACGGCTGGAAAAATAGACTCGTACCCGCGAAAAAGGTTTCTACAGCAGAGGACAAACAAGAATATCTCGATAGAGTTAAAACAGAATTAGAAGTTATTTTTAAGGCCGGACTTTCTGGATATTTCTTAATCGTTCAAGACATAATAAACTACGTTAAAAAACAGGGGTGGCTAGCCGGACCCGGAAGAGGCTCCGCTGCTGGATGTTTGATTTCATACCTCTTGGGCATTACGGAAGTAGATCCTATAGAATATGATTTACTTTTTGAGAGGTTTTATAACGAAGGAAGAAATACAGAAGATCATATTTCCCTGCCAGATGTTGATATGGATGTTCCAGCCGAGCATAGAGACGAGGTGATTGACTATGCTAAAGATAAGTACGGTATAGAGAACGTGTCTCAGATGATTACGTTTGGTAAACTGCAAGGAAAGTCTGCCCTGAAAGAAGTATTAAGAATTAATGATGCCGTTTCGTTTTCCGAGATGAATGAAATCACAGACTGTATTCCTGACGAACAGCAAATTTCTGACCAATTAGAAATGATGGATAAGGAAGATAGGTCTATAATAAGATGGGCTTTGGAAAACGAGTCTGAAAATCTTAAAAGCTGGTGCAAAATAGACGAAGAAGGAAATATAGAGGGAGACCTAGCCGAGTTTTTCAAACAGGCTATAAAAATAGAAGGTACAAATAAATCTCAAGGCAAGCATCCCGCTGGTGTTATTATATCTAAACACAAACTTGAAGAAGTTTGCCCAATGGTGAAAGATGCTACGGGCAAAATGATAGCGGCTTTTGAAATGAATAGTTTAGAATCACAAGGTCATGTCAAATTTGATATATTGGCAATTGATTTATTGAGTAAAATTATGGAAATAACCAAAGAAGGAGAATAAAGTGGAAGCTACCATAGAAGATTATAAGTCTATTATTTTTTCAGGCTGCTCTATTGAAAGCAATAAAGTTCATATATGTAACTTGAGCAATTACAGCAAAAGAATTGTTGCGGACAACGAGTATCAGGTCTGGTCAGATAAGCACAAACAATATCACATGTATAAGAACATAGATGATGCTGTTAACAAATTTTTAGAATTAAAAGGAAAAAGAGTATGAATTACAGAGACATTATTGTTTTCGATTTTGAGACCGGTGGGAGAAATCCTTATACGTGTCAGCCCACCCAGATTGCCGCTGTAGCGATTCACGCCAGAAAGCTTGAACTTCAGCCCGGAGGTACATTCAACAGCGAAATCAGGCCAATCATAGACGATGACGAGGCTATCAAGGCTGGTGTTGACCCACTAGAGGAAGAGGCGCTAAAAATAACCAGAAAGACAAGAGATGAACTAGCCAAGGCACCATTACCTAAGACGGTATGGAATAAGTTTTCTCAGTTTTGTGATAAGTACAACTTCAAGAAAACAAGTTATTACGCGCCTATCGCTGCTGGATATAACATTAATGGCTACGATATGCCTATCGTAGAAAGAATGTGCCAGCAGTACGGACCTATAGATGCAAAAAGAGGTCGTCAAAAAATCTTTAATCCCATCTTTACTATTGATGTTATGCAGCATATCTATTGCTGGTTTGAAAATAATCAAGATGTTAAAAAATATAATATGGATTACATGCGTGATTACTTTGGAATGGGTCAGGATAGTAAAGACAATGCTCACGATGCCCTTCAAGACGTGAAGGATACTGCCAATATCATGATTAAATTTATGAAACTTCAAAGAAGCCTACTGAAAAAGGTCCAGTTTGAAAAGACATTCGCCAACGGGGAAATTTATGTATGAACAATAAAGAAACGATTGAGCATAGGAGATATTGGATTAATTTATTTAAAATGTCTCACGGCTGCTCAATTTGCGGATATGATAAACACCCGTCCGCACTTTGTTTTGACCACGTAAAACCAGAAGAAAAACATGAGATGACAAAAAACGGCTGCTCTAAAAGAAACCATGCCGGTGGGATGTTTATGCTATATGGAAAGAAATTTTCTAGCGATGTATTACTAGACGAAATAAACAAATGCAGGATACTTTGTCATAATTGCCACATGGAGCAAACTCATAACAAGAGGCCAATTCCTGATAAGCCCCCCTATAAAATGAGTTACCAAGAATTGGAATCCAACTTGAGAAATGATGAGAAAACTTTAGATGTTTGATATTAATGATTTTGAAGATGAGAATGTATGGGATTTGATTTGTGAGGGGCGTACCAAGGGCGTGTTTCAACTCGAATCCAATCTCGGAAAACATTGGGCCAAGAGGGTTGGTCCAAGAAGCATAAGTGATCTAGCTGCGCTGATTAGCTTGATTAGACCGGGGTGCTTAAAAGCTTTTACGGATGGTAAGTCTATGACTGAGCATTACGCCGACAGAAAAGCTAATATAGATCCTGTTGTTTATCCGCACGAATCCGTTGAGCCGATTCTCAAGGAGACCTACGGTGTTCTTGTTTATCAGGAGCAGTCTATGAAAATAGCGCAAAAGCTTGCCGGTTTTGATCTTAAAGATGCCGACGCGCTCCGTAAGGCTATCGGAAAAAAGAAGGCAGACCTAATGGAGAAAGTCAAGAAGTCCTTTCTTGAAGGAGCAGAAAAGGAGAAAGTTGTATCCAGTGAAGTAGCCGAAGAAATTTTTTCTTGGATTGAAAAATCGAACAGGTATGCCTTTAATAAATCCCACGCTGTCTCATACGCCATTAACGCTTATTGGAGCGCCTACTGTAAAAATTATAGAATGAGAAGATTCTATAAGTCTTATCTGAACAGATCGGATCGGAAACCTAAACCCCAAATAGAAATCAGACAACTAATAATGGATGCTAAGTTTGAGGGAATAGAAGTATATCCACCAAGGCTCCAGCATATGTATACGAAATTTACTGATATTGATGGTAAAATTTACTTTGGGATGAGGCACATTAAAAATGTAGGAACAAAAGAGTGTGAAAAAATAGAAGATATTACGAAGACAGAAGACATATCTGAATATACATGGATGGATGTTTTAGTTAAGATCATTAATAGCCGCAGAATAAACAAGAGGGCCGTTATCGCCCTAGTGTCCGTTGGGGCTTTTAATGGTGTAAATAACACAAAAAACCGTCAGGAAATGCTATATGAGTTTGATAGCTGGAAATCTCTCTCTGTCAGAGAGCAGAAGTATATAGAAGAAAATTACAACAGTAATGCTACCCTTGGTGAAAATGTACAAGGTCTGATAGACGGCTTTAAAATAAACTCAAGAAGAATAATAACTGTCAAAGATATCAAAAAGTCTCTTGATAAGCCTTTCTATGATTTAGGCGATAGTGTTGAGACAATTGCGGATCAGGAGTTAAAATTCCTAGGCTGCCCTCTAACATGCTCAAAAACAGACGGAACGGCTGGTGTTTTATCTAATTATATGTGCAGAGATGTATCAAAAGGGGCTATAAGAGGGAAGGTAAACCTAGCTGTACAGATAAATTCCCTGAGAGAATATAAGACCAAGAAGGGCAAAAACCCCGGACAGCTTATGGCTTTCTTAGCGGTAGAGGACTCCAGCGGTGAACTTGACTCTGTTACAGTTTTCCCGGAGAGCTATAAGGCATATAGGGATGTTTTAATAGAGGGGAACACCGTGTTGATACAGGCTGAGATATCTAAAAAAGACGACACTTCCATTATCATAAATAAAGCAAGTCAAATATGAAAAAAATACTTTTTTGTTCCGAGGCTTCTTGGTTTGCTACCGGATACTCTGTCTACACAAAAGAAGTTCTATCTAGGTTATGTCAGATAGAGGATTTTGAAGTAGCAGAACTGGGGTGTTATGCGCAAACTTCTGAGTCTAATGATAAAAACCTGCCTTGGAAATTCTACGGAAATAAACCAGACCCAGATGGCCCAGATCATAGTTCTTATCAGGGGAATCCAAGCGCTCAGTTCGGAGATCAGTCCTTTAATTCAGTTTTACTAGATTTTAAACCTGATATTGTTATGGATATTAGAGACTGGTGGATGATCGAGTATCAACAGCGCTCTCCATTTAGAGATTTTTTTCATTGGTCTATTATGCCAACTGTTGATGCGGAGCCGCAAGCGGACCAATGGGTTAACACATATGCCTCTGCTGATTCAGTTTTTGCATATTCCGAGTTCGGTAGAGATGTACTACTAAACCAGTGTGATAAAATCAACTTTGTAGACGTGGCTTCACCAGCGGCTAATCAATGCTTTGCACCAGCCCCTAGCAAGAGTGAGCATAAGGTGAGTATGGGGGTTTCTCCCGACTCCTTCATTGTTGGGACGGTGATGAGAAACCAGCGCAGGAAATTATATCCAGATTTGTTTGAATCGTTTAGAAAATTTCTTGACGAAACCCAAGATAGTAACGCTTTTCTTTATTGTCATACATATTACCCAGACGTTGGGTGGGATTTACCGAAGCTTATCCATCAAAACGGACTAGCCAGTAGAGTCTTGTTGACTTACAAGTGTAAGAATTGTCAAAAAATTTCTGTTGACTTCTTTCAAAACTCTATTCAAAATTGTGGAAATTGTCAATCTCTCTCTAATCATATTGTTGGAATATCTAATCCCATATCTGATGAAGAATTGGCAAAAGTTTATAACTGTTTTGATCTTTATGTTCAGTATTCTAATAGTGAGGGGTTTGGAATGCCGCAACTAGAGGCGGCTAACTGCGCGATACCGGTTATCTCTACTAACTATTCTGCTATGGAGTCTGTCGTAAAAAATATTGGTGGATACGGAGTTATCCCAAGTTCTTATTACGTAGAGTGTGAAACTGGCTGTAAAAGAGCGATTCCAAATAACGAAGCTTTTGTAAATCTATTAAAACAACTGCATTCTAGGAAAAGTGAAATCTCAGAAATAGGCAAACAGGTTAGAGACAGATCCCTGCAAAATTACAGTTGGGACAAGACGGCAGATATCTGGGCTACATATTTTAAAACCATAGAAAAGAAAGACCCAGCAACCACTTGGTACTCTCCTTTAAACGCGCCACAGCCAAGCCAAGGTCTTCCAGATGGGTTAAACTCCACTGCCGAGGCAGTAAACTATATATTCACAGACATTCTACATAAACCGGAATGGATGGGTGGCTATTTATGGAAGCGTGTCTTGAGGGATGTTTCATTTGGATATAAGTGCGAAAATATGGATAAGCAATTCTACTTCAATGAATCCCACGTAAAGGGTCATAGTAGCAATTCACCATTTTCATTAAAACAAGCCTGTGAAGAAATGACGAACTTTAGGAATCAATTGAATAATTGGGAACATATCAGAGTTAATAAAACCCAGCAGGAGTTAGTTGCAACGAAATGAAAATTTTATACATAGGAAATTACAGAGATGGCACGGGTTGGGCGAATGCCTGTATTAATAATATATTAGCGTTAGATAGCGTGGGGGTAGAGGTTGTCCCTCGCGCTATAACTTTCAATGATGGAAGTCACAACTGTCCAGAAAGAATATTAGAGCTAGAGGAAAACTCAGAAGCTGGATGCGATATTTGTATTCAGCATACGCTACCCCATCTTTATTCATACAACTCAAAGTTTAAAAACATAGGATTTTTAGCTACTGAAACAAGCAACTTTATTGAAAGCTCTTGGCAGCATCATGCTAATCTCATGGATGAAATTTGGGTTCCGACGAACTCCTGTAAACAAGCCTGCGTGAGTAGCGAAATTACAAAACCTGTAAAAGTGGCCCCACACTCTTTAGATATTTCTAAATACGACTCTGCAAAATATATTGAATCTGGATCTAAAATAGAAAATTTACTCCATACGTTTAACTTTGCCTTCGTGGGGGAGTTTCTAGAAAGAAAAAACATTCAGGCTTTGGCTAGAGCTTTTCATTCTGAATTTGATCCAGACGAGCCTGTAAATCTCTTTATTAAGACTTCTCAGCAAACCCTAGACTATATTCAGAATTACTTTACGCAGGTTAGGCAAGGGTTAAAACTTAGGAAGGACTACAAAGAAGAAGTTGTAATATGTGGAAATCTTGATAAAAAGGATTATATATCCGTGCTTTCTCAATGTCATTCATTTGTTATGCCTAGTAGGGGTGAGGGATTCTGTATTCCCGCCCTAGAAGCTATGGCTATTGGAATCCCGGTTATATATACAGAAGACACAGGAATGGATGACTTCTGCTACGGCTCACCCGTTCATTCTAATAGTTCTCCGTGTTTTGGTGCAGTTTCCACTCTGGATTATCTTTACACGGCGCGTGAAAGCTGGAGAGAAATAGATGTTGAACATTTAATGATTTGTATGCGGAGTGTATTTATGAAATGGAAAACGGAAATAGCAACGCAGGAGAGCCAAGAGGCAATCAAACGGGCTAGAAAATTTTCTCATAAAGAAGTAGGATTAAAATTGAAGGAGATTCTCAATGACCACTAGTGCAAACCAAAGAGCTATAAGAAGCATAATGCGGAAATCAAACCCGCCAGAAGAACTTAATATATTGACGTTTGCCACCCATGAAAGATATGAAGAAAACCTTTGTAAAACAGGTCACAATTTTTATTCGTTAGCTATTGGTAAAACTTGGGATACGGACTACGCTCCCGTTCCAGACAATTATCACATCATTGATGCCATACCTGACCATATTGACTTTGATTTAATTTTAACGCATACATCATGCGACAGGATGTTTAAGGCTCACCAGCATTTAGCAGGCTCAGACGTTACTCAGGGCAACAAAACCGGAATCCCAATCCTCAGACACACCCACGTTCTTCCTGACGCTAGGTTTGACGTACCCTCTCAGGTTGTGGCATTTCGACAGTATCCTAGAGATAAGGACTCATTTATCTCGGCGTATAATATGGCTCAATGGGAAGCGGCTGACGCTAGCGTTGTAGAACATGGCGTAGACACAGAGTTTTGGCGTGACTTGAGCGATGGTGGAGAAAGAGACAACGCATGTCTTTCTGTGGTGAATGACTGGCCTAATAGAGATTGGTGTTGCGGTTTCAATCTTTGGAAACAGACCACTCAGGACTTGCCCATAAAGGTCTATGGTAAAAGTCCCGGATTCTCTGAACCTGCTGAGTCTACACACCATTTAAGAGAAATTTATCAATCTTCAAGAATATTTTACAACACTTCTTTACATTCACCCGTTCCTAGTGTATTATTAGAAGCTATGGCTTGTGGTTGCGCTATTGTTTCTACCGCTAACTGCATGATACCGGAGATAATTGAGAATGGCAAGAACGGACTTATCTCAAACGACCCTCAAGAACTCCGAGGCTTCCTTGACCTTCTGTTAAAAAACGAAGACTTAGCCAAAGAACTAGGAGCTAACGCCAGAAAAACCATAGTTGAAAAATACAATCTTAAAAGATTTACGGACAATTGGAATAAACTATTTTACTCTACTATAAATAGCTACAGGAATAAATAATGAAAGTATATCTATCTAATAAATCACCCTCTGATCAATCATTTAAACATTGTGCAAACTTAGCCGTACTGGACGCGGCGGCGTCGGATAGTGAAATAACAAAGCTGACTATAGACTGTTTTCTTTGCTCCTTCTCTTTCGAGGAAGTGGGGGAAGCCATGACCCAAATATTAAAAAAATGCAGGATGAACTGTGAAGTAACAGTAATGGAGGCTGATTGTAATATGCTATTCAGACTTTATACAAGAGGGGATATAGATTTGGAATATTTCAATACCCTATTCTTTGAAAGTTCAAAAAGATGCATTTTAAACATGCCCACGATAGAATCGCTAATACCAGAAAACTTTAAAGTAGAAGAAAAGTATATATCTAATTCTGCTTTTTCAATAGTAAAATTAAGGAGAATCAAATGATAGCAGAAACCCACTGTAAGGGTTGTGTTTTTTCCGTTATGAATAAGAACAAACAAACCGGATGCCAGCTATATAGATCTGATAAACTTGGCATCAAAAGTCAAGAGGAAGAAAACTACGTGTTAAAAAGGTACTGTAATACATACAGGCCGGAAGAATGGATTTCGGAATTGTCTTTAAAAGAATACAATAACAGGCATCAGGTAGCCATAAAGGAAGTAATTCCAAGAGTGGGATTCTTCATATTGCTGGACACAACCAAAGACGCGGCCATTGAAGATCTCAAAAAAACCATTCAAGACATTAAAAGTCAAACAATTCATCAAGCTAGATATGTTGTTGTAATTACGGATAAAACAGAATATAATCAAGATATTCAAAAGGTGCTGGTTGAAAATTTCGACCACGACAAAACCCTCCATCACTTAGTTAAGGTAAATTCAATACCAGAACAAAAAATATTCCTTATTGACGAATGCTTTAAACACGCTAAAAATGGCTGGGTATACGTTACCACCTCCGGCGAGTCTATTGACCAAGAGTTAATAGAAAAAATCAACCAAAGAGTAAACGTAGATATGAAAAGACTGTCTATTGTTAAGCCTTATGATGATTTTAATGGGTTATTATTTTCTACTCCATTATTTAAATTTCTTAATGGCAATAGAAAAAAAGCCTATGAACTTGAAGACGGTGAGATGTACTTTGACACAAGGCCATTTCTAGAAAAGGCAGAAGCCATGAAAGGCGACACTGATGAAACCCTAGCTACTTGGGAGGAATTCAATGCTTCCTAAAGTTGCAATTGTATGCGCCAACTATAACTACGGAAGGTTTATTGTTGAGGGCATGGAAAGTATACAAAAACAATACTACAAAGGCAAGACAAGGCTTTACATTGTAGATGATGGGTCTTCTGACGATTCGTGGGAAAAAATATCAGAATTTGCAGCGCGAGATCCTGACTTTGTTTTTGCTCAAAGAATAGAAAACTCAGGCGCTAGTGTGGCCCGTAACACCGCGATAGCCGCTGCTTGGGAGTGGGCTGATATATTTGGCATCCTAGATGCTGATGACTCTTATAAGCT